>Ga0129308_1000219_pt1 | contig 101947 bp, 102 predicted proteins | sample L827metagenome_FD_94440 | JGI IMG/M metagenome (GOLD analysis project Ga0129308, IMG submission 94440) | Ring-tailed lemur group fecal microbial communities from Wisconsin, USA - L827 metagenome | ecosystem: Host-associated > Mammals > Digestive system > Large intestine > Fecal | place: USA...
AAAAGCCTTGAAAATCAAGGCTTTTCTGCGGCGGGTTATTGTACTGCGAGGCGGGTCTTAACCCCCTCGCGCACCCCCGCTGCTCTGTCGACGGCGCATGAAGCATAGTTTTTTGACAGTCTCGAAAATGCCTTACCGGCTTCAACCGGTAAGGCATTTTTCATGCATCAACTCAGAATCCTTCTGGCTTCAAAGCCGCCCTTTCTCTCGCTGAGGGGGGAGATCACAACCCCGGTGGCAGAGTCCTGGGCATGGACATAGTTTCCGTCCCCGATGTAGATGCCGGAATGGCCAATGCTGCTGCCCTTGTAGAAGCAGAGCACATCGCCGGGCTCCAGGGCGTCCGCCTCCACATGGCTGCCGTTTTTGGCCTGCTCGGCGGCGGTGCGGTTCAGGGTGTAGCCAAACTGCTGGTACACATAGTAGACCAGGCCCGAACAGTCAAAGCCGGTCTCCGGGGATTTCCCGCCCCAGACGTAGTTATAGCCCACATACTGCTGGGCGTATTCCGCCACCTCCTGGCCGCTGGCATAGGTGGCGCTGGGGCTTTGGGTGTCAGCCGCGTCTGTGATCTGGGAGGGGCCGGGATCCGGTTCCTGCACCGGTACCGGCGTGGGCACCGGCGTGGGTGCCGGGGTCATGTAAGGAATGGAGCCGGGGGTGGGTGCAAACATCCACTCGGGATAGGGTGTAGGTGTCGGCTCCGGTGTGGGCGTAGGTGCCGGGGTAGGAACCGGTGTCGGTTTCGGTGTGGGCTTAGGAGAAGGCGTTGGCATCGGTGTTGGGCTTGGCGTGGCCGTGGACGCAGGGGAAGGGGCCGGCGTGACCGTAGGCTTTGGTTCCGGCGTGGGTGCAGGCGCAGGCGTCGCCTTTGGCCGCAGCGTGGGCTTGGGCGTAGGTTCCGGCGTAGGTGTCACCGTGGGCAGCGGCCCGATCTGCTCCATCAGTTCCGACAAATCCTCCAGCTGCCGGGCCACAGATGCCTCCTGGCAGCCGGTCAGCAGCAGTGCCCCGGCAAAGATCAAAATCAACAGCTGTTTTCTCATTTTTTGCGCTCCATGAAGCGGTATCGGCTTTGAGACAGCGCCTCATTCACCGGTGCTGCCCTCCTCCGGTTTGGCAAACTCCCAGCCGTGCTCCAGCAGCCAATAGTGGGGTTCCTCCAGGGGCTGGGCCAATTCCTCCTCGGTCAGGGCCACATCCCGGTGGTACCGGGCTTTCTTCCGGGTTTCATAGACCTTCAGATCCAGCAGGCTGAAGGGCAGGCCCAGCTCCTCCGCCACCGGCAGCAGCACATACTGGGCCACCGCCTCCCGAATCTCCAGAGAGCCGGGGTAGGCCTCTTCCGCCAGGCGCAGCCGCTCCCGCAAGGCCGGGTCAGCGTCATAAAGGGCAAAGAACTTTTCCACGTTTTCGTACATATTCTCAGCTCCGATCAAGCAATTTCAGTAATTTAGATATTATACTACAGTCCTCTCCGCTTGTCAAAAACCTTGCCTTCCGGGCCAAGGACGGCGCAATAGGAGCATAAGTACGCCCCGCACTTTACAGGCAAAAGAATCCATGGTAATATACCGCTGAAAAAGGTTTGAGAAAAGTTTTTAATGAGGAGTGCACCGCCGTGTTCAAACGCTTACTTGGCCTGCTGCTTGCTATACTTATGATCTTTGCGCTGGCACCCATAGCTGTGTTCGCTGAGGAGACGGAGCCCCCGGTGGCGGCTGACGGGGCAGCTTTGACACTTGCGGAGGATTTGGCATCCGCAGAGGAAGAACCGCTTTCCCCGTTTATGGAGCCGGCTTTGCCCGGCGGCGAAAAAACCGCTTCCCGTACAGTGGAACCCACGCCGGGCTCTGCCTCCGAGATGCCCGCCGGGCTTCAGATCGAGGTCATTGCGTCCAACAACGCTCCGGAAGTGGGAGAGACCGTGACCTATACGGTCAGCCTTAATGGCGAAAGCCCCTCCGGCAACAGCCGCCCGCTTACGGAATATGGGTTTTCATACCGGTACTATTACAGCGTGGTACAGCTTGTGGATGGCAGCTGGGAAATCGTCATCGATCCCAGCAGTCAGAGCTATCAGGAAAGCAATCAATTTGAATTCACCTTCTCCAGTTCCAATCCATACCGGCTGAGCTTTTATGCGCTGGAGCGATATCCTGTCCCCGATTCTGACGGGAAGCAGTTTTTCAGCCAATCCGAAAAAACAGATGTCTATATCACGCCCACCGGCGAGGGCAGGACGGTTGAGCAGGCCGCCGGGGAAGTCGCCGCCCAATGCAGGGCGGCGCTCCCCAACGGGACCCAGTATGACCTAGCGCTCTGGCTGCACGACTGGCTCATCGATCACTGCGACTATGACAGCAGCGCCACGGGGGTGTATTGCAGTGCGGAGGGGGTATTCTTCTACGGCAAGGGCACCTGCGCCGCCTATCGCGCCGCCTACAAAATGCTTCTTGACCGGGTGGGCATAGAAAATGCCCGTTGTACCGGCAACGGACATGAGTGGAACGCCGTAAAGCTGGACGGAAACTGGTATCAGATCGATGCCACCTGGGACGATGTGGATTATTCCGAGGCCTTTTCATACTACCGGCACCTGTACTTTGGCCTGAACGACGCGCTGATGCACTGCGTTCATTCCGATCACAGCACAGATCCCGCCTGCCCATCGGATTCTCTGGAGCAAAACTATTTCATAAAAACCGGCCAGATACACAACTGGTCTGACAGTTTTGAAGCCGGTATTCTTGCACAGCTTAAGGCAGGGAACAGCAGTTTTTCTCTGCCGGTAACGACCAGTGAACCGCCTACCACTAAAAGCGTCCTTTACGGTATCGCGGCCTATGCGCTCTCTGCCCGGGAATGGGCACTGGACACAGGGAAAGCGTACCGCATCCACGGGGAATATAAGGATGACGCTCTTTTCTTCACGGCGCAGGAGCTTACGGTTCCTCCGGCGGAGCAGGCTTATCCACTGGATGAGATCGCGGCACTGCACAGCGGCAGGCCGATGATCCTCAGTGTTGACGGCCGGGACTTTTATCCGGACGGGGACGGCAGCCTCGGCAGCATTGAATTGCCGGAAGGCAGCGAGACCCTTATCACCGTCTCTGAATACAATCTGCCCTTCGGCTCCGATGCGCACAGCATATACCCCACCGGCATGTATGTATACCGTCTTGAAAACAGCGGCGGCCAGTACAGTCTGAACCGGGTCTCCGGCCTTGACAATCTGCTCAGCTATGGCGGCAGCTCCATCCGGATCACCGGCGATAAGGGGATCCGGATGATCACCGGCATTGACCAATCGGTTAAATCCGCCCTCACCGGCAGCGGCATCTCCGGCTACACACTGGAGGAATACGGCACGCTGCTCTGCTGGGCAGGCGAGATGCAAAGCGGTTCTCTCAACCTCAGGGACAGCTATGCAAGACATAGCTACGCCTACAGCCGTACTGCCGGGACAGACCCGGTGTTCCGTGTTCTTGACGGTAGGGTGCAGTATACCAACGTGCTGGTAGGTTTTACAAACGATCAATGCGCGGATGACATTGCCATGCGCCCATATATTACGCTCACCGGGCCTGCCGGTGATCCGGTAACGCTGTACGGCGGCATTGTCCGCCGCAGCATCGGCTACATTGCCTATCAAAACCGCAGCACCTTTACCCCCGGAACCGGAGCCTATGGGTACATCTGGGATATTATCCACCATGTGTATGGCGATCAGTATGACGCCGGTCACAGGGGCTAAGGCATAAAAGATCCTCGCCGTCTGCCCCTAGTCCTCCCCGCTTGTCAAAAATCCCGGCAGTCCTAAGACTGCCGGGATATTTTTTCTTATTCCAGTTCAAAGGCGCCGGTATAGAGCCGGTAATAGGTGCCTTTTTCCTCGATCAGCTTCTGATGGCTGCCCCGCTCAATGATGCGGCCATGGTCAAGCACCATGATCACATCGCTGTTTTGCACGGTGGAGAGCCGGTGGGCAATGACGAACACCGTTCTCCCCTCCATCAGCTTATCCATGCCCCGCTGGACGATGGCCTCGGTGCGGGTATCGATGGAGGAGGTAGCCTCATCCAGAATCATCACCGGGGGATCGGCCACAGCCGCCCGGGCAATGGCCAGCAGCTGGCGCTGCCCCTGGGACAGGTTGGCGCCGTTATTATCCAGCATGGTGTCGTAGCCCTCCGGCAGGCGGCTGATGAAATCGTCTGCCCCGGCCAGCTTGGCCGCCGCCACACAGTCCGCATCGCTGGCGTCCAGCCGCCCATAGCGGATGTTCTCCATCACCGTGCCGGTGAAAAGCACCGTATCCTGCAGCACCAGACCCAGAGAGCGGCGCAGATCCGCCTTCTTGATCTTATTGATGTTGATGCCGTCATAACGGATCTTACCATCGGCAATGTCATAGAAGCGGTTGATCAGGTTGGTGATGGTGGTTTTCCCTGCGCCGGTGGCACCCACGAAGGCCACCTTCTGTCCCGGTTCGGCATAGACGCTCACATCGTGGAGCACGGGCTTGCCCTCCTCATAGGCAAAGTCCACATCCACCATGCGCACATCGCCCCGCAGCGGCGTGTAGGTCAGGCTGCCGTCCCCATGGGGATGCCGCCAGGCCCAGTGGCCGGTGCGCTCCGCCGTCTCCGTTATGCTGCCGTCGCCGGCGATCTTCGCATTTACCAGGGTCACATAGCCCTCGTCCGTCTCCGCCGGTTCCGCCATCAGGGCCATTACCCGGCTGGCACCGGCACTGGCCATGACGATGGCGTTGATCTGCTGGCTGAGGGTATTGACGTTGCCAGTAAACTGCTTGGCCATATTCAAAAACGGAATCAGGATGCTGATGGAAAAGGCCTTGCCGGAAAGGCTCAGGTTGGGCACGCCCAGCAGCAGGAACACACCCCCTGCCAGGGCCAGCGCCACATAGAGGATGTTGCCGATATTGCCGATAATGGGGCCCAGTACGTTGGCGTAGGCATGGGCACGGAAGCTGTCCTCGCACAGGGCATCGTTGACCCGGTCAAAGTCCTCCACGCTCTGCCGTTCGTGGCAGAAAACCTTGATGACCTTCTGGCCGTTCATCATCTCCTGGATGAAGCCCTCGGTCTTGGCCACGGAACGCTGCTGGCGCATGAAGAACCGGGCAGAGCCGCCGCCCACCTTCTTGGCCACCAGCACCATGGCGAACACGCCCAGCAGCAGCACCAGGGTCATCCACACGCTGAAATACAGCATAATGGCCAGAACCACCAGCACAATAGCGCCGGACTGGATCAGAGTGGGGACACTTTGGCTCACCAGCTGGCGAAGGGTGTCGATGTCGTTGGTGTAGTGGCTCATGATATCGCCGTGCTGATGGGTATCGAAATAGCGGATGGGCAGATCCTGCATACCGTTAAAGACTTCCTTGCGCAGCTTATCCAAAAAGCCCTGGGTCATGTAGGCCATCAGCTGGGTATAGGTCAGCATGGAGAGCAGGGACAGCAGATACAGTACCGCCAGCAGGCCGATATAGGGCATGATCTCCGCCTTGGCGGCCAGCCAGTCCCGGCTCATATACCACTTTTCCACAACAGACAGCACGTTCTGCACAAACAGGGAGGGGATGGAGGACACCACGGAGGAGAAGAGGATGCACAGCATGGTCAGCGGTGCCAGCACCGGGTAGTAGCCGAAGAACTTTTTCACCACCGCGCCCAGGGCCGAGAAGTCCGCCTGGGGCCTGCCGCCCGGGGCCGCGCCCCGAGAAGCGCCATGGGGGCCATGTTTATTCATTCTCCTCACCTCCTCTGTTCTGCTGCTGATAGATCTCCCGATAGATGGCGCTGCGCTCCATCAGGCTTTCATGGTTGCCCATGTCCGCAATGCGGCCATTGTCCATCACAAGGATCAGATCCGCGTCCTGGACGGAGGCAATACGCTGGGCAATGATGATCTTGGTGGTCTCCGGGATGAATTTGCGGAAGCCCTCCCGAATGAGGGCATCGGTATGGGTGTCCACCGCACTGGTGGAGTCATCCAAAATCAATATTTTTGGCTTCTTCAGCAGGGCACGGGCGATGCACAGCCGCTGCTTCTGGCCGCCGGAGACGTTGACGCCCCCCTGCTCGATCCAGGTATCATACCCGTCGGGGAAAGCGCGGATAAAGTCATCCGCCTGGGCCAGGCGGCAGGCCTCCTGGATCTCCTCATCGGTGGCGTTTTCATTGCCCCAGCGCAGATTATCCTTGATGGTGCCGGAAAACAGCAGGTTCTTTTGCAGCACCATGGACACGGCGGAGCGCAGGCTGTCCAGGTCATAGTCCCGCACGTCCCTGCCGCCCACCTTAACACTGCCTTCGGTCACATCATACAGCCGGGGAATCAGCTGCACCAGGCTGGACTTTCCGGCGCCGGTGCCGCCCAGCACGCCCACGGTCATGCCGGAAGCGATGTGCAGATCGATCCCTTCCAGGGCATTGCGGCGGGCCTTCCTGTTGTACTTAAAGCTGACATTTTCAAAATCCACGGAGCCGTCGGCCAGCGACCTCACCGGTTCCGCCGGGCTGTGGAGGCTGCTCTCCTCATCCAGCACCTGGCAGATACGCTTGGCCGATTCGGCAGACATGGTGAGCATCACATAGATCATGGAGATCATCATCAGGCTCATCAGAATCTGCATCCCATAGGTCAGCATGGCGGAGATCTGGCCCACATCGATGGTGGTTCCGCCGGAAGAGATGATGAGTCGGGAGCCTACCGTGAGGATAAACAGCATATTGAAGTATACGCAAAACTGCATCAGGGGGGAGTTCAGCGCCACGATCCGCTCCGCCTTGGTGAAGTCGGCAGCAATATCCTCGGAGGCGGCGGCAAATTTCTTCTTCTCGTAGTCCTCTCGGGTGAAGCCCTTGACCACCCGCATGGCCCGGACGTTCTCCTCAATGGACTCATTGAGCTTATCGTACTTGTTGAAAACCGCCCGGAACGCCGGCATGGCCTTGCGGGCGATCAGGATCAGCCCAAACACCAGCACCGGAACCACGACGACAAAGGTGCTGGCCAGCTTGCCGCCCATGATATAAGCCATGGTGATGGCAAAGATAAAGGTCAGCGGCGCACGGACGGCGATGCGGATCATCATCATGAAGGCCATCTGCACATTGTTCACATCGGTGGTCATTCTCGTCACCAGAGAGGCAGAGGAGAAGCGGTCAATGTTCTCAAAGGAGAAGCTCTGTACCCGGGTAAAAATGTCCCGGCGCAGGTTTTTCCCGAAGCCGGAGGAGGCCTTGGCACAGGTAAAACCGCCCAGGCCGCCGCAGGTCAGGGAGAGCAGGGCCATGGCCAGCAGCAGAAGCCCGGTTTTCAGCACCCCGCTCATGGGCGCCCCGGCCTTGATGTCGTTCACCATGTCCGCCGTGATAAAGGGGATCAGCACCTCAAAAAATACCTCGCCCACCATCAGCAGCAGGGTCACCAGGGTGACGTTTTTGTATTCTCTAAGGCTCCCCACAAGTTTTCTGATCATTTTCATCGCATCCTTTCTTACAGATTTGGAACGCGTTATCCAGCATTACATCCAAAATTTCCCACAGGGTCTCCAACTGTTCCCGGCTTAGGCCCTGGCTCAGCTTCTCCAGAACGGCACTGTCCATATCGCTCAGTTCTTGCTGCAGCCGGTGGGCCTTCTCCGTGGCGGAAACACACTTGTGCCGCCGGTCATGGCTGCTCTGGCAGCAGCGGATAAAGCCCTTGCGCTCCAGCCGCTTGAGAATTTCCGTCATGGTGGGATGGGTCACATGGCTGGCATTTTCCAGATCCCGCTGGTTCACTTCGGCCACGCCGGAGGCCTCCAGGCGGTTCAGTTCTTTCAGCACCCCCAGCTGCACCCCGGTCAGCTCCTTTTCCAGCAGCCGCTCATCCAGCTGCTGCTTGAAGCTTCGGGCCAGGATAGAAAAACGCAGTCCATAGGGCAGATCGTATTTCAAAGCTTCACCTTCTTTTGTGTAAATTCAATCGGCAAAAACAGATTGATCCGTCATTTGCTTATTAGGTCGTGCACTACGTATTTTAGCAGGCAATTTTTTAATGTCAAGGGAAAAACCACCACAAAAAACACGCCCCTGTGCCCATCGGACTTCATGCAGTTTCACAGGGGGATGTTGACAAACTGTAAAGGATTTGCTACAAATTATGAATGTGAGGTGACCCCGTGAAAATTCACGGGATCGGATCAAAACCGGCGTGCCGCTTATGAATGTGAGGTGACCCCGTGAAAATTCACGGGATCGGATCAAAACCGGCGTGCCGCTCGCCGCGAAAGCGGCAACTGCGGCACATGCCGAAAATCTCCATCCAGCCGCATACCGAGATTTTCTCTTTTTTGTGCCAACGGTTATGCGGCAGAATGGAGATAAAAATGCCCATCTTTGGAATGTTCGCGCCGGAAGCCCCGGCGCAGCTGCCCCCGGCGGCGGCCTTTTGCCGCCATAATGGCCTGCGCTTTCTGGCCCTGCCCGCCGCCCGGCTGTCCGCCCTGCCGGATGAGCTGGAGGGGGTTGCCCTGTTGGACGCGGGGCAATGCGTGTTTTTGGCGGAAGGCAGCCATGAAGCTATGGAGGCAGCGTTGGCGGCTTTGGCCCCCGATCAACCGGTGGTTTTGCAGCCGGAGAAGCCGGAGCGCCTGCCCGCCTTTGCCCTGTGGGTCAACTGCTGGTTGAATCGGCAGAGCGGCGGCCAGGAGCTTTGGGATGTATACGATAAAAACCGGCAGCTCACCGGCCGGCTCCACCCCCGGGGCAAGGAGCTGACGGGAGAGGATTACCACCTGGTGATCCACGTCTGGATCCGGGACAGTCAGGGCCGCTATTTGCTGACCAAGCGCAGCCCCAACAAGGGCTACGGCGGCCTGTGGGAAAGCCCCGGCGGCGCCGCCCAGGCCGGGGATGACAGTCTCTCCGCCTGCCTGCGGGAGATTCGGGAGGAGACCGGGCTTGCTCTCGACTCTGCCCGTGGGAAAATCATAAAGACCTATCAGGAAGATCACTTCATCTGTGATGTCTGGCTTTTCAACCAGGATTTTGCGCTGGAGGATGTGGTGCTCCAGCCTGGGGAGACCTGCGACAAGCGCTATGCCACCCGGGAGGAAATTCTGGCCATGCATGCGGAGGGCCGCTTTGTCCCCTTCCAGTTCATTGAGGAAGTACTGGACGCCAGATAGCAGAAAAGCCAGACCGGAAAATCCGGTCTGGCTTTTGCTTTTATTCGGTTTTGGGAGGCTTACTTGCCCGCGTTCATCTGGGCTGCCACTTCAGCGGCGAAGTCCTCTTCCTTCTTCTCGATGCCCTCGCCCTTCATGAAGCGAACAGCGTCAACAAACTTGACGGAGCCGCCCAGAGCCTTGGCAGCGCTGGCAATATACTTCTCCACGGTCATGGAGCCGTCCTTGACGAACTCCTGCTGCAGCAGGCAGTTCTCCTCGTAGAACTTGTTCATCTTGCCCATGACGATCTTCTCCTTCACCTGCTGGGGCTTGGAGGCCATCTTGGGATCCTGATCCATCAGGGCCAGGGCGATCTTCTTCTCCTCTTCCATCACTTCGTCGGTGACATTGCTCTTGTCCCAGAAGCGGGGGTTCAGAGCAGCGATCTGCATGGCAACATCCTTGCCGATGGCGGTGGCATCAATGCCGCCCTCCACAGCCAGGTTCACCAGCACGCCGATCTTACCGCCGGCATGAACGTAGGCCACGCTGGTGTTCTTGTCGTAACGGGCGAAGCGGCGGATCTGAAGGTTCTCGCCGATGCTCATGACCTTCTCGGGCATGGTCTCGGCCACGGTCAGCTCGCTGCCGGGGTACTTGCAGTTCATCAGAGCAGCCACATCAGCGGGGTTGTCCTGCAAAACCACCTTGCAGATGTCCTTCACGAAAGCCACAAACAGCTCGCTCTTGGCGCAGAAGTCGGTCTCGCAGTTGACTTCCACCACGGCGCCAACGCCGCACTTGGGGCAAACCTCGGCGTAAGCCATGCCCTCGGCAGCGATGCGGCCGGCCTTCTTGGCAGCCTTGGCCAGGCCCTTCTCACGGAGCCATTCCACAGCCTTATTCATATCGCCGTCGGTCTCGGTCAGGGCCTTCTTGCAGTCCATCATGCCAACATTGGTCATCTCACGGAGCGTCTTAACATCCTGAGCAGTAAATGCCATAATCATTTTCCTCCTATAAAATCTTTAAGAAAAGGGGCAATGGCGCTTTCGGCCACGCCCCTTGCATAGTTTAATTACTCCTCAACAGGAGCAGCCTCGGCGGGAACTTCCTCAGCCTCAGCGTCCACACCCTGGCGGCCTTCCTGAACGGCGTTGGCCATGGTGGCGGCGATCAGGCGGATGGCGCGGATGGCGTCATCGTTGGCGGGGATCACATAATCCACCTCGTCAGGATCGCAGTTGGTGTCAACAATGGCGACGATGGGGATGTGCAGCTTGCGGGCCTCAGCAATGGCGTTGTGCTCCTTGCGGGGGTCAACCACGAACAGGGCGCCGGGCAGACGCTTCATGTCCTTCACGCCGCCCAGGTACTTCTCCAGCTTCTCCATCTCGCCCAGGTGCTTCATGACTTCCTTCTTGGGCAGCATGTCGAAGGTGCCGTCCTCCTGCATCTTCTTCAGCTGAGCCAGACGGTCAACACGGGTGCGCATGGTCTTGAAGTTGGTGAGCATACCGCCCAGCCAGCGGGCGTTCACATAGTACATGCCCACGCGGCTGGCCTCTTCCTTGACGGAATCGGTGGCCTGCTTCTTGGTGCCGACGAAGAGGATGGTCTGGCCGTTGGCAGCCAGGTCACGCACGAAATCGTAAGCCTCTTCCATTTTCTTGACGGTCTTTGCAAGGTCGATGATGTAGATGCCGTTACGCTCGCAGTAAATGTACTCGGCCATCTTGGGGTTCCAGCGGCGGGTCTGGTGACCGAAATGGACACCGGCTTCCAGCAGCTGCTTCATGGATACTACTGACATTTGATTTCCTCCAAATTTTGTTATTTTCCTCCGGGTGCTTCAACCCCTCCACCAAGCCCCGCCAGCGGAGCCACATGGGGGAAAGTCCACTCCCGTGTGAAATGCCTTGATATGATACCAGAAAACTGCCTGGATTGCAAGTGTTTCTGCCTTTATTTTTCCCGTTTTCCTCAAAAATTTTTCCTGTACTTCCTGTTCTTTGATTGACTTTCCCGCCCGAGAATGATAAAATTTAAACAGAGAAGAAAAGTGGGTGCAAGCCCCCTTTGTCTACCCGAAAAAAGCTGAAGGAAGTGGTAAAATGATTCTTACGCCTGAGCAGCAGGCCCTGCTGGATGGGGCCAAGGGCGAGGTCATGGCCAAGGTGGTCAAGACTCTGGTAATGTATGGCGATACCTTCGGTGCGGAGCGCATGGTTCCCGTCACCAGCAAGTATGGCCACACGGTCATCAGCTTCGGCCTGAAGGTCATGGTTCCGGTCTATGACATTTATGACCAGCTCATCAACGCCGGTCTTGTCTCCGGTCAGAAATTCACCGCCGACCCCCGGCCTGTGGACGATCAGGTTCCCTGCTCATTCCTGGAAAAAATCGTTTTCAACAAGATCATGTATACCCAGCAGGCCCGCTTTGAGGAGCAGATGAAGAAGCTGGGCATCCTGGATGACGATGCCTACAGCTGCACCTGCTATCTGGATCAGATGGGCAACAAGCCCCAAAAGGGCGAGGTGCTCAGCTGGGCGGAGTCCTCCGCCGTGGTGTACGCCAACTCCGTCCTGGGCGCCCGCTGCAACCGCAATTCCGGCATTCTGGAGCTGATGGGCTCCATCGCCGGGTTTGTGCCGGAGTTCGGCCTGCTGACCGATGAGGGCCGCAAGGCCACCTGGGTGGTGGAAGTCCGCTGCCAGAAGAAGCCGGAGGCGCAGCTGCTTGGCTCCGCCATCGGCATGAAGGTCATGGAAGAGGTGCCCTATGTGAAGGGCATGGAGCAGTGGCTGGGCACTGAGCTGACCGATGAGACCTGCTCTTACCTGAAGGACTTCGGCGCGGCCACCGCCTCCAACGGTGCCGTGGGCCTTTATCACATCGCCGGGCTGACCCCCGAGGCCAAGGAGCAGGGTGAGGCCCTGATCAAGGAAGGCGCCCAGGTCTATGTGATCGACGACGCGGAGCTGGAACGGGTGAAGGCCAACTATCCGGTGATCTGGAAGAACCCCAACGCCAAGCCGGAGCTGTGCTTCATCGGCTGCCCCCACCTGAGCCTGGAACAGTTCCAGAGTTGGGCGGATCGGATCGAGGCCGCCCTGCGCGCTTCCGGGCGGGAGAAGCTGGCTGTAACCACCGTGTTCACCGCCGCCCCCGCCGTAGTCAAGGCGCTGGAAAAGACCCCCTATTACGGGAAGCTGAAATCCTACGGCGCCGCCATCAGCTCCATCTGCCCCCTGATGTACATGAACAATCCCCTTTGCAAGAAGAAAGCCGTCATCACCTGCTCCAACAAACTGCGCACCTACAGCACGGCCCGGTACTACACCGAGGCGGAGATTCTTGATATCATCACCGGCAAGGAGGGACAGAAATGAAGCAGTTCAAAGGCCGTGTCGTGGTTCCCGGCAGCTGCACCGCCGAGGCTCTGGTCAGCCCTGGCGGCTTCAACACCCTGGCCAGCTATCAGATGGCCATCATGTTCGGGGATAAGCAGGTCAAATGCGGCGACCAGAACAATCCCGACCTGTATAAAAAGCCCATGCTGGGCAAGGCCCTGTGCCTGCCTATGACCATCGGCTCCACCACCGGCGGCATGGTGCTCTACACCGTTTGCTCCCTGGGCAAGCAGCCGGCCTGCATGCTGTTCAGTATGCCCATTGACTCGCTGGCTGCCTCCGGCGCCATTCTTGGCGATGTGTGGACCGAAGCGAAGATGCCCGTTGTGGATAACCTGGGCGAAGAATTTTTGGAATACGTCCAGACCGGCATGACCGTCACCATCGGGGAGGACGGCCTTGTCACCGTGGAGTAAGCCGCCGATATAAAACGAAAAAGGACATGGCTCGCGCCATGTCCTTTTTTATCCGTTTTTCGCTGGACGGAACCGTCAGGGCAGGGGCTGCCGGCGTTCATAGATCAACTCCACAATTCCATCATAACTTTGCGTCTTTACCAAACGCAGCTCCTGGCTTTGGGGAAAGGCCCCGAAAAGGCGGATGCCGCTGCCCAAAAGGACAGGGATCACAGAGATATAATACCGGTCTATCAGGTTCTCCCCCATCAGCTGCCCGATCAGATTTGCCCCGCCGCAGATCCAGATATCCTTACCTCTTTGCTGCTTCAGGGTTCTTACCATGTCCGCCGGTTCTGCGTCTGTGAACCGGATCTGTTCTGTGGAATCGCACTTGTTATGGGTGAAAACATAACTCATCAAATCCCCATACACCCATTCCTCCGGTGAAAGTTCCGTGACGATCTGATGATAGGTATTCCATCCCATCAAAACCGTATCCACATCTTTCACGAACGTGGCGTATGTGTCAATTTCTTCCTCTGTTCCCTGCCCATGCAGCCAGCTGACATCTCCGCAGCTGTCCGCAATGTATCCGTCCAGACTCATGGCGATAAACAGCACGGTTTTTCTCGTTTCCGCTTTCCAGGCCATGGTGTATTCCACCTCCCCGGTGGCCTCGTCCCGGCCCTCCGCCGAAAGGGAGAAGCCCTCCCTGCGGTAAAACGCCATGGCCCTGGGGTTCTTTTCATATACGCTCAGGGACAGGCTGTCGTGCTTCGCCTTCGCATGCTCCAGCAGCTGTTTCCCCAGCCCCTGGGAACGGTACTTTTCATCCACAAAGATCCCCGCGATCCAGCCGCCTGCAAGGCCGATGAAGCCCTGAATCTCCCCGTTTTCCTCACAAACCCAGACCTCCGCCTGCAGGATCTGCGCCTGCACCATGGCGAAGTTGGCCTCCCAGTATTCCCGGGGGATGAAGGAATGTGCCTCTGCGTTTCCGTTAAGCCAAATCTCCATGACCCGCCGGATGTCTGATGGCTCCAATTGTCTGATCATTTTTCAAGCCTCCTGTGTTTTAACTGTTGATGCGTAAGAACCCGAAAGGATACTCCTTGGAGCATCCTCTCGGGTTCGATGCCGTTTCCAAAAATTACAGCCGCATGTCGCAGACCAGGTTCCGTCCCAAATCCTTGGCCTGATAAAGGCAGCGGTCCGCGCCTTTGACCAGCATGGCGATGGTTGAGCCGCTCCGCTCCCCTACCGTACACACGCCAATGCTCACGGTTATGTGAATGGCTTCGCTGCCAATATTGATTGCAGCCGTCTCGATCTCTCTGCGGATCTGTTCCGCCAAAGAGACCGCGTCCTTCCCATTCCACAGCAAAACCGTAAATTCCTCGCCGCCCCAGCGGCACACCGCCGCATTCTCGCCAGCCATCCGCTGCAGCGTTTCGGCGACAAACTTCAGCACGGCATCCCCGGCATCGTGACCATAGGTGTCATTCACCTTTTTAAACATATCCAGATCCAGAATCAGCAGCCCCAGTTCCTCCGCCTCTGGGTCGGAAAAGACCTGGTTCAGCCGCTCATTAAAACCGTAGCGGTTATAGATCCCCGTCAGCGCATCATGGGCATAAAGGTACTGATACCGCTGCTCCGCTTCCACCAGTCTCCTCTGGGTTTCTGCCCGGATCGCTTCCAGGCACAGGGCCATCACATAAAAGGCCAGATAAATCATAGGAAACCGGAGCATATAAGAATCCGTATAGCGGTATTGCAGGAGGGAACGCCCAAAGGGTGTCCAGAAAATGATAACAATCATCAGGAGCCCGTATGCGGAATAACGGCTCCCTCGTTTGTTGCCCAGCATGGTCAGGGTAAAGGAAGGAATAAAGCATATCCACAGAGCGCTGAAGCCCTCCGGTATGCCGGAAATACAAAAGAATCCACAGATTACCAGCACTTCTGTCAGGAAAAGCATCTGGGCCAATTTCTCCCGTTTATGCCGGGACAGCCAGATATTCACCATGCAGGCCGCGAAGAAGAACAGCGTTGCGCCCATCAAAAGCCACTTCTGGGTAAAAAGGTTTACCAGCGACATAAAACCGGAGACCAGGCCCATGATCCCATCGAACCAGACAAATACGACATCCCTGCGTTCGTCATCATTCAGCATTTTCGTCCACATAGACTCCAGCCTTGCCTGCACAGTTCCCTTCATTTTTTCCGGCACACAGATCCCTCCCTTCTTTTGATCGCATCGCTGTCAGGCGTGTTTGTCCTTGTCAATCGATGCTGCCATTAGTGTAGCACATTTTTCGCCGGGTATCAACAAGTTTGAAACATCCCATGAAAGGCCGCAGAGGGGCATCGCTTGCGCGACGCCCCTCCGCTTAAAGGTTTGTTTTCCTGCTTTGGCTTAAACCGCAGCAACTGCTTCTTCCTCTTCGGGCTCTTCCGTCTTCTTCTTGCTGAGGAAGGCCACCACGATCTGAACCACAGCGATGACGACCATCAGGATCGTCCAACGGTCAACCAGGATCATGGGGTTGCGCATATCCTCGGTGAGGATGAAGGCGATCACGGCGCCGATAGCGGGGATCAGGCTCGCCAGTCTCCAGCCGCCCTTCTTCCGGATCTCGTTCATCACGGGGTTGCCCTCGGCATCCAGAATCGGGTTGCCGTCCTCGTCCTCAGCCTCTTCCTTCTTCTTGCCGAAGTAGAAGATCAGCATGAGCAGGCTGCCCAAAACGGTGAGGATCGTCAGGATCAGGTTCACCAGAGCCCAGGCGCGGGGAGCCGCGGCCAGAGGCGTCTCATCATCGGTGATGGTCTCAGGCTCCGTGGGAGGATTGGGATTCTCGGGGGGATTGGGATTCTCAGGAGGATTGGGATTGTCAGGAGGATTCGGATTGTCGGGAGGATTCACAGGGGGATTGACGGGAGGATTGGCGGGAGGCCCACCCTGAATCGTCAGCCAACCATCCACGATCACGATGTCAATGGTCTCGTAGTTGGGAGAGGTGGCAATGAAGTCGCCGGCAGTCAGGTACATGGGGTAGGTGCCGGCATCGGTACCGGTAGCATAGGCATTGTATGTACCAACGGTGGCAACGCTGATCAGCCGGTCTGCGCCGTTATGGGTGTAGCCCATAATGGTCTGCTCAGCGCCGGTCCAGGCACGGGTGGCTCTGTTGCCGGTGATGGTCACAGTGCCTCTGGCAGCCGGGGTGATGGTCAGGGTGCCGGGGATCAGGGTAATGCTGTAGTTGCCGGGCTTGAAGTTGGCACCGGTGGTGTAGCTGATGGTGTTCTCCACATTGCCGGCGTTGGTGATGCTGCCGGTGGCGGTGATGCTGGTAACTTCACCCGCCACGAAGCCCTCGCCGCCTGTTACCGCGGCATTGGTCAGCGCCGTGCCGTCATAAACCTTTGTGCCGCTCTCAGAGGTCAGGGTCACTTCCCTCGGGGTGACACGCAGGGTGCCGGGAATCAGGGTGATGCTGTAGTTATCGGGCTTGAAGTTGGCACCGGTGGTGTAGCTGACGGTGTTCGCCACACTGCCCGCATCGGTGATGGTACCGGTGGCGGTGATGCTTGTGACTTCACCTGCCACGAAGCCCTCGCCGCCCGTTACCGTGGGATTGGTCAGCGCCGTGCCATCGTAAACCTGTTCGCCATCGCCGGCAATCAGAGTCACGGCCTTCGGCGTGATCTCCATGTAACCATCGGTCACGACAAACGTTACCTTGCTGAAGTTAGCGTTGGTATTCTTGAACATGGTATCGTTCAGACCCATGTCGGTCGTACCAACCTCCGTCCGGCTGGCGCTGGCCGTGCCGGTGAAGCTGAAGTCTGCCTCGGTGTACAGCTCGTTGTCGATGGATACGGTGTAGCCGGTCACGCTATGTGCTTCGCCGTCATACACCTTGGTGTCATTGTTGCCGGTGATGGTAACGGTCACTTCATCGGTGATCGGGGTGATCTCCAGAGTACCGTTCACCTGATCGGTAACGATGTACTTTCCGTCCGTGCTGACGGTGTTTGCATAATTCATGCCGAACACGACAGGATAGCTGCCCACATCCGTGCCGGAGCCGGTGGCGGTGATGAGAACATCAAACGCGACCGGGGTCTCGCCGTCCTTGCAGGTATAACCGCTGACGGTCTGCTCAGCACCGGTGTAAGCCCGGGTGTCGGAATTGGCTTCCAGCGTTACATTTTTATAATAGTAGAAAGTGATTACATTGTTGTCTTTGTCGATGGTAATGGAATCGGAAGGAGTTACTTCTTTGAAGGTATATCCGTCAAAAGACTTTGCGGTTCTGGTCAGGGTCTCGCCGAAATTCATCTCTCCGGATTCCGTATCAAGCACCGTATCGCCCCAGACATAGTTTACCGTATAGGGGAAGGCGCTCCTCTCCCACTGGGCAACATAGGTCACAGTCTCAGTCACCGTCTCGGCAACGGCGGGACTCCAGCCGGTAAAGGTATAACCGGCACGGGTGGGTGTGCCCTTGAACGCGGGCGTGGGGGAGCCGTGAGAAACGTCCTGTCTCTGATCCGCAAACACGACCTCACCATCCACACCGTCGGTATAGGTCACGGTGTGAACCTGCTTTGCATAGCGATAGGTAATTTCATATATGCCGGTTTCTTCGATCTTCAGCGGAGAACCCTCGACCTCGTAGCAGTTATAGCCCTCAATGGCCGGTGCGTTCGCCGTGGTTTTCGTCACCGTTTCGCCAACGGAGTGCACCTCGTTGCTATCGTCCATGAGTACATTGCCGCTCTCGTCCCAATAGTGGTAGATCACGGTAGCCAGATCGGAAACGTCGACCGTGCCATCCAGATGCCACTCATTTGTTCCAGGGCCAACGTAGTCATCTGCGCCATTTGCTTTGACAAGCCTGGTAAACGTAACGTTAGCAATATTGATGCCCAGATTGTGCTCGTGAAGGAAGCCGCCGTTGCTCATCGCCGCAAGCACAACACTCATATCGCCCGGATTTCCTGAACTTGCACTGGGCATATTGGGAACAAAGACCCGGCCCAGGGTGTACCAGCCACTTGAATTGAGTACCAAGCCTGTCGTATCGCCGGTCACCTCGGTGTAAACATAAACCCACGCGCCGTCGCTGACATTGATCTCATGGGTCGCTTCAACGCCATTGCCATTGGTCACCGTGACGGTTGCGGTGCCCACAGCCAGCGTCGTGACGTTGCCGTTCTGATCCACAGTAAGGACGCTCTCATCGCTGGAGCTCCAGGTGAGGACATCGGCAGCCTCTGCCGGATCCTTGGTTGCCGTCAGAGCGAATGTAGCATTAACGCCGGCTTCACTCGGCCCGGTGATGGTGAGTTTTTCAAGACGCGGGGTAACGGTAAGCTCATGGCTTGCGGTTTTTTTCGTGGTCTCATCCGTAACTGTAACCATAACCGTGCCCGGGGCCACACCGGTGACCTCGCCTTCTGCATTCACGGTCAGGATGTCGTTATTGCTGCTGCTCCAGGTCAACTCCGTCTCTGCGGCAGCAGGGGTCTGCACGGCGGTGAGCGTAAGGCTTTCACCCACCGGCAGAGTATTTTCGCCTTCAATGGTGAGGCTTTCCAGTGCAGGAGCCGTGACCGTGATCCTGTGTTTCGCCTCAATGCCATTGCCATTGGTCACGGTGACGGTGGCTTCGCCCTCGCCCACCGCCGTGACATTGCCGTCCTGATCCACGGTGAGGACGTTCTCATCGCTGGAGCTCCAGGTGAGGACATCCGCAGCATCCGCCGGTTCCTTGGTCGCCGTCAGCTGGATCGTCTCTCCCACAACTGCGGAAGGTGGCTTCCTTCCCGCCGGCAAGCCAGCGCAATCGCCCCTGCCAGCTGTAGTTCTGGCGGAACAGAACCTCCAGCTCAAAATCGGGCTGGCCGGGGAGAAGCGCCCGCTCTCCATTCTCCGGTTCCCGATCCAGCAGTTCATCCACCAGAAGGATCATCTTCGTCAGGCTGGAAAAAGGACTGGCTTCCTGCAAACCGCCGCCGGTGATCCAGCCGCTGGTTTTCTCCGGCCCGGTCTTATCCAGGTAAAGCCCAAAGGTGTTTGTGCCCATGGGCAGCATTCGGTTTTCTCTCGTGGGAAGCCCTCCTTTCCGGATTTTGGGGCGCAGCGGCCCCTCTTCCTCTATTGTACGGCGCCATTGTAGCGCAAGGAACTATGAGTTCACTATGAGTTGGAAAAATTTTTAATGTTTTTTCAATATTTTTTTGCAAAATAAACGCCGCAGCTTAAAATTTGCGGCATTTGTTTCAAAAAACGCCAAATAATGTCAAAAAGTAACAAGTTTTCCGTTTTCGGGCGGTTCAGGATCCGCTGGGAGATCATTTCCCCATTCTCCCGGGACGCACCGGCCAGCAAAACCATATAGCGGCTGGCGCCCATCCGGGTAAAGGGATCCCCGGCCCGCAGGCTCTCCGTCAGAACCGTTTCCAGCTGCTTCATCAGCACCGCCCGGCGCTCCAGAGGCAGCTCATCCCGGTTCAGGCACACAAGCAGAATCTGGGCCTGACCATGGCTGCGCCGCAGCTCCCGGAGCGTGAATTTCCCCAGCATAGTAACCGTGATCGCGTTTCCCATTTTCTCCGCATCTCCCGTTTCTTTCCGTTTTGATGTGTCTTTGCCATGCAGCATGTCCGGCCATCCCCGTTAAGAGGCCGTTCAATTTTTTTAAAAACCGTGATCCGATGTCCGGCGCGGCAGACGATGGCAGAGGGCAACAGGCCAAAAAAGTTTCCATTTCTTTCCATTTTCTGCCGCTTGCGGGGCGAAAGCCGACACTTTCGTGCCGCCCCGTCCCATGTTAATTATAGCACCGCTCTGCCCGGAATGCAAGAACATCCGGCGGGATCAGAGCCGCTTGACCATGGTGTCATAATTTGTGCAGTATTCCAGGGCCGTTTCTCTGGTGATGCGCCGCTCCTGGTACAGCTTCAGCAGCGCGCCGTCCATGGTGCGCATCCCCTGGGCCGCGCCGGAGGCCATGGCGGATTCCAGCTGGTGGGTCTTGCCCTCCCGAACCATATTGCGGATGGCCAGATTCATCTTCATGATCTCAAAAACCGGGATGGGATCCCCCTGCACATCCGGCACCATCTGCTGGCTCACCACCGCCTGCAGAACCATGGACAGCTGCATCCGGATCTGGGTCTGCTGGCTGGGCGGGAAGGAGTCAATGATCCGGTCGATGGTATTGGCAGCGCCGCAGGTATGCAGGCTGGAAAACAGCAGCTGCCCGGTCTCCGCCGCCGTCATGGCCACCTCCATGGTCTCCCGGTCCCGCATCTCCCCCAGCAGGATCACATCCGGGCTCTCCCGCAGGGCACTGCGCAAGGCAGCCACATAGCTGGGGCAGTCGCAGAGGATCTCCCGCTGGCTGACAATGCACTTGTCGTGGCGGTGGATATACTCCACCGGATCCTCCAGCGTGAGGATATGCCCGCTGCGGTTATGATTGATGTGGTCGATGATGCAGGCCAGGGTGGTGGACTTGCCCGCACCTGCCTGACCCGTGACCAGGACGATGCCCTTTTTCAGCCCCGCCAGCTCCATGACCTCGGGCGGGATATGGGCGGACTCCGCCGTGGGCACGCCGAAGCGGATCACCCGCACCACGGCGGCAACGCTGCCCCGCTGCCGGAACAGGTTCACCCGGAACCGCCCGATGCCGCTGAGGGAAAAGGAAAAATCATCATCGGTGGCACCGCCGGAAAGGCACACCGGCTCCCGCCCGGCAATGGAATACACCGCCTGGGCAAAGGCCCGGGTCATATCCGGGCTGAGGGCCGCCTCCTCCCGCTGCTGGGCACCCCGAACCTTGAAGGTCAGGGGAAGGCCTGCCACCACAAAGATATCCGAAGCGCCCAGTTCAATGGCCCGGCGCAGAATTTGTTCGATCTCCATATCTGTTTTCCTCCTCTTACTGCCATAGCTGCCAGTGTTCCTCCGGCTGCCACTGGGGGGTGCAGCTCCATTGCTCCAGCTGCCCCTCCGGGCTGAGCCGGATGCGCAGCTCCATGGAATCCCCCTGGATGCTGACGCTCAGGCCGCCGTCCGCCTCCTGCCGGGTATTTTCCGGGAGGGGCCCCAGCCCCGCCTGATAAGCCCGGGCCTGGGCCAGCCACTGCTGCCCCAGATTCTCACAGGCATACTGCCGGTATACATGCTCTCCGTACCGCTGGGCGGTTCTTTCATCCGCCAGGGCGGTGGTCACCGTCAGAGCGGCAAAAATCGCCACGCACAGCAGCACCACCGTAAACAGCACCGCCACACTGCCCACGCGAAAGCGTCTATTCTCCATGAGCCGCCTCCTCCCCAGGCAGGAACACCGCCGCCTCCAGCGCATACAGGGGCTGCTCCTTCTGGTCATAGGCCCGGATCTCCCCGGTGCACAACTGTCCGGCGGCCTGTTCCTGAACGGTCTGGGTGATCTCCACCCGATAGGCGCCCTCTCCCGCCGGCGTTGGCCGGAAGTCCTCGTCATACCAATAGCTGCCGGGTGCCGCCTGTCCTGCCCGGTACTGCTCCGCCTGGTTGCGGCACAGCTGCACCGCCGCGCTGTAGACCTCCGTCTGCTGGCGCAGCGCCGCCGCCCGGAGGAACACCCCGGTCAGCACGCCGCAGCACAGCACAAAGAAAAGCACAAACAGCAGCACGGGGATCAGATGTCCCAGCCGTCCTCCCCGCTCATTCATGGCTCGCACCTCCCTGATACCAGACCCAGGCCTGCCGTCCATCGGCGGTAACGCGGAGCAGGTTTCCGCTGGCCCATTCCAGCGCCAGACTATCCAGCGCGCAGACCACCTCGCTGTTTTCCGGGTTTACCGGCTGATCCGCCTTGGTAAATTCCGTGCGCAGGCTGTCCCCGTACTGATAAATGCGGGTCTCATAGCCGCTGTCCGGCTCCTTCAGGCAGAGCATATCGCCCTCCGGGCCTTCCTCCAGCCGAAGCTGGCCCCGACCCTGGCACAGCGCCGCCTGGCTCTGGATATAGGACAGCGCGCCCCGCTGGCGGCTCTGCTCCGCATGGGCGGTCAGTGCCTGCCGGTACAGCAGAGCCCCGGCCACTGTCAGCACCAGCAGGGCCAGGATCAAGATACTATATAATAGTAGGAGCATCAGAGACGCAGCCGTTTTTTCCTTCATGCTCATCCCTCTCCTTTCAGCATCACCTGAACGGTGGGCGGCTGGTTGCTGGCAAAGGCCTCATAGCTGATGATAAAATCCCGGTGGTTCAGGCGCAGGCCGTAATGCTGCTCCAGATACGCCAGACTGGGCGGGTATACGCCTTCCACCACATAGCACTCCATGGCGCTGCGGATCACCGTGTCCCGGATGGCGTCCCGGCTTTCCTCCCGGATCTGCCTCCCGGCACGGGGCAGCAGCATCAGCGCCGCCGCAGCCACCGCCAGCAGCAGGCCCAGCAGGAGGGCTCGAAGCCTCCGGCTTTTTTTCTTCCTTTCCATGGCGCACCCCTCAGACCGCGCCCAGGATGCCAAGCAGCGGGAGCATGACCCCCAGCAGGGTCAGGCCCACGGACAGGGTAAGGAACCCGATGAGCACCGGCTCTGTCCGGTCCATCACCGCGCAGAGGCTTTCCTCCGCCTCCCGGCCCAGACGCCGGGACAGATCCTCCAGCGTCTCTGCCAGTCGGCCGCTTTCATTGCCGCCCAGCAGCATCCGGCCATACAGCGTTGGCAGGAGCTTCCCCTGAACCAGGGCAGAAGCCAGTCCCAGCCCCTGATCCATCTGCTCCCGGCAGTGATCCAGGGCCGCCTTCAGCCCGCTGTGCTCCGTCACCTCCCGGGCCATATCGATGGCCTCGTCCGGGTCGGTGCCGCTGGCAAGCAGGGTCGCCAGGGTATCCGTCAGCCGGGACAGGGCCAGCAGGCGGCTGGCGTCCCGGGTAAGATAAAACCGCTCCATGGGCCCGCGCAGCTTTTTCCGGCCCTCTTCCCCCCGCGTCATCAGGCAAAGAGCCACCAGCACCGCGCTTACCAGCGCGCACAGCACCAGGCTCACCCGGCCCACCGCCGCCGCTGCCAGCACATAGGCATAGGAGGAGGCCGCCAGGCTGCCGGTAATGCTGTTATACACCCCCTGGAACATGGGCAGCACCCCAAACACCAGCACCGCCAGCACGCCGCACATCATCAGCAGCAGCGCTGCCGGATAGCTCAGGGTCGTCCGGAGGCGCTGGGTGAGCCGGTTTTCCCGGTCATATTCCTCCGCCAGCCGCTCCAGCGCTTCGTCCAGCCGGCCGGACAGTTCCGCCGTGCGGAACACGCCCAGGGCAAAGGGCGGGAAGGCCCCGGTCTGCTCTGCCGCAGCGGCAAAGCTCTCTCCCTCCTCCAGCGCCGCAGTGATGGCTCCGGCAGCCGTGCCCAAGGCGCCCGCTGCATCCTGGGCAAACATAGCCACCGCCTGGCTCAGCGGCACACCGGCTTGCAGCATCATGGCGATGCTGTCACAAAACACATTGATCTGTGCGGAACTCAGCATTTTTTTCATAGCGTCACCCTTCTCTCCTTCAATAGGTATACCGGGAATCGTCGTCCAACTGCTTCGGGCTCACGCCTCCGGCGGCGAAGGTAATGTCCACCCGCTTCCACTGGTTGGCAGGGGCCTTGATCTCCACTGTGACCCATCCCTGCTCCCGGATATAGAAGCTGTTCCAGGCGTGATAGGTTTCATCCCCCACATAGCCGGTGATCAACCGGCAGGGAACGCCCAGACTGCGCATCATGGCAGCCGCCAGGGCGGCATAGTCAAAGCAGATCCCTTTCCCGGTCTCCAGAGTCTCATCCGGGAAGGGCAGGTAGCCGGTGGTCACATTGGCCGCCTTGTCATCGTCATAGCGGATGTGCTTGACAAGGTAGGCATAGACGGCGGCAGCCACATCGATATCCGTATCACATCCGGCTGCCAGCTCCTTCGCCACGGCGACGCACTGGGACTGTTCGTTGTAGCTGACCATCTGGCTGGGCCGCAGGTAGGGCTGGAATTCATCCTCCAGCGTGACCTCTCTCGTCTCCGACCAGATGCAGGCGTATTTGCTCTCTCCCACGTTCTCCATCAGTCGGAAGGTATAGCTGCCGTCGCCCATGTTCAGGGGGAACACGGCAGCCTGTCCATCGCCGGAGAGATCGTAGTTGTATTTCATCTCGCCCAGAACAATCTGGAATTTCAGGCGGCTGTCACTCTGGGCGCTGACCGCCACCACCCCCTCCGCCAGAGCGGAAGCGTCCAGCTTCACCACGCCATAGTCCTCCGCCAGCTCCGGATGAAAAACCGCGTCCTCAAAGGCGGGGATGGGATAGCTTCCCTCATGGGGCGAGGCAGAAGCCGCTCCGGCCGGATCACTTCCGCAGCCGGTAAGCATGATAAGCACGGCCAACAGTATGGCCGTCCACTGAATTCCTGTGGATCGTCTCACCGCTTCTCCCTCCTTTGCTGTTTTTCCCATTATACATAGTTTTGCTCATTTTCACAACAGTTTTCCGCGCCGCAGCATCCCATTCCACAGGCAGCGCCATATGGAAAATCGATACAATGGCAGATAGGGCGCTCCCCATGGAATCTTCCGCTCCCTGCTGCGCGCGATATGCGGGAAACACCTGAGACAAAGAAAGCCCGTAACTGTGATAAAACAGTTACGGGCTTTCCGGCTTTTGCAGTTATTCCCACTCGACAAATTCTATTATATGGGACTGTATTTTCTATGTTTCTACGGGTAAAATGTTCGCAATTTTGTTAATGTTTCACCTGTTATTTTTGGCCGTTCATTTTCTTAGTATCAAAATAGTATCACAAACGGCGGGGAAATGCAACTACATTCCCCCGCCACAGATTTACTTTTTACCCTCTTACTTTCTGGATTAGCTCTTTCGCTTCTTCTTTCTTTAATACCTTGCCATAGGACACCACTTTTCCATCCACCACCAGCGCCGGCGTGGTCATGACCCCGTAGGCGGCGATCTGTGTGAAGTCCGTCACATGGTCAATCGTAGTATCCATCCCCAACTCCGTGAGAGCGGCACGAACAGCATTTTCCAGGGCGTTGCATTTGGCACACCCGGTTCCCAGCACCTTGACCCCGGCAGCGGTCTTTGCCGTCTCTGCCTGTGCCATCGTTTCCGGGTTGCAGCTGCCGCAGCAGCAGGATTTTTCTTCCGCTTTCTTTTTGTGAAACAGTCCCATATTTGATTCCTCCTGAAATTATATAAGAAAAAATTGGAACGCATTGAACAGGTAGCCGACAATGATAATGCCAATGGTGCAGATGCCAATAAACAGTCCCAGCAGCTTTGGCTTGACCGCTTTACGGAGCATGATAAGCGACGGTAAACTCAAAGTTGTGACCGCCATCATAAAGGAAAGAATTGTTCCAAGCTGTGCGCCCTTATAAAACAGAGCCTCCGCCACCGGGATAGTGCCGAAAATGTCCGCATACATGGGGACACCCACCAGCGTGGCAAGAACAACCCCGAACGGATTGTTACCGCCTAACACCGCTTCAATCCAGCTTTCTGGAATCCAGTTGTGAATGACCGCACCAATGCCTACGCCGACCAGGATATAAGGAAATACTTTCTTGAATGTGGAAACGACCTGTTCTTTCGCAAACTGAACTCGTTCCCGTTTGGTCAGTGTTGGGGATTCAATGTCCACGCCGCCAGCGTTGCGGATAAATTCCTCCACATAAGGCTCCATGTGAAGTTTCTCAATCAGGGTGCCGCCTACCACGGCGATTACCAAGCCGACCAGCACATAGATGATTGCGACTTTAGCACCGAAAATGCTCATTAGGAGGATAAGGCTACCCAGGTCTACCATTGGAGAGGAAATCAGAAACGAGAATGTAACCCCCAGCGGCAACCCGGCACTGGTAAAGCCGATAAACAGCGGGATGGACGAGCAGGAGCAGAAAGGTGTCACTGTACCCAGCAATGCGGATATGATGTTTGCACCAATGCCATGAAACCGCCCCAATATTCGCTTACTGCGCTCCGGCGGGAAATAGCTTTGAATGTAGGAAATTACGAAGATCAAGAAGCAAAGTAGCACTGTGATTTTCAACGTGTCATAGAGGAAAAATTGAATACTGCCCCCTACACGTTCTCCAATGTTCAGGCCCAGTAGGGAAAGGCCCTCGCCAATCAGCTCATTCAGCCATTTCATGCCCAAAACCTGGTCTTGGATAAACTGCCATACACCCATAGAGAAACCTCGCTTTCAAATTGTTGGACAACATATCAAAATTTTTTGATGTTTTGTGCCAAGATAAGCGCCACCTCGTTACGGCGGCGCTTATCTGCCACATGAAAAGCATTTGCTCTCCTGGGCTACGTCCGGCGTGGTAATCGTCAGCAACAGCTTCACAGCGTTCTCTCTACCAGCCTCGCTTAAACGGTAATGCGTCCACTTGCCCTCTTGCCAACTTTCCACAAGCCCGGAATCACACAAGATTTTCATGTGGTAGGACAAGCCAGATTGTGTCAGTTCCATCGGTTCTTGCAGGACACAAGCGCACTTTTCGCCGCTTCGCAACTGCTCCAGAATAGCAAGCCTTTTGGGGTCGCATAGGGCTTTGAACACCTTTGCGTGTTCCTGGTGCGTTTCCATGTGCCCCACCTCGCATCAAAAACTTTTGATGTATTTTAGTATATACGCCAGAACTCATTTTGTCAATAACCCCGCAAAGGATTTTCTGACTTACCGTACACCTCGGATAAACTTCTGTTTTGCCCTCTGTTGTTCTTTCTCCGCCGCCTCCCGCCGTTTGGCAGCCTCCACCTGTTCCGGGCCAGCTGCCCGCTCAACCCGCGCGAAGCCGGCAGCTGTCTCCCGTGGGGGGGTCCGTTCAGGCGGGCCCCCGGTAAAGAACCGCACCGCTGAACTTGCCGTTCAGCGGTGCGGTTCTTATCATATTTATCCGATTTATTCCCACTCGATCGTTCCGGTGGGTTTGGGGGTCAGGTCGTAGAGCACACGGTTCACGCCGGGGACTTCGGAGGTGATGCGCCGGGTGATGTGCTGCAGCAGGGCGAAAGGCACATCCTCCACGGTGGCGGTCATGGCGTCCCGGGTGTTGACGGCCCGGATGATCACCGGCCAGTCGTAGGAGCGCTGGTCGTTCTTCACGCCGGTGGACTTGAAATCGGGCACCACAGTGAAGTACTGCCACACCTTGCCCTCCAGGCCGTTTCTGGCAAACTCCTCCCGGAGGATGGCGTCAGACTCCCGGACGGCCTCCAGCCGGTCGCGGGTAATGGCGCCCAGGCAGCGCACGCCCAGGCCGGGGCCGGGGAAGGGCTGGCGGTAGACCATATTGTCCGGCAGACCCAGAGCGGAGCCGACCACACGCACCTCATCCTTGAACAGGAACTTCAGCGGCTCCACCAGTTCAAACTGCAAATCCTCAGGCAGGCCGCCCACATTGTGGTGGGCCTTCACCGGGCCGCTCTCCAGAATGTCGGGATAGATGGTGCCCTGGGCCAAAAACTCAATGCCATCCAGCTTGCGGGCCTCTTCCTCAAACACACGGATGAACTCGGCACCGATAATCTTGCGCTTGCGCTCCGGCTCGGCCACACCGGCCAGCTTGTCCAGGAAGCGGTCAACAGCGTCCACATAGACAAGATTTGCGTCCATCTGATTGTGGAACACTTCCACCACCTGCTCCGGCTCCCCCTTACGGAGCAAGCCGTGATTGACATGGACACAGGTGAGCTGCTTGCCTACTGCCTTGATCAGCAGGGCGGCCACCACGGAGGAGTCCACCCCTCCGGACAGGGCCAGAAGCACCTTCTTGTCGCCAATCTGGCGGCGCAGCTCCACCAGCTGCTCATCGATAAAAGCCTGCGCCAATTGGGGCGTGGTGATACGCTCCATGGTTTCGGGGCGGCGATTGTCTGCCATATGTTTTTTCCTCCAAGCAAAAATAGATTGATGATTTATGGGCAAAACCGGACTGTTCCGGTACTGCTTACACCTTAAATATAAGGGGCCGGCCCTCACAGCGGAGGCTGCCGCTTTCGACGGTGACGCTGCTCCCATCGATGAGATTCTTATAGCTGCCGTCTGGCACATCCACCGCCGCCTCTCCGGCCAGGGAGCGGAGGGAGAACACGCCAACGAAGCGCCCCTTACTGCCGCACCGCTCCATGACAGCAATGTCTTTTTCATCATCGCCTGCGGCCACGAAATCGTCATCACTGCCAAAGCCCTGCTTGATGGCATAGAGCCTTGCCATCAGGCCGCTGAGATCGTGGCCGGTGCAGCGGTCAAAGGGCTCCCGCTCAAAAAGACTGGGAAGATGCTGGTTCGCAAACTCCTGCCCGGCATAGAGCAGAGTAGTGCCCTTCAGGAAATAGAGCATGGCGGTGTAATTCACCAGATCGCTCTCCGCAGCGATATAGGAGGCAATGCGGGGCTGATCGTGGTTCTCCAGAAAGCGCAGCTTGTTGTAGTTGCCGGGATAGACCGCCTCCTGAAAGTTCAGCAGATCCAGGTATTGGCTGAGCCTGGCCTTGCCCCGGAGATAGTCATCAAAGACCTCCCGGATGTCGTATTCATACTCCATGTCGAAGGCGGCATACAATTCCGGATCCTTGGCGGAGTAAATGCCCTGCCGCCGGGCCCAGCAGCCGAAGCTGCGGTGAACGCTCTCCGCCAGCCAGATGCAGCCGGGGCGCACCTTCTCCACCGCTTCCCGGGCCTGGAGCCAGAATTCCACCGGGAGAAAGGAGGCCACGTCGCAGCGGAAGCCGTCCACAATTTCCGCCCACCTGCACAGGCTCTCGATCTGATACTCCCACAGCCCACGATGGCTGTAGTCCAGGTCGATCACATCCGTCCAGTCGCCGACCTTGTTGCCGGGCCGGCCCTCCGGCGTTTTGTAAAACCACTCCGGATGCTGGATGTAGAGGACGGAGTCCGGCGAGGTGTGGTTGTATACCACGTCGATGATGCACTTCATGTCCCGCCGGTGGATTTCCTCTACCAGACGGTGAAAATCCGCCATCGTGCCGTAGGCCGGGTTCACATCCCGGTAGTCCCGGTTGGCGTAGGGACAGCCCAGGCTGCCCTTCTTGCCCTGAACGCCGATGGGATGGATGGGCATGAACCAGATGATGTCTGTGCCCAGGGCCTTGATCCGGTCCAGATCTGGAATTACAGAGAGAAAAGTTCCCTCCTGGGTGTGGCTGCGGACATAAATGGAATAAATCACCTGATTTTGCAGTCCGGGGTCGGTGTTGGCCGCCATGGTCATCCCTCCGCTGTCAGATTTCATAAGACTATATTATCTCAAATTCCCCGCCAATGCAATCGTTTTCCGCAGGGTTTCCCAACATGCACGAAAAAACAAAATTACATCCCAGCGCAGTGGTTGTGATTTTGGAGAGGGGGAGCAAAGCGGACTTTGCTCCGACGTGTAATAGTGAAACACTATAGATATCGGCATCACTACGCACCAAAAAAACCGAATCGAAGCCCAGCAAAGCGGGTGTGGTTTGGAAGCGAAAAACAACCCCGTCTGGCTAAGAAGCCTCGCCGCAAGGCGGGGATTCGTGCCATAAGGGGTTGTTTAGAGCTGTAATATCGAAACAGTATAGATATTTTCCACCCTTAAAACCAAACCGCAACCCAGCGAAGCGGTTGCGGTTTGGAGAGGAGCCGCGACAAAATGAGCGAGAGGTGACTTTTGAAAAAAGTCGCCGCGAACGATATGACGTCCGCGGCGACGTGGTGCCGCTGGCGGGACTCGAACCCGCACAGTATCGCTACCGGGGGATTTTAAGTCCCCTGTGTCTACCGGTTCCACCACAGCGGCATATAAGCATAATGTATCACCTGGGGATAAATTAGTCAAGAGCGGAACATTTTTCCAGTGCTGTTCGTCTAACACACGGATTCATAAATGGGAGGAAGCCTTATGATAAAGATACTGACTCTGGCCATGGCTCTCTATTTCATTTTTTCTCTGGCGGCCTGCGTCTCCCGCGCCGCCCCCAAAACCGGAAGAACTCCGCCTCCTTTTGAGGTGGTGGATGCGGACTACAGCCCGGAAAGCCCGGTTGTGGACGCCCAGTTTGCCCATGTCCCCGAAGCGGGAGAGGAAGCGCCCCCGATGCTGGTAATGATCGATGGCCAGCTGTACCGCGCCACCGGGCAGGACAGCGACATTGACGGCCGCTGCGGCGTGATGGACGGCCAGATCGACAGCAGCGTGGAACGGGGCGAAATCCCGGAGCAGGACGGCCAGTCCAACTTCGGCGCTCCCTGTGGTTACCAGTACGGGCCCGAGGGGCAGATCGAAGTGAATTGGGAAGATCGCTGGCTGGTGTTTACGCCGGTGAAAGGCGGGCAAGAAAACTCTTGACACCGGGGCCTTTCGGGTTTATATTTACTCTCGTAATCACATTTTGGAGAGCCGCTGTTATGAAGAAATTCTCTTTTGCATCCTACTATTACTACTTTACCGCCAAGCTGAGGTAAGGGTAATTTGTGGTGCAAAAAAGAAGCGGATAATCAATGCTTATGATGCTGCACAGGTTACGCCTGGGCAGCATTTTTGTTTTATAAACAGGCTTCCAAGAAACAGATTTTCAAATTCTCAAAGAAAACGGAGGATAAAAACATGATCGTTGTACTCAAGCAGGGCGTTGCCGAAGAAAAGCGGGATCAGCTGATGAACTGGCTCAAGAACCTGGGGCTGCAAATTCATCTGTCTGTGGGCGAATATCAGACCGTGCTGGGCCTGGTGGGCGATACCAGCCGGGTGGATATGGATCTGGTGGGCAGCCTGGAGATCGTGGACTCCGTCAAGCGGGTGTCTGAGCCCTTTAAGTGCTGCAACCGGAAGTTCCACCCGGAGGACATGGTGGTGGAATGTGAGGGCGTGAAGTTCGGCGGCGGCCATTTCGCCATGATCGCCGGCCCCTGCTCCGTGGAGAGCGAGGAACAGATCGTATCCATTGCCAAGGCGGTGAAGGCCGCCGGGGCCCAGCTGCTGCGGGGCGGCGCCTTCAAGCCCCGCACCTCCCCCTACGACTTTCCCGGCCTGAAGGCCACCGGGCTGGAGCTGCTGAAAATCGCCCGGCAGGAGACCGGCCTGCCCTTCGTCACCGAGATCATGAGCGTGGCAGATCTGCCCCTTTTTGAAGATGTGGACATGCTGCAAGTGGGTGCCCGGAACATGCAGAACTTTGACCTGCTGCGGGAGCTGGGGAAGCTGGATAAGCCCATCCTGCTCAAGCGGGGTCTGGCCAACACCCTGAAGGAGCTGCTGATGAGCGCCGAATACATCATGGCCAGCGGCAACGAGCGGGTCATTCTCTGTGAGCGGGGCATCCGCACCTTCAGCGATTACACCCGCAACACCCTGGATATCTCCGCCGTGCCCATGCTCCACGAGCTGACCCATCTGCCGGTCGTGGTGGATCCCAGCCATGCCACAGGCATTGCCAGGCTGGTGCCTCCCTGCGCCTTGGCGGGCACTGCCGCCGGGGCCGACGGTTTGATCATTGAAGTGCATAACGACCCCATCCATGCCCTGTGTGACGGGGCCCAGTCCCTGCGGCCGGAGGAATACGCCGTCCTGGCAGAGAAGGTGCGGAAGCTGCGGGAGGTCATTGCCTGATGAACGTGGGAATCGTTGGCCTGGGGCTGATCGGCGGCTCCTTTGCCTGGGCCTATCATAATGGGGGGCACCAGGTGCTGGCCTTTAACCGCACCCGCTCCGTGCAGGACTTTGCCCTGCTCAGCGGGGCCGTGGACGGGGAACTGACGGAAGAAAACATTGCCGATTGTGACCTGGTGCTGGTGACCCTGTACCCGGAAGCAGCCATTGCATATATTGAACGGATGGGGCCGTACTTCGGCCAAAAGCCCCTGGTGATTGACTGCTGCGGCACCAAGCGGGCAGTTTGCGCCGCCTGCTTCCCCCTGGCGGAGCGGTACGGCTTCACCTATCTGGGGGGTCACCCCATGGCCGGCACCCACAACTCCGGCTTCAAGTACGCCCGGGGCGATCTGTACCATGGCGCGCCCATGGTCATCGTGCCCCCCCGCTTTGACGATATTGACCTGCTGGGCCGGGTGAAGGCGCTGCTCTCCCCGGCGGGCTTCGGCAGCATCTCCGTCACCACGGCGGAGAAGCATGACCGGATGATCGCCTTCACCTCCCAGATGGCCCATGTGGTCTCCAATGCCTATATCAAAAGCCCCACCGCCCGGGTGCATAAGGGCTTTTCCGCCGGCAGCTATAAGGATATGACCCGGGTCGCCTGGCTCAACCCGCCCATGTGGGCAGAGCTTTTCATGGAGAACAAGGACTGCCTGCTCCAGGAGCTGGATATTTTCATCACCAGCTTGCAGCAGTACCGCAAGGCCATGGAGGATGACGACCTGCCGGAGCTGACCCGGCTCTTGGATGAGGGCCGCCGTTTGAAGGAGGAGGTGGACGGGCATTGAGAAGGGTACACATCTCCGCCTCCCGGGAATATGAGGTGCTGGTGGAGCGGGGCCTGCTCAGCCGCTGCGGAGAGCTGGTCAAAGCCGCTACCGGTGCCGGAAAGGCCGTTGTCATCGCCGGGGACATTGTCTATCCCCTCTATGGCGGGCTGGTGGAGCGCTCCCTCGCCGAAGCCGGGCTGACCGTGCTGCACTATGTACTGCCCCACGGGGAGCAGGCCAAGACTTTGGAAAACTACGGCAAACTGCTGGAATTTCTCTCCCGAAACCACATCACCCGCACCGATGTGCTGGTGGCCCTGGGGGGCGGCGTTACCGGGGATCTCACCGGCTTTGCCGCCGCCACCTATCAGCGGGGCATGCCTTTTGTCCAGATCCCCACCACCCTGCTGGCGGCGGTGGATTCCTCCGTGGGCGGCAAGACTGCGGTGAACCTGCCCACCGGCAAGAACCAGGTGGGCTGCTTCTACCAGCCGTCTCTGGTGCTCTGTGACCCGGAGGTGCTCTCCACCCTGCCGGAGGAGGAGTTCCGCTGCGGCTGCGCGGAAGTGATTAAGTACGGCGTTCTGGGCAGCAGAGCGTTTTTTGACCAGTTGAAAGCCACCCCCATCAAAGAGCAGCTGGAGCATGTGATCTGCACCTGCGTGGAGATGAAACGGGACATCGTGAATCAGGATGAATTTGACCGGGGTCTGCGGCAGCTGCTGAACCTGGGTCACTCCTTCGGTCATGCGGTGGAAGCCTGCAGCCATTTCTCGGTGCTCCATGGTCAGGCCGTGGCCATCGGTATGGCGGCCATCACCCGGGCCGCCGCCGCCAAGGGTTACTGTTCGGAAGAAACGCTGGGCGAAGTGCTGGCCATCCTGAACCAGTACCGGCTGCCCACATCCTCCGGCTTCGGCCTGGAGGAGATGGCGGAGGCTGCCCTGACAGATAAGAAGCTCACCGGCGGCGCCATGCATCTGGTGGTGCCGGAAGCCATTGGCCGCTGCGCCATCGTCAGCGTCCCGGTGGAGGAGATCAAAGACTGGATGAAAGCCGGAGGGATCGGCTCATGAACATTACCATTCGTCCCGGCCAGAGAAGCGGCCGGGTAAAGATCCCCGCCTCCAAGTCCCAGGCCCACCGGCTGCTGATCTGCGCCGCCCTGGGCCGGGGGGAGACCCGCATCGCCTGTGACGGCCTCTCTGCCGATATCAGCGCCACCATGGCCTGCCTCAATGCCTTGGGGGCGGACATCCGCCAAGGGGAGGACGGCTGCCTTTGGGTGCGGCCCATTGAAACCGTGCCCACCGGGCTGTGCCGCCTGCCCTGCGGGGAGAGCGGCAGCACCCTCCGCTTCCTGCTGCCGGTCTGCGGCACGCTGGGGGCGGACGCGGTGTTTCTCATGGAGGGCCGCCTGCCCCAGCGGCCCCTGGCCCCGCTGGATCGGGAGCTGGTTTCCCATGGCATGACCCTGAACCAGCAGGGGGAGCTGCTCCATTGCGGCGGAAGGCTGTGCCCCGGGGACTATGAACTGCCGGGGAACGTGTCCTCCCAGTACATCTCTGGCCTGCTGCTGGCCCTGCCCCTTCTGGCGGGGGACAGCCGCCTGACCGTCACCGGCAGCGTGGAGTCTGCCGCCTATATCACCATGACCGAGGATGCCCTTTCTCTGGCGGGTGTCAAACTGGAGCGCTCCGGCTGGACTTACCGCATCCCCGGCGCCCAGCGGGGCACCCTTCCGGAAACGCTGGAAGTGGAGGGGGACTTTTCCAACGCCGCCTTCTTCCTGTGCATGGGGGCCTTGTCCGACACCGGCCTGACCATCACGGGGCTAAGCCCCGCCTCCCATCAGGGGGACCGGGCCGTGCTGGATATCCTCCGGGCCTTCGGAGCCTCCGTAAAAGAAGAACGCGGCGGCTTCGCCGTCCGCAGGGGGGCGCTCCACGGCATCACCATCGATGCCAAACCCATCCCCGATCTGATCCCGGTTTTAAGCGTGGTAGCCGCCCTGGCCCAGGGCGAGACCCGGATCATCAACGCCGGGCGGCTGCGGCTGAAAGAATCTGACCGGCTGCGCAGTACCACCGCCCTGCTGACTGCCCTGGGGGCAGAGGTGCAGGAGCTGGCGGAGGGGCTGGTGATCCAGGGGAAGCCCCGTCTTTCCGGCGGCAGTGTGGATTCCTGCGGGGATCACCGCATCGCCATGGCGGCGGCCACTGCCGCCTGCGGCTGCACCGGGGACATTTTCCTCAGCGGCAGCCAGGCCGTCAGCAAATCCTATCCCCGCTTCTGGGAAGATTTCGGTTCATTGACAGGAGGCAGCCTATGAGCAGCACTTATGGTGAAAACCTTCACCTGACCATTTTTGGCCAGTCCCACTCCCCCGCCATCGGTATGACCCTGGAGGGCATCCCCGCCGGGGAACAGCTGGATTTTGACCAATTGCAGCGCTTTCTGGAGCGTCGGGCCCCGGGCCGCAGCGCCTACTCCACCGCCCGCAAGGAGGCGGATGCGCCGGAGTTTCTCTCCGGCCTGCGGGGCAGCACCACCTGCGGCGCGCCCCTGACCGCCATCATCCGCAATGGGGACACCCGCTCTAAGGACTATGCCCCCTTTTCCGCCGTGCCCCGGCCCGGCCATGCGGACTACACCGCCAATGTGAAGTACTTCGGCTATCAGGACTACGCCGGCGGAGGCCACTTCTCCGGCCGGCTGACTGCCCCCCTGTGTATTGCCGGCGGTATCTGTTTACAGCTTTTACAGCGCCGGGGCATTGAAGTTATCTCCCGCATCCGCTCCATAGGGGAGGTGGAGGATCCCGCGCCCCTGACCGCTTCCACGGCGGAAAAGGCCTTTCCCACCGTGGAAGCGGCCGCCGGAGAGGCCATGCAGGCGGCCATTGCCCAGGCCAAGGCCCGGGGGGATAGTCTGGGCGGCGTGATCGAGTGCGCAGTGCTGGGCCTGCCCGCCGGGCTGGGGGATCCCATGTTCGGCGGTATGGAAAACCGCATTGCCGGTATTGTTTTTGGCATCCCGGCGGTGAAGGGCATTGAGTTCGGCGCCGGTTTTGCCGCCGCCAGGCTGCCGGGCAGCCAGAATAACGACAGCTACACCGTGAAGGATGGCTGCATTGAGACCCGCAGCAACCACTGCGGCGGCATTCTGGGCGGCATCACCAATGGCATGCCCCTGGTGTTTCGCGCCGCCGTCAAGCCCACTCCCTCCATCGCCATGGAGCAGGCCAGTGTGAATCTGGAAACATTGGAGGAAACCACCCTCCAGGTGGGCGGGCGGCATGACCCCTGCATCGTGCCCCGGGCTGTCCCGGTAATGGAGGCAGCGGCGGCCATCGCCGTGTATGACGCCCTGCTGGGGCGAAAGAAGGAGCTGAGGGAAGAAGCATGGATTTGAGCCAATACAGAGAACAGATCGACCGCATTGACGATGCGCTGGTAAGGCTCTTTGCCCAGCGCATGGAAACTGCCGCCCAGATCGCCCGGTGGAAGCGGCAGGCAGGCAAGCCCGTGCTGGACGCCGGACGGGAACGGGCAAAGCTGCTGGATGTGATGGAGAAGTGCCCGGCAGAATTTCGGGACTATACCGCCTCCCTCTATTCCCTGCTCTTTGAGCTGAGCCGCAGCTATCAGCACCGGATTATGGACAGCAGCAGCCCCCTGGCCCAGCAGATCAGCGCCGCCATTGCCCACACGGATCAGCTCTTTCCGCCCACGGCCTCCGTGGCCTGTCAGGGGGTGGAGGGGGCCTATTCCCAGCTGGCCTGTGAAAAGCTGTTCCGCCTGCCGGATATTTTCTATTTCAACAACTTTGACGCGGTGTTCTCCGCCATTGAAAAGGGCCTCTGCCGCTATGGCATCATCCCCCTGGAAAACAGCACCGCCGGTTCGGTGAACAAGGTCTATGACCTGATGATGCGCCACAATTTCCGTATCGTCCGCTCCGTGCGGCTGAAGGTGGATCACAATCTGCTGGTGAAGCCCGGCACGAAAATGGAGGATATTCAGGAAATCTACTCCCATGAACAGGCCATCAACCAGTGCGCCCGCTACCTGCAAAAATTCAGCAGTGTGAAGGTCATCCCCTGCGAGAACACCGCCATGGCCGCTAGGTACGTCTCCGAGGCCGGCGGCGGCGCGGCAGCCCTGTCCTCCCGCTCCTGCGCCAGGCTCTATGGCCTGAGCTGTCTGGAGGAGTCGGTACAGGATCAGGGCAACAACTACACCCGCTTTATCTGCATTTCCAAGGAGCTGGAGATCTACCCCGGGGCCGACCGTACCAGTCTCATGATGGTGCTGCCCCATACCCCCGGCTCGCTCTACAAGGTGCTCAGCCGCTTCTACGCCCTGGGCATCAACCTGAACAAGCTGGAAAGCCGCCCCCTGCCGGAGCGGGATTTTGAGTTCATGTTCTATTTCGATCTGGACACCCCCGTCTATTCCCCCCAGTTCATCCAGCTGATGGGGGAGCTGCAAAACATCTGCGAGGAGTTCAGCTATCTGGGAAGCTACAGTGAGGTGATCTGATGTTGAAATGCGGTCTGCTTGGACAGAAGCTGGGGCATAGTTATTCCCCGGCCATTCACGGCATGCTTGCCGACTATGACTATCAGCTCTTTGAGCGGGAGCCGGAGCAGCTGGAGGACTTTCTGAAAAACGGCCCCTGGGACGGCATCAATGTGACCATCCCCTATAAAAAGGCCGTCCTGCCCTACTGCGCCCAGCTGTCGGAAACGGCCCGGCGCATCGGCAGCGTGAACACCATCGTCCGCCGCCCGGACGGCAGCCTCTACGGCGACAATACCGATGCCTACGGCTTTGAGAGTCTGATCCGGAAAAACGGCATCGATGTCCGGGGCAGGAAGGCTTTGGTGCTGGGCAGCGGCGGCGCCTCCGTCATGGCGGTGGCGGTGCTGAAGCTGCTGGGGGCGGAGAGCGTCACCGTCATCTCCCGCGGCGGAGAGGATAACTATGACAATCTGGAGCGCCATGCCGGCGCCCAAATCATCGCCAACACCACCCCCGTGGGCATGTACCCCAACAACGGCCAGGCAGCGGTGGATCTGACCTGCTTCCCCCGGTGTGAGGGGGTACTGGACGTGGTCTACAATCCGGAGCGCACCGCCCTGCTTTTGCAGGCGGAGAAGCTGGGCATTCCCCGGGCCGGCGGACTATACATGCTGGTGGCCCAGGCCAAGCGCAGCAGTGAGCTGTTCACCGGCCAAACCATCCCGGATAGCGAGATCGACCGCATTGAGGCCGTCCTCTCCGGCCAGATGAAAAACATCGTCCTGGTGGGGATGCCCTCCAGCGGCAAGAGCACCCTGGCCGCCGCCCTGGGCGAAAGGCTGGGCAGAAGCGTGTATGAGGCCGATGCCCTCATTGCCCAGGAGGCCGGGATGGATATTCCCGCCATCTTCGCCCAGTATGGGGAAGAGCACTTCCGCGCCCTGGAAACGGAGATTCTCTCCCGGTTGGGGAAGCTGTCCGGGGCCATTCTCTCCACCGGCGGCGGCTGTGTCACCCGGGAGGAGAACTATGACCTGCTGCATCAAAACGGCAGCATTATCTGGCTTCAGCGCAGCATTGATAAGCTGGATAAGACCGGTCGCCCCATCTCTCTGAAAAACAATCTGAACGAGCTGTATCAAAAGCGGGAACCCATGTATCGCCGCTTTGCCGATGCCGCCGTGGATAACAACGGCAGCGTGGCAGCCACGGTGGAACAGATTCTGGAGGTGCTGAAATGAAGTTTCTGGTCATCAACGGCCCCAATCTGAACCTGCTGGGCCTGCGGGAGCCAGCCATCTACGGCGATAGCAGCTATAAGGCCTTGGTGGAGCTGATCCAGCGGGTCTGCGAGGATGAGGGCATTGCAGTTGAAGTGTTCCAGTCCAACCACGAGGGGGCCATTGTGGATAAAATCCAAGCGGCCTACGGCGCGGTGGACGGCATCGTCATCAATCCCGCCGCCTACACCCACACCAGCGTGGCCATTCTGGACGCCCTGAAGGCGGTGAACCTCCCGGCGGTGGAGGTGCACATTTCCGATGTCAGCACCCGGGAGCCTTTCCGGCAGATCAGCTACGCCGGGATGGCCTGCATCAAGACCTACATGGGCCACGGCTTTGAAGGTTACGCCATGGCCATCCGGTATCTGAAAGGGTATCTGAGCAAATAAACGCCGTCTGCGCAAATAAAAAAATCGAGAGCAAACGCTCTCGATTTTTTTATTTGCCGTCCTCCCGGGGTATGGGGCAACGGAGCTCGATGCCGCCGGGTCACTGGTTGGCAAAGACCTTGGAATAGTCGGTGCTCATATCCTGCCCCTCATAGGTGCCGGTGATCTTGCTCATGGCCCGGTCATAGGCCTCGGTGCCCGGCTCATAGGGGGTGGGCTGATAGTTGTTGTACATATCCTTCTTGGCGGCTGCCGCTTCCAGGTCGCTGGAAACGCAGCAGGGGATGATCTCATAGCTGTCGTTATGGATGCTGCCATCCGGATCCCGGCGGAGGGTCAGCTGGAAGATGGCAGTGTCCGGGTCGGTGGGACCGGAGCTGCCGCCGAAGGACCAGTTGCCCATGGAATAGAGGATGATGCCGTCGTTATACTCCTCCATGGGCTGGAGGCAGTGGGAGTGGCTGCCATAGACCAGGTCGGCCCCGGCGTCGATACAGGCCCGGGCCAGCTCCACCTGGCACTCTTTGGGGCGGTATTTCAGCTCACTGCCCCAGTGGAACATGCAGACGATGTATTCCGCCCCCTGCTCCTTTAATTGCTGGATGCCTGCCAGAGCCGCCTCCGTGTCGGGGTTGCTCTTTTCCGCCTCCCCTACGGAGTACAGGTCACCGGCGGTATAGATGCCCATTTTGATGCCGCTTTTGGTGGTGACGATCTGGGCCTGCTCATCCTCCCCATAGGGCATCCCGATGCTCTCTAGGGCGGCCTTGGTATCGGCGACCCCAGCATCATAGAAGTCCCGGGTGTGGTTGTTGGCCATGGTGACAAAGTCCACCCCGCCTTCCGGCAGGATATTGATCCAGTCGGAGGGGCAGAGGAAGTAGAAATAGGTGGCGGTATAGTCATAGGTCAGCTTCTTGTCGGAAAAGCTGCACTCCAGATTGCTCAGGGTGATCTCATCCTCCGCGAAGTACTGGAGGGTATTGGCGAAGGGATAGGCATAGTCCCCGTTCATCTTGGAGGAGTAATGCAGGGGATACAGCTGAGAGCTGTTCAGGGTCAGATCCCCGATGCAGGAGAGGGTGAAATACTCCGGCTCCGGTTCCGGGGTGGCCTCCGGCGTAGGTACCGGCGTGGCCTCCGGGGCGGAGACAGGAAGGGCATCCTCCTCCGGGGCAGTGGCCGCGCTCTGGCCGCCGTCGGGCACAATGGTCAGGGCCACCTCCAGCCGGGCCTTGGTGATGAATACCAGCGCCAGGCACAGCAGGGCCAGGCAGACGATCTGCAAAATCTTTTTCATATCCGTGTCCTCTATCTTTTTATGTATGTATTCTGAGACGAATCCCGCTCAGATAAGTTTCCTGATAAGGGGGAGCTTTCTGCCCAGGGCCGTGACGGCGAAGCACACTGCCGTCAGCACCGCGGTGAAGCCCAGGATGCTGAGAACGGGGGCGTTCAGGGTCATGGGCAGGCCCAGAGCTTCCAGCAGGTTAATGAACAGGGGGTGCAGCAGATAGACACCCAGGGTGCAGTCTGCCAGCGCCGCCCAGAGCCGGGGGCGGCGGAAGGGCCGGTCTTTCAGGGCCTGGAAGAAGCAGAAGCACATGGTGGCCTGGGTCAGGGTGGAGAGGGAGAAATAGCTGAACAGCCAGCCATCCGCCACTTCCTTATAGTTAGAATACCAGACGTTGCCCCAGGTGGTGAGGGCCGTGCAGGCCAGGAAGGCCACCGGGGCGATGACCAGCCATTGCCTGCCGAAATGCCGCCGGCTGAGCCACCAGCCCCAGACCGCATAGCCCAGGTAGGGCAGATACTCCAGAGAGAAGTCCAGAGTGATCCGATTCAGGATCAGGGCGGTATCCGGGGTGAGGTTGCAGTTGGCGCAGAGGATGGACAGCCCGAAGAACAAAAACAGCAGGTACTCCCCTTTCAGCCGCCCCTTATGGATGGCGGCATGGGCCACCGGCAGGAACAGGCAGCACAGCGCCATGGCCGTCAAAAACCAGAGGTGATAGTGGCCCTTGGCCAGGTCGAAAAAGAAGGAATACCAGTCCCCAAAGCTTCCGGCGGCCAGGCGGGAGCCCAGGGCATACACCAACGACCAGAAGGCAAACAGTAAAATCAGCCGCAGGACATGGGTTTTCAGAAAGCGGCGCAGTTCCAGCGTCTCCCGGGACAGGAACAGCGCCCCGGTGAGCATGAAGAACACCGGCACCCCGCCCCGCATCATGGTGCTGATGAAGCTCAGCGGAAGAAAGGCGGGGGCATCCAGGGGACAGATATGATACAGCGCCGCGCTGGTATGAATAAAAAGAACCATGATACAGGCCGTCAGGCGGCACAGATCCAATTCAGTCCGTCTCATTGTGTTGTTTTTCCTTTTCTGATATCAGAGCCAGCTTTTCACTGCGGCTCAGGCGCTTGATCTGCCATTCCCGGCGCATGGCCTCCTGTTGGCTGGGAAGGACTTCGGAATACACCAGTGCCACCGGCAGATGGGAGCGGGTATACTTGCCGCCCCGGCCGGACTGATGGGCGGCCAGGCGGGCCGGCAGGTCGTTGGTCCAGCCGGTATAAAGGCTGCCGTCCCCGCAGCGGAGCATATACACATAGTTCACCGGCGCACCTGCCGGATGTTTTTCTCAAACTTGCTCCGGGCGCCCATGACCTCATGGCCGCAGCCGCAGCAGCGCAGCTTGAAATCCGCCCCGGTGCGCAGCACCAGCCAGTCCCGGCTGCCGCAGGGGTGGGGCTTTTTCATGGTGAGGGTATCACCCACCTGAATGTCCATGGCCCTTCCTCCTTATTTCTTGATCTGCTCCCAATAGCTTCGGGCGGCCTGCTCGGTCTTGTTGTCGCCGTAGTGGTAGTAATGGGCATCCTTCAGCTCCCTGGGCAGATACTGCTGCTTCACCCAGTGGCCGGGGAAATTGTGGGGGTACTGATAGCCCTGCTCCCGCTCAAAGCCGGTGCCGTCGGCATGCATGTTCTGCAGCTCCCGGGGGATGGGGCCGGTGCGTCCGGCGCGGATATCCGCCAAGGCGGCATCGATGGCCATATAGGCGGAGTTGGACTTGGGGGCGGTGGCCAGCAGCAGGCAGGCCTCCGCCAGGGGCAGCCGGGCCTCCGGCAGGCCCAACTGCAAAGCTGAGTCCACACAGGCCTTCACGATGGGCACCGCCTGGGGGTAGGCCAGACCCACATCTTCACTGGCGGAGCAGAGGATGCGGCGGCAGGCGCCCTGCAGGTCGCCCACTTCCAGCAGGCGGGCCAGGTAGTGCATAGCGGCATCCGGGTCAGAGCCGCGAAGGGACTTCATCAGGGCGGAGAGAATGTCATAGTGCTCATCCCCGTCCCGGTCATAGCGCATGGCGCTGCGCTGGGAAATGGCGGCGGCGTCCGCCAGGGTGATCGTCTCCCGCTCCCCGGCGGCGGAAAACAGCAGCTCCACCGCGTTAATGGCCTTTCGCACATCGCCGCCGCAGGCAGTGCTGATCCGCTCCGTCACGCCCGCTTCCAGCGTCACCGGCTTTTCCCGCCGGGCGTTCATGATGGTCACCGCCCGGTTCACCGCTTTCCCGATCTCCGCCGGGGAAACGGACTTGAACTCAAAGACCGTGGAGCGGCTGAGAATGGCGTTAAAGACGCAGAAATAGGGGTTCTCCGTGGTGGAGGCAATGAGGGTGATGCGCCCGTCCTCAATAAATTCCAGCAGGGACTGCTGCTGCTTTTTGTTGAAATACTGGATCTCGTCCAGGTACAGCAGGACACCGCCGGGGGTGAGAAAGGTATCCAACTCATCAATAATTTTTTTGATATCGGCAATGCCGGCGGTGGTGGCGTTCAGCTTGCGCAGGCTGCGGTTGGTGCACTGGGCAATGATGCGGGCCACGGTGGTCTTTCCCGTACCGGAGGGGCCATAGAAGATCATGTTGGGGATCTGGCCGCTGCCGACAATGCGGCGCAGCATCCCGTCAGCGCCCAGAATATGGCGCTGGCCCACCACGTCATCCAAAGACGCAGGCCGTATCTCATCTGCCAGTGGTTTATACATCGGGTCCATCCGTCCAAACACCATACCTCTCCTAGTTTATCCTGTATTATACCACCGGGCCGTGCTTTTGTAAAAGGGATAGTTATGAAAGAATGATTAACTTTTGAAGCCGGGAACTTTGGCCTGTGGACAAGCGTCTGATTTGGCAGTATAATGAAAAAAACTCAGGTAAACGATGATTCAGTCGGCAAGAGCGATTTGCGAGAGAATTTTCGTTCTGATGAAGACTTTTTTTTGCAGGAATACTTTGTGTATTGCAAGAAAAAATGACAAAATCAGGGCAAAATTATCCGCAAAGCGCCGCGGGCGATTGATTCAGCGTTTACCCAGAAAGGGAGCAGCTGAAATGGCAAAAGGAAAGATCAAAGCTGTTTTGTTTATCATTGTTTTTGTGCTGGCTGTGGCCATCATCTGCAACGCCCTGATGGATCTGTCAGCACCTAAGGAGCCGGAGGCAACGGCCGACCCCTATCTGGGCACGCCTGTCCCGGAGGGGCAGGACGGCGGCCTTGCGCTGGGGACGGCGGCCCCCACCGCCACGCCCGTCCCGGTGCAGACCATAGCGCCTACCGTGGCCCCCACGCCCGTCCCCGTGCCCACGGCAACGCCGGCGCCTACCCCTACCCCCGCCCCGGTGGGGCAGGTTCTGGACAGCGGCAGCTTCCGCTCCCAGACCGGGCTGCCCATTGACATCCGGGCCGACTGGACAGCCACCGTGCTGGATAATGAGCGGATACAGATCCAGGTCATGGTGGTACTGGAATCCTACGCTTTGCAGATCGCGGAGGGTTACCGGGCAGTGAATGTCAGCGTGGGCGACCAGTACGCCAGCTGTGACGCCCCCGCCGTGGACTATGACGGCAGCGCCAAGCTGGAGACGGTACTGGGCACAACCAGCCACAGCCTGTATCTCTCCCAGGGGACAAGCGGCAGCTTCCCCCTGGCGGTGGAGTACCACTTCGGCGGCGTCTACAGCGGGGAGGAGCTGCCGGTGATCGAGTGCGGCGGCAGCATTACGCTGAGCCGCTGAGAGAGGGGGCCAAACCATGCGGACTCAGGAACAGGTCAATGAGATCGTCCGGCTGCTGCTGGCGGAATACCCCTTGGCAGACTGCACCCTGGACTGGAGAAAGGATTATGAGCTTCTTTTTTCCGTGCGGCTGGCAGCGCAATGCACCGATGAGCGGGTGAACCAGGTCACCCCGGCCCTCTTCGCCCGCTTCCCCACGCTGGAGGCCTTTGCCCAGGCGGATGTGGGAGAGGTGGAGGAGTATGTGCATTCCTGCGGCTTCTTCCGGGCCAAGGCCCGGGACATTGTGGCCTGTGCCAATGTTCTGCTGGAAAAGCACGGCGGGCAGTTGCCCCGCACCATGGAGGAGCTGACGGCACTGCCCGGTGTGGGCCGCAAAACCGCCAACCTGATCCTGGGGGATGTGTTCAAAATCCCCGGTTCCACGGTGGTGGACACCCACTGTATCCGCATTTCCAACCGGCTGGGTCTGGTGGATAACCTGAAAGATCCGGTAAAGATCGAGATGGCGCTGCGGAAGATCCTGCCGCCGGAGCATTCCTCCGACTTCTGCCACTGTATCGTGCTCCATGGCCGGGCCGTCTGCGACGCCAGAAAGCCCAACTGCGATGTTTGCTGCCTGAAGCATCTGTGCCAGAGTTTTTCCGGCTGAGGCATTGTTTTGATATGACAAGCTGAAGCATCCCAGACCCAAAAGGCCGGGGATGCTTTGAGGCTGTCAAAAAACGTAGTATATCGGCTCCCTTGTGTAACGGCCCAGGCCGGTTTCTCTTGCCCTGCGGGCAATTCACCTCATAGGCTCCCCCTCTGGGGGAGCTGGCACGCCTTTGGCGTGACTGAGAGGGCATCCGATATTCTTCCTTCCCTTACGCAGAGGCGGCTCTGTGATCTTTGTCGACACCTTGATAACCCCAGACCCAAAAGGTCTGGGGTTATTCGTTTTGTCAGCTTATCCGTTTTCTTCCCCCTCTTCGCCTTCATCCAGCTTCTCCCGGCGCTTTTTGTAAATTGCGCCGGAGAGGGAGAGGGCAAGCAGGCAGAGCACAAAGGTGAAGCCTCCCGCCATCACCACCGTCCACCAGGCGGCCTCTGCCGCGCCGAAGCTGCGGTAGTTATAAAAGCCCAGAAAGGCGCCGGTGACCAGTCCGGCCAGCAGACTGATGAGAAGGTTTGTGCGGAAGGTGGGCTTCAAGCGCCGATCCCACACCCCCTGCCGGATGCAGCCGGCCACCATGTACACGCTGACCAGCATGAACACGACCCATTCCCCCAGCAGCAGCCGGCGGGTCTCCACGCCGTAAATCAGCATCTGCACCGCCATAGCCGCCAGCAGGCCGCACCAAGTCAGCCAGAAGCCCCGGCTCTCCAGCTTCAGCAGCTTCTGCTCCTGCATTTCATCCAGATTGTTCTTTTTTTCCTGAAACAGTTTCATTGTTCCTTCTCCTCCCAAAACAGTTCATCCAGGGTTTTGCCCAGCACGTGGCAGATGGTCAGGCACAGCCGGATCGTTGGGTTATACTCCCCTTTTTCAATGGCGTTGACCGTCTGGCGGGAAACTCCCGCCGCTTCGGCCAGGGCCTGCTGGGTCATATCCCGCTCCGCCCGGGCCGATTTCAGTTTCAGATTCTTTGACATCTCATCACCTCTGGCAGAATAGTATCACATGACTTACAGAATGTCAAGTATATCTTACAAAAAATCAAATAAAAAAGTCCGGAATGGGTTCCGGGCTTTTCTGACCTTGGGGAAAGACCACGCTTACAGCAGGGCGATCAGGGCCTGCACATCCTCTGCCTTGGTGGCCCAGCTGGTGGCGAAGCGGACAGCGACCCGGCTATCCGGCAGCCACTGCCACAGGTTGAACTGCACATCCTGGCGCAGGCGCTCCATTTGCTCACGGCTGAGGATAACAAACTGCTGGTTGGTGGGAGAATCCATCAGCAGCGCATAGCCCTTGGCAAGGCAGGCGGCCTTCAGCTCCATAGCCAGGTCAATGGCGTGGCGGCTGATTTGGAAGTACAGGCCGTCAGTAAACAGGGCATCAAACTGCTGGCTCACCAACCGGGTCTTGGCCAGGAGGGCTCCGTGCTGCTTGACGGTGGTGAGAAAATGGGGCGGCATATTGCCCCGAGTAAACACCAGGGCCTCCCCGCAGAGGGCGCCCACCTTGGTGCCGCCGATATAAAACAGGTCGCACAGGGCTACGATATCAGCCAGAGTCACATCTGTCGCTGGGCTCATGAGGCCGTAGCCCAGGCGGGCCCCGTCCATATACAGGGGCAGGCCGTAGCGGCGGCAGGTTTCAGACAAAGCGGTCAGCTCCGCCTTAGAGTACAGGGTGCCGAACTCGGTGGGATGGGAGATATAGACCATACCCGGCTGCACCAGATGCTCCCGCACCTCATCATTCAGGAAATCCACCATATACCGCTCCAAGTCAGCGGCCGTCAGCTTGCCCTCTACATGGGGGATGGGCAGCACCCGGTGGCCGGAATACTCAATGGCCCCGGCCTCATGGATGTTAATATGGCCGGTATCGGCGGTAATGACCCCCTCAAAGCTCCGCAGCATGCTGTCAATGGCAATCTGGTTGGTCTGGGTGCCGCCGGTGAGGAATTGGATCTGCAAGTCATCCCGGCCACAGGCGGCGCAGATCTTGGCCTTGGCGGCCTCCGTCTGGGGATCCTCCCCGTAGCCGGGCAGGGAGACCATGTTCATCTCCGCCAGGTGCTGAAGCACCTGGGGATGGGCCCCCTCAGTATAGTCAGAGAGAAAGTACAGCATGAAAATATCCTCCGAGTTTGTTTTCGGAGGATATTTTAAACCAATATAGGGGGGATTGCAAGATTCAAGCAATGCTCAGGTGCCCCACGGCAGCGGCCTTGAGCCCCTGGACGTCATCGATCCCGTACATCACGAAGCGGTCACACATCATGCTGTCCTGATCCAGAATGGCACCGGTAAGGGTGGCGACCCGGCGCTTGCAGGGGGCAAGCGTGTCACAGTCCGGACCGCAGAGCAGCGACCAATGGCCGTCGATATCCTCGGACAGGCGGGCCGTGGGGATGGCGGAGAGCTTCACGCTGCGCACATCGCTGGCGGAGACCAAAAGCAGTTTTTCCGTAGTCAGCACATATTCCATTTTGCGCAGCTTCCGCACATCCAGCCAGGGAGAGAAGATTCCGTAAAGACCGGCGGCGGTAATCACGATCACTACGGCAGGCTTGATGCCGGCGCCGGTTTTGAGGGCAGTGGAGATGTAAAGAATGTCCAGCGCAAGGAGCACAAGGGCAATAACAATGCCCCGGCGGAGATAGTAGCCCTTATGGGTCTGATCCATGGCAATAAATGGCTCTGCCCGGCCATGCCACAGAATCTCCTCGCCATGCTCCAGATAGTCCTTCAGTCTCTCTTTCATATTTATAACCTCCTGTCAATCCTTGGGTTCCTACCGATATTATACAAAGGAAAACGTTAATTGTGTGCCAAGGAGGCAGGCAAGGGTGTTAAGCAGGCTTAGCAGCAGCGGAGAAATTGCCCCGCTGCCAGGAAGAGGAAAGGCAGCGGGACGGGAGAAAAGAAAGGACTGGCAGAATCAGTCACCTTCGATCATGCGGTAGCCCACGCCCACCTCGGTAAAGATGTACTGGGGCTCGGCGGGATTCTTTTCGATCTTACGGCGGATATTGGCCATGTTGACCCGGAGGATCTGGTTGTTCCCCCGGCTCTGGGGGCCCCACAGCTCCTTCATGATAAAATCATAGGTGAGAACCTTACCGGCGCATTTGCCCAGCAGGGCGACGATCTTATATTCGTTCTGGGTCAGGCGGCAGTTCTCCCCGGAGATCAGCACCTGATGCTTGTCATAATCGATGGTGAGCTCTCCTGCGGTGAACTTGCCGGTGTTGGCAATGGTGCCGCTGCCCGCTCCGGCGCGGGCATGCCGGATGGCGACCCGCACCCGGGCCAGCAGCTCTGCCGGGCTGAAGGGCTTCGTCACATAGTCGTCGGCCCCCCGATCCAGGGCCTGTACCTTATCCCGCTCATAGCTGCGGGCGGAGACCACGATGATGGGCATACCGGTCCAGGAACGGACGGCGCTGATGATGTCCATGCCGTCCATATCCGGCAGACCCAGATCCAGCACCACCAGATCCGGGCAATGGGAACTGATCATGGAAAAAGCCTCGCTGCCGGTGGCGGCCAGGATCACATCGTAGCCGTTGGCAGTGAGAATAGCCCGGATCAGACTGGATATGGATTTTTCATCTTCTACAACAAGAACTTTGTCCCGAATGGTCACAGGCCATCCTCCTTTTTATTCGGCGTTTGCAAAGGGCAGAGTAAATTCAAATTTGGCGCCGGCGGGCAGATTCTCCGCCCGGATGCTGCCGCCGTGGGCTTCCACAATGGTGCGGCAAACGCTGAGGCCGATGCCCATGCAGCGGGAATTGTCCGCGCCGCCCCGGTCGGAGAGCTGTAAACTGCCGTCAAACAAGTGCGGCAGCAGTTCCGGGGCCACACCACCGCCGTCATCCTCCACGCCGATGATGGCAAAGTCCGTCTCATAACGAGCGTCCAGCCGGATGCGGGTGGTGCCCCGGCCATGCACCAGGGCGTTATCCATCAGGTTCAGCAGCACCTGCTCGATCAGCATGGCATCCATGGGCAGCAGCCGCGTTTCCTCCGGTACGGAGACAGAAACCGCAACTTCCCCGTGGCGCTTGCGGAAAGTCATCACTGCCTCGCTGAGCACTTCCTCCAGAATCTCCCCTTCCTTCCGGATCTGCCCCATCTCCCCGCCGCTGATGCGGGTGATGGAGAGCAGGTTCTCCACCATGCGGTAGAGCCACTCCGCATCCTGCTTGGCGTCCAGCAGCAATTCCTCTTTTTCTTCCCGGCTGAGGGCGCCGCTGTCCTCCAGAACAGTGGCGATGGAGCCGCTGATGGCGGTGAGCGGGGTGCGGAGATCGTGGGAAATGGCCCGCAGCAGATTGGCCCGCATTTTTTCCCGTTCCGACTCGGCCCGCAGCTTCTCCTGCGCCCGCACCCGGGTGGTCAGGGTACTGACGGCAAAGCCCACCGCCAGCATGGTCATAAAAGTCAGGGGGTAGCCATAGACAGAAAAATCCAGCTTCAGGTAGGGGTAGGTAAAGGCATAGTTCACCCCCGGCACGCTGAGCAGCGCCGCCAGCAGGCCGTAGAAATAGCCCTCGGTGGAGAGGGCCACCACCAGCACCGCCAGCACAAAGATCAGGGGCACATGGGTATCCGAGGTGGTAAGCCGCTGCAAAAGGGCGCAGAGCAGGGAGGCGGAGGCCATGGCCGCTGCAAATATCAGCCAGGATTTGGCCGACAGGGGGAAATATTTTTTTGCAATGCCTTTCAGCCGGGTCATAGACTTCAACTCCTTTCTTTATTATAGCATCGCTTTTTGTTAAAAAGACGCTAAGAAATTTGCAGAAAAATGGACAGACCAAAACAGCAGGACAATCCGCCCTGCTGTTTTGGTTTTATCATATTTTACTGCCGGTCGTCAAAGAACCGGTCAAAATCGAACTCGTCATCATAGCGCTGAGAGGAATCAATCCGGCTGGGCTCCTGGCGCTGGCGGCTCTCGGCATACATCCGCTCCTGCTCCATCCGGCGGCGCTGTTCCATCCGGCGGCGCTGGCGCAGGTGCTCCCGCCGCAGGCGGCGGTAGCGCATCACCAGAACCAGATATACAAACAGGAACACCAGCACCAGCACGATGGCGGCAATGACCCAGCCGTTGGAGAACACCTCATGGATGCGCTGCTTCATGTATTCCAGCTTGCTGAGGGTCACTTCACTGTTGTTCACAAGCTCCACACTGCCCAGCTCCTTGCCGTCCAGGCTGAGGGTCATGCGGCCCAGGGGCGTACCGGCAGCGATGGGGGCCACCAGCTTGTCCTCATACACGGTGACGCTGCGCTGGATATCCTCCGCCGCCACGTCGTCCGGCAGCAGGCGGGTGACATTCTCCCGGGGGTAGAGCATCACGCTGCCCTCGTCGCTGAGCTCCACCGGGACGGAGGTGATGCTCTCGCTGGCGCTGAGGACGCTGCGGCGGGAGAAATTATCAAAAACCCAGTCATACATGGTGACGCTGTCCTTGAAGTTCCAGGCGTTTTCCGTATCGCCGTTCAGCTCGCCCTGGCAGCCCATGGCAATGGCCATCACATGGATCCCATCCCGCTGGGCGGTGGAGATCAGGCAGTAACCGGCAGCCTGGGTAAATCCGGTCTTGACGCCGGAGGCCCCCTCGTACAGATACCGTCCGCCCTTGGAATAGTAGGCATCCACATTGATAAGGGCGTTGGAGTTTATGATGGGATTGCCGTTATTGATATTGGGATCGCTGAATTGAAAGGTGAGGGTGTTGGCGATCTCCATAAACAGGGGGTGCTTCATGGCGGCGGTGGTAATCAGATACAGGTCATAGGCGGAGCTGTAGTGGTTCTCCGCCGGCAGGCCGTTGGGGTTCATGAAGTGGGTATTGACACAGCCCAGCGCTTCCGCCTTCTGGTTCATCTCCTCCACAAAGGCGGAGACGCTGCCGGAAAGGTAGGTGCCCAGCACATTGCAGGCTTCATTGGCCGAGGCCAGCATCGTCGCGTACAGCAGCTCCCGGCAGGATAATTGGGCGCCGGGCATGATGCCGGCGTTGCTGCTGTCTTCCGCCAGACCGTTGAGGCAATCCGCCTGGGCGGTAATCACCGTATCCAGGGAAAGGCGGCCCTCGTCCAGGGCGTCTAGCACCACCAGCATGGTCATCACCTTGGTCAGGCTGGCGGGGGCCCGCTGCTCATCCTTATTCAGCTCATATAAGATCTCACCGCTGTCCAGGTCAACGATCAGGGCAGCCTTGCCGTTCAGCTCCGGCGCGTCCAGGGCGTAGGCCCCGGGGGCGGCAAAGGCCAGCACCAGGCAGAAAATCAGTACAAGAGGGAAAATGCGGAAAGTTTTCATTTTGTTCTCCCGTTTTCTCTGGAATGTGGTATAGTACCGGTATATAATAGATACAGACTAAGTTATTATAATTTTTTTTGAAGAAAAATGCAACCTAAAGTTCCTGGAACGGACAGGATACGGAGAAAAGGCGGAAGGCAAAGATGAAAATACTGGTCGTTGACGATGAAAAGCTGCTGGTAAAGGGAATCAAGTTCAATCTGGAGAACGAGGGCTACACCGTGGATGCCTGCTACGATGGGGAGGCGGCGGTGGAGATGGCCCGGGCCGGGGACTATGACCTGATCATTCTGGATCTGATGATGCCCCGGAAGGACGGGCTGGAAGCCTGTCAGGAGATCCGCAGCTTTTCCACGATCCCCATCATCATGCTCACCGCCCGCAGTGAGGATGCGGATATGCTGATGGGCTTTGAATCCGGCGCGGATGACTATGTGACCAAGCCCTTCAACATTCTGGCCCTGAAGGCCCGGGTGCGGGCCCTGCTGCGCCGGGCTTCCATTGCCGCCGCGCCGGAGCAGGGCAGCGGCAGCCTGAAAGCCGGGCACATTACCCTGGATGAGCAGCGCCGCAGCGCCATGAAAAACGGTGTGGAGGTGGAGCTGACCATGAAGGAGTTCGACCTGATGCTGTTTTTGATGAAAAACCCGGGCAAGGTGTTCAGCCGGGAGAGCCTTTTAAACCTGGTCTGGGGCTACGATTATCAGGGGGACACCCGCACCGTGGATGTTCACATCCGCCGCCTGCGGGAAAAGCTGGAACTGACCCCGGCCCAGCCCCAGTATATTATGACCAAGTGGGGCGTGGGCTACTACTTTGCGGGGTGAGGGGATGAAGAGCTTACGCTTCCAGGTGTTCTTCTTCCTGTCGGTGCTGCTGCTGTCGCTGCTGCTGCTGCTGAACGTGTTCCCCATCGTCTCCTCCCGGGACACGGTGTTTCAGGAGAAGGAGAGCTCCATTTCCGGCAAGGCCTCCATACTCTCCGCGTCTCTTGCCAAGCTGGATAAGCCGGACAGGGACAGCGTGGCCGAGGTGCTGCGCCTGCTGGATATTACCGGCTTTGACCGGACAGTGGTGGTAAATGAAGAAGGCGAGCCGGTCTATGACAGCGCCGGCATCCAGGCGCGCACCAGTGAGCGTATCGATATCGCCACGGCCCTGGGCGGCAAGACGGTGTTTCGCTCCGCCTACAACGGGGAGGCTTTTCTCAGCAGCTGTGCCATTCCCATCAGCCGCCAGGGTGCCATCACCGGGGCGGTATATCTGCTGGAGCAGGATGCAGGGCGGGCAGAGATTATTCTGGACACCCAGAGCCAGATCCGGGTGATCTCGGTGGTGGTGATCCTGATCGTGGTGGCGCTGGCCCTGGTGTTCTCCTCCACCATTATCCGGCGCATTCAGGCGCTGGCGGTCTCCATGCGGATTGTGGCCGCCGGGGATTACAGCCACCGGCTGCACACCACCGGCAGCGATGAGCTCAGCGATCTGGGCCGGGAGTTCAATCTGCTGACCGAGCGGCTGGATGACACGGAGCGGCAGCGCCGCCGCTTCGTATCCGATGCCTCCCACGAGCTGAAAACCCCGCTGGCTTCCATCCGCCTGCTGTCGGACAGCATCGTCCAGAACGAAAATATGGATGCGGACACCATGCGGGAGTTTGTCACCGATATCGGCAGCGAGGCGGAGCGGCTCCAGCGCACCACGGAGAAGCTGCTGGATCTGAGCCGGCTGGACGATGATATCCAGGTGGTGCCGGAGCCGGTGGATGTGAAGCAGGTAGCGGTGGATGCCATGGTGCTGCTGCGGCCCCTGGCAGACGAGCGTCAGGTGCGCATCCGCTGTGACTTGCAGGATGGCTGCGTGGTGATGGCCACGGTGGACGATATGTTCCACATCATTTTTAACCTGATCGAAAATGCCGTCAAATATAACGTCACCGGCGGCAGCGTGTTCCTCAGCCTGGAAGGCGGCGAGGATGAGATCCGATTCACCGTGGAGGACACGGGCATCGGCATCCCGGAGGAGGATCGGTATAACATCTTCACCCGCTTTTACCGGGTGGACAAGGCCCGCTCCCGGGAGGCGGGCGGCAGCGGTCTGGGGCTGAGCATCGTCCACGACGCGGTGAAGGCCCACGGCGGCAGCATCATGGTAGGAGAAAACAAGCCTCAGGGCTCCCGGTTCACGGTGAGCTTCCCCAGGCCCACAGCGGAAGAGACGGGAATATGAATCAGATCGAGAGAATACAGGAACAGTTAAGGCGGCAGGGCCTGGATGGCCTGCTGCTGACAGACGAGAAAAACCAGCGCTATGCCGCCGGTTTCGCCTTTACCGACGGGGCGGTGCTGGTGGGCCGGGAGACAGCCTGGCTCATTACCGACTCCCGCTATATCGAGGCGGCGGAAACGGCCGCCGCCCCCGGCGTGACGGTCTGGCTCTACGACCGGGAGCGGCCGCTGACGGGGCGGCTGCGGCAGGCCATCCGGCAGGCAGGCATGGAGCGCCTGGCCGCCGAGGACGGCAAGCTGAGCCACCGGGAATACCTGGGCTATGAAAAGGCCCTGGGTCTGTCCCTCTCCCCGGCAGGGGAGCTGATGGCAAAGTTGCGCGCCGCCAAAACGGAGGCGGAGCTGCAGGCCATGCGTGCCGCCCAGGCCATTGCCGAGCGGGCGCTGGCGGAGGTGCTGGGGCTGATCCGGCCGGGCATGACGGAAAAGGAGCTGATGGCAGAGCTGGTCTATCGCACCCTGCGCCATGGTTCCGAGGGCAATTCCTTTGACCCCATCGTGGTCTCCGGGCCCAACACCAGCCTGCCCCACGGGGTGCCCGGGGAGCGGGTGATCCGGCGGGGCGATTTTGTGACCATGGACTTTGGCTGTCTGAAGGACGGCTACTGCTCTGACATGACCCGCACCGTGGCGGTGGGGGAAGCCACGGAGGAGATGCGAAACGTCTATGACATCGTGCTGAAGGCCCAGCTGGCAGGGATTGCCGCCGCCCGGGCGGGGGTGACCGGCAGGGTGATCGATGCCGCCGCCCGGGATGTGATCACCCAGGCGGGCTACGGCCCCTATTTTGGCCACGGCTTCGGTCACAGCCTGGGCCTGGATATCCACGAGGCCCCCAGCGCCAGCCCCCGGGGCGAGGAGCCCATGCCGGTGGGCGCCGTGTGCTCTGCCGAGCCGGGGATCTACCTGCCGGGGCGCTTCGGCGTGCGCATTGAGGATGTGATGATCCTGCGCCAGGACGGCTGCGAAGTAATCACCAAAGCCCCCAAAACCTTGACGATCCTATAAAAAGCCCCGCTTCGACAGAAATAGTACTTGCAAAACAGCGATATATACTGTAAAATATCCAAGATAAATATAAAAATTTTGGGAGGTCCCTTTTATGATTACAGCAGGCGATTTCAGAAATGGTGTCACCTTCGAGATGGACGGTCAGGTCATGCAGGTTGTGGAGTTTCAGCATGTAAAGCCCGGTAAGGGCGCTGCTTTCGTCCGCACCAAGATGAAGAACGTCATCACCGGTGCTGTCACCGAAACCTCTTTCAACCCCACCGCGAAGTTTGAGAATGCCACCGTTGACCGCATGACCATGGAGTACAGCTATGCCGACGGCAACCTGTACTACTTCATGAACCCCGAGACCTATGAGCTGGAGCCGGTTGATGAGTCCGTCCTGGGCGACAACTTCAAGTTCGTCAAGGAGAATATGGAGTGCACCATCTATTCCTACAAGGGCAAGGTCTTTAACGTGGAGCCGCCCTTCTTTGTGGAGCTGGAAGTCACCGAGACCGATCCGGGCTTTGCCGGCAACACCGCCACCAACGCCACCAAGCCCGCCACCCTGGAGACCGGCGCTGAGATCAAGGTTCCCCTGTTCATCGAGCCCGGCGAGAAGGTCAAGATCGACACCCGCACCGGTGAGTATCTTTCCAGAGCATAAACCGGCTAAACAGCAGACAGGTGAAACTGTCAAAAAACACGCTTTACGCTTTCATTTCAAAAAAGGGAGGTTTTCTAAATGACTGTAGTTGAAAAGGCCGCGTATCTCAAAGGACTGATGGAGGGTCTGGGCATTGCGCCGGATTCCAAGGAGGGCAAGCTGTGGGGCGCCCTGGGCGACCTGCTTTCCGACATGGCTCATGAAATTGAAGACCTTCAGGCAACCGATATGGATCACGCCGAAGCGCTGGACGACATGGCCGAGGAGCTGAGCTATCTGGAGGATGTGGTCTGCGACCTGGACGATCCCGAGGACTTCGACGACTATGACGAGGACTGTGACGGCGACTGTTCCGCCTGCGGCTACTGCGATGCTGAGGATGAGGACGACGAAGATCAGGAGCTGGAATATGACGGTGTGATCTATGATGTGACCTGCCCCGTCTGCGGCGAGGAGATCAGCTTCGATGAGGAGACGCTGGAAAAAGGCTCTATCCAGTGCCCCGCCTGCGGCGAGACCCTGGAGTTTGACCTCAGCGAGGACAGCGAGGACTGATTATAAGCGAACACGAAACTGCCCGTGTCGAATGACACGGGCAGTTTTTTCGTATCAGGTGAAGGAATGGTTTTCCTCCTTACGCGGGCTTTATCACAGGGTCAGGTCTCCATCCTTGACCCAGCCCAAACGGCGGCAGACCAGATTGAGCAGCGGGGTGAGAACGGCAGGCAGAACAATGGCCACCAGGATCAGGCCCAGCCAGTCCATGCCGGTGGGAGACAGGGCAGTGGCGCCCTTGGCCACCGCCTCCGCAGAGGGGGCGAGCCAGCCGGTCCACACGCCGATGGGGCCGCACAGGCCGCAGGTGCCCATGCCGGAGTTGATGGCAGCGCCGTTCATCTCCAGGCGGAAAAGGCAGGTGGCGACAGGGCCGGTAATGGCGGAGGCCACGGTAGGCGCGATCCAGACCCGGGGATTGCGGACGATATTGGGCATTTGCAGCATGGAGGTGCCCAGCCCCTGGCTCACCAGACCGCCCCAGCGGTTCTCTTTAAAGGACATAACGGCGAAGCCCACCATCTGGGCACAGCATCCGGCCACGGCGGCGCCGCCGGCAAGGCCGGTGAGTTGGAGCACGGAACAGATGGCCGCCGAGGAGATGGGCAGGGTCAGGGCCATGCCCACCAGGACGGACACGGCAATGCCCATCCAGAAGGGCTGGAGCTTGGTTGCGGAGTCAATCAGCAGGCCGAAGGCGGCGGCGGCGGTGCCGATGGGCGGGGCGATCCACTTGGCCAGGACAACGCCCACCAGGATGGTGACGCCGGGCGTGACCAGAATATCCACCTTGGTCTCTTTGCTGACGGCCTTGCCGCACTCGGCGGCAACGATGGCGATAAGCAGCACCGCCAGGGGGCCGCCGGCGCCGCCCTCGGCATTGGCGGCATAGCCCACGGCGGCCAGGGAGAAGAGCACCATGGGGTCTGCCTTCAGGGCGTAGCCGATGGCCACCGCCATGGCCGGGCCGGAGACGGACATAGCAAAGCTGCCCACATCCACCAGCAGGCTCAGGCTCAGCTGCTGGCCCAAGGTCTTGATGATCGTCCCGATGAGCAGGGAGCAGAAAAGCCCCTGCGCCATGGCGCCAAGGCAATCAATGCCATAGCGCTGAGCAGAGAACACGATGTTCTTTCTTGCCAAAAAGTTTTTGAATTTTTTCATGTTCATTCCCCTATGTACGCTTTTACACGGTCAATAAGAATTGCCGTGTTGCTGTTTTCCCCGTTTTTGAATTCCTTCCGGATATGGTTTTCCAGGCGCTGGGCCAGTTCCACAGGCCAGGTGGCCCGGTTGCGGATGGTGACGGTATCGCTGATTTGGCCGCTTTCATCCATCAGGGTCAGCAGGCAGCTTTTGCCGGGGGGACAGTGCATGATCAGCTTGTCCTCCTCCACAGTGGCATAGCAGTCTTCGCCGATGCAGATGATGCGGTAATCGGACAGGACTTCGGAGCAGCCGAAGGCGTAGAGGCCCAATTCTTCCCTGCCGCTGGGGTCCAGGTAATAGTCATAGATGAAATCGCCCTGGGCATTGGTCAGCTTGATGAACTGGAAGGGCGGTTCATACGCCCCGGCAAACAGCTCTACCTCCGTAAGGCCGGCCCCTTCGCCCTCCGTCTCCATGAGACAGATCTCCAGCTCCTCCACCTCTGCCCGGTTAAAAACGACCTCGGTGCCGGAACCGTTGGGTTCCAGGGGGCCGGTCATATAAAAGGAACCGTTGTCCAGGCGGACGGAAGCCTCCAGCACGTTGCTCCCAAGGGATGGGTTGTCATAGAGCACCACCCGGCTGAGAGGCGTGGGCTGGGTAAACTTGATGATGATCCGCTTCTCCTGATCCTCCGGTTCGGGGATCCAGGTGTTGTCAGAAAAGCCGAGGTCCTCATGCCACTGGCGATGGTCGGTCAGGACAAAGTCGTTCAGGGTGGAGCCGTCTCCGGAACTGACCCAAAATTCCGCCTCATAGCTGACGGAACCGCTCTCCCGCTGCCAGAAAACCTTGTCACCGTTGATGATGCCGTCGGCCCTTTCCACGGTGTCCTGAGAAGCATAATGGCGCAGGACGGCATATCCGCCGCTGCTGAGCAGGGAGCGGGACAGGGTATCGGCCCGGACCGGCAGGCGCAGCCGCTCCGCCCAGTTGTAGACGTTGCTGCCGCAGTCGGTAATATAGGGCGACTTATCGGGGTTTTGGGTGGATTTTATGTTCAACGCATAGTAATCCTGTTCGGCGGTATAGGCGGTATTATAGGCGAAAGCACGGTAAATTTCCGGCTCGTAGCTGCTTCGGGCTTTCAGCACCTCGCCCATGGCCTTTTCAAAGAACATGGCCACCGCCTGATGGTCGTCATGGGAATCCATATCCGTACAGAAGATCACATCCGGCGTGTAGCGCAGGAGCAGGGTTCGGATATCCTCATACATATGGCGTCGGGTATAGGAATTGGGGTTAAAGGGCGGATGGCGATCCGTGCCGTAGGTGCTGCTGAAACCGGCGGGTGAAGTGATCACCTCATCATCCGGGCAAAAATAGATGCTGCGCCCGTTTTGATTCAGCCAGTCGCCATAGCCCAGAAAGATCAGCCTGTCAGCGGGAATGCCGGCCTGGGCCATGGCGGCCTCCGCCTCGGCGATGCGCTGAGGGCCGGGAACCCGGTAGTCCCCATTGATGACGTAGGCCACGTACACATCGCTGCCATACTTTACATATTGCTCCAATACACCCAGGAGAATGTTGGCCTCATCATCCTGATGAGGAACCAGGGCCAGCACCTTCCGGTTGCCAAAGACCTGGGCCTTGCCCTCATCCACATCCCGGTACACGCCGCCGCGATAGACGCTGTACCAGATCAGGCTGAGGCTTACGACCAAAGCCAGGGCAAGGAAGGTGCAGCCCCAAAAGAGCCAGGGCATCAGTTTGGGATGGAACAGGCTGAGCACCAGGCCGGCCAGAAAGCAGGCCGTAAAAACCAGCAGCAGCCCCTTTGCCGGAGCGTTTTCCACTGCCCGGGTGGTGGCCATATCCAGAAGGAAGGTCAATTCCGCCGCCAGCAGCAGTGCGAAAATCACGCCACCCGGGCGCAGTCTGGCCTTTTTTATCTTTGTCTCCATTTTCCCAAACCCCTCATCGGTCTTTGACCAACGGTATAAAACGCCAAAATTGGTATGCGCTCTGATATGCCTTGACGGCTGATGGGATCTCAGCCGTCGTGGGATTATTTAGTTTAATATCTCCGCCAACTCCGGTGCGTTGGTGCTTTCACTGCGGCAGGTAAGGGCGCCGGCCTTCTGGGCCAGCAGGGCAGTCTCTCTAAGGTTCATACCCAGAATGCCGCCCAGGACGATGGCCGCCATGGCCGCGTCACCGGCGCCGGTGGCATTGACCACCTGGGTGGCAAGACCCGGCAGACGCAGCAATTCCCTGCTGTCAGCGGCGATCATGCCATCCGCGCCCAGGCTGAGAAACACCCGCTGCACGCCCCTGTCCACCAAAACACGGGCCGCCCGCTCCGGGTCGCTCTCCCCGGTGAGGCACTCCGCCTCCAGGGCGTTGGGCTTGAACGCCGCCAAGCGGGACAGCACCGGCTGAAGCTTCATGGCCTTCACGGTGGAGACCGGGTCGGCATACACCGGGAGCGGACAATTGCCGCAGATATAGGCAATGGTTTCCGCCGGAAGATTGGCATCCACCACCACTGCGTCCGCTTGCAGACGGGGCAGAATGGGGGCCGCCACCTCCGGCGTCAGGGCATCGCAAAGCGCCATATCGCTGACGGCAAGCTCCATATCCCCGGTTTCATCGGTGATATAGAGGTAAGTAGAGCTGCGCATATCCTTGAACACCGGGGCATGGCTCAGGTCAATGCCCAGGGCCTGGCAGCTGTCCACAACGGCCGAGGCATACACATCCCCGCCGATAGGCGCCACCAGACTGACCTCCAGTCCCAAAAGCCGCAGGTTATGGGCAATATTGCGCCCCACGCCGCCGGGACGCAAGGTCACGGCGCCGGGGTTGGAGTCCCTGGGTACCAGGGGCCGGGCAGGCCGGCCCCAGATATCCACGTTAATGCCGCCGAAAACCACGGCGGATTTATTTTGCAGTCGTTCGCTTATTTGATGTGCCATATATCTTCGGCATACTCGGCAATGGCCCGGTCGGCAGCAAACACGCCGCTCTGGGCAGTGTTCATGAGGGACATGCGGCCCCGCTCGCTGTCGTCCTTGATGCGCTCATACATTTTGCTCTGGCAGTCCACATAGGAGCGGTAGTCGGCAATGAGCATATACTGGTCGCCGCCGTAGAGCAGGTTGGAAACCAGATCGGAATAGCTCTTGCCGTCGGAGAAGCCCTGACGGAAGCGGCCCAGAACCCGCATGATCTCGGGGTCGGCCTGAGCCATGCCATTGGGATCATAGCCGCCCTGGCGCCAGCGGGCAATATCATCGGTATGCAGGCCGAAGAGGAACATGTTCTCATCGCCCAGCCGCTCGTACATCTCCACATTGGCGCCATCCAGGGTGCCGATGGTAACAGCGCCGTTCATCATCAGCTTCATGCAGCCGGTACCGGAGGCCTCCTTTCCGGCGGTAGAGATCTGCTCAGACACCTGGGCGGCGGGTACAATGGCCTCGGCGGCACTGACCCGGTAGTTCTCTACAAAGTAGACCTGCAATTTGTCCTTGCAGACGGGGTCGTTATTGATGTCATGGGCCATGCTCAGCAGCAGCTCAATGATGCGCTTGGCGGTCTTGTAGCCGGCGGCGGACTTAGCGCCGAACACGAAGGTGCGGGGTACAAAGTCCATGTTGGGATTGTCGTGCAGCTGCATCTGGAGGCTGGCAATGCTCATGGCGCAGAGCAGTTGACGCTTATACTCATGCAGGCGCTTGACCTGAACATCAATGATGGCATCGGTGTTCAGCGTAAAGCCGTCGTTGCGCTTGGCAAACTGGGCAAAGCGCTGCTTATTTTCCTGTTTGATCCGGTTGACCCGGGCACGAACCTCACTGTCAGAGGCGAAGTCCGCCAGCTTAATCAGCTCCTCCGGCTTCAGCAGGTAATCATCACTGCCCAGCAGATCCACGATCAGGCCGTGGAGGCCGGGGTTAATCTGGCCCAGCCAGCGGCGGTGGTCAATGCCGTTGGTGACATGGGTAAAGCGCTCGGGGCGGAGGGTATACAGGTCATTGAACAGGTCGTTCTTCAAAATCTCACCGTGGAGACGGGAGACGCCGTTGACCTTATAGCAGGCGGCAAGGCACATGTTGGCCATATGAACCTGGCCGTTATAAATAATCATATTGCGGCCCACCTTCTCGCTGCTGCCAAAGCAGCTGACCAGATAGTCACACCAGCGGCGGTTGATCTCGCACATGATCTCCCACAGCCGGGGCAGCAGCTGCTGCACCAGAGTCTGGGGCCATTTTTCCAGGGCCTCGGCCATAACGGTGTGGTTGGTGTAGGCCACGCTGCCCTTGACGATCTCCCAGGCCTCATCCCAGCCCAGGCCATGCTCATCCATGAACAGGCGCATCAGCTCGGGGATGATGAGGGTAGGATGGGTGTCGTTGATCTGGATGGTATGATGCTGGGCAAAGCTCTTGATATCGCCCCACTTCTTGATGTGCTTGCGCACGATGTCCTGAGCGGTGGCAGAGACGAAGAAATACTGCTGCTTCAGGCGCAGGGTCTTTCCGTCCATATGGTCATCGGCCGGGTAAAGCACCTTGGTGATTACCTCAGCCATGGTACGCTGCTCCAGGCTCTTGACATACTTTCCCTCGGAGAACAGGTACATATCCAGGGCGTTGGTGCTCTTGGCGTCCCACAGGCGGAGAATGTTGATCTCCTTGCCGCCGTAACCGGCAATGAGCATATCCCGGGGCACGGCAATCACGGCGTCATAATCCCGGTGCTCAGCATGATAGCGGCCAAAGCTGTCCCAGTGGGCCTCAATCTGGCCGCCGAAGCGAACCTCTACCGCGTCCTCATAGCGGGGAACCAGCCAGCTCTCCGCCGCAGTGCGCCAATCGTCGGCCACTTCGGTCTGCTTGCCGTCCACGAACTTCTGCTTGAACATACCCAGCTCGTAGCAGATGGAATAGCCGGTTCCCTCCAGGCCCTCGGTGGCAATGGAGTCCATGTAGCAGGCGGCAAGACGGCCAAGGCCGCCGTTGCCCAGACCGGCGTCCGGCTCCTCCTCAAAGATGTCGGATGCGTTGCGGCCCATGTCCTCCAGAGCGCCGGTGACCGCATCGGAAATACCCAGGTTATAGGCATTCTTCATCAGGCTGCGGCCCATCAGAAATTCCATGGACATGTAGTGAACTTCTTTTTCCGCGTGCTTGGGATCCTCAGCGGCCAAAAGACGGCTCATAAGCTCTCGGATAACAATGGCAGTGGCCTGGAAAATCTGCCCGTCCGTGGCAGCTTCGCTGGTAACACCAAAATGAGCACAGAGCTTATCTTCAATGGCGCTGCGCACTTCATCGCGGGAAATTTGGTTGATCATTGATTCTCTTTCCTCCATGATTGGCCTGTCCGCCGCGGTGCGGCAGACTGTCAGCCATGATAAAATATCAAAATTCCGGTGCGGCGTGACTGGGCGCCGCACCGGGATTTATACAGGTTCTGTGCGCTGCCAGGCTTCAGATGCGGCTGTCCTTGGGCACCACCATCGGCAGCTTGGCGTTTCCGGTGAGAACGGTTCCGGCGGAGAAGGAGCAGTACTTATCTGCGATCACGCAGTCAAGGGATGCGCCCTCGCCCACGATACCGCCGCGCATGATGATGCAGTTGCGCAGCTTGGCCCCCCGCTCCACACGGGCGCCGGAAAAGACGATGCAGTTTTCCAGGCTGCCCTCGATCATGCAGTTGTCGGCAACCAGGCTGTTGCGGGAGACGGCGGTCTCCCCATAGTAGGTGCTGACCTCCTCATGGGTCTTGGTGCGGACAGGCCGGCCGGCGGGGAAGATCTGGCGGCGGTTCTCCGGCTTGAGCATATCCATGCTGGCTTTATAGTAGGCCTCCACGGAGCGGATCGCCACGGCATAACCGTGGTGGACATAGGTGTCCATCCGGCCGCCCTCGGCCAGGAAAGCCGCCACCGCGTCCTTGTGGAAGCGGTACAGGTTCTTGGCGCGGCAGTCGTCCATCATTTTCAGAAGGACGTCCTTATTGACAATGTAACCCTCCAGAGAGGGGAGGCCCTCACCGTCATCGGTGCGGTCAAAGTAGACCTGGGTGACAAAGCCGTCCTCGCCCACCACGTAACGGTGGTGGCTCTGGGCGGGGGTATGATCCGCGCAGATGGCGGTGATCTCCGCGCCGGAGCGCTTGTGCTGCTTCATGACCTCGGTCAGGTCAATGTTGGCGCAGAGGTTGCCCAGCAGCAGCACCAAGTACTTCTGGGGAATATCCTGGATATAGGAGGCCACCGCGTTCAAAGCCTCGATAGTGCCGGCGTAATTGCCCCGGTGATACTCGGGCAGGCCGAAGGGGGGCAGCATGCGCAGTCCGCCGTTGCGGCGGCTCATATCCCAGGCTTTGCCACTGCCGATATGATCCAGCAGAGACTGATAGTCCCGCTGCATGATGACGCCCACATCCAGAATACCGGCGTTGCGCATGGAGGAGAGGGCAAAGTCGATCAGGCGGTATCTGCCGCAGAAGGGCAGCGAGGCGGCGGTACGGACGCCCACCAGCTCTCTCAGCTCAGGGGCCGCGCTGTAGGCAAAGATAATTCCATGGAAATCCTTCATTGCTTAAACCTCCTCCCCAGTGTAGATCATTGCGCCGGCTGGCACGGCCGCGCCGCTTCTGATCTCAATATCCGGGCCGCAGGTGGCCACACCCCAGGCATCGGTACCGTCGGGGGGAGCGCCCACATGGGCACCGGCACGGACGATGGTATTCTCGCCAATAATAGCATATTCCACAATGGCGCCTTCCTCCACCACAGCGCCGGGCATCAGTACGCTGTAAAGCACCGTGGCGCCCTTGCCCACAATGACATTGGGGGACAGGACAGAGTTTTCCACATGGCCGTCGATCTCACAGCCCTCGGTGATGATAGAGTGGATGATCTCCGCGCTCTCGCCGGTGAAATGGGGCGGGCAGACCGGGCTTCTGGAGCTGATGGGCCAGGAAGCGTCGTAGAGATTGATTAGGGTAGGAGAGAGCATATCCATGTTGGCGTCCCAGAGGCTGGTGATGGTGCCCACGTCTCTCCAGTAGCCCTTGAAGCGGTAAGGCCAGAGCTTTTCCCCGGCGTTGAGCATGTTGGGGATGATGTTCTTGCCAAAGTCCTTGGAGGAGTTGGGGTCGTTCTCATCGGCGATCAGATACTCCCGCAGCTTCTTCCAGTTGAATATGTAAATGCCCATGGAAGCCAGGTCGCTCTTGGGCTGCTTGGGCTTCTCCTCAAACTGGTTGACAAAGCCGTCCTCCCCCAGGTTCATGATGCCGAAGCGGGTGGCTTCCTCCATGGAAACCTGAAGCACGGCGATGGTGCAGGCGGCGCCCTTTTCCATATGCTCCCGGAGCATGTCGGCATAGTCCATCTTATAGATGTGGTCGCCGGAGAGGATCAGCACGTTCTCGGGGTCATAGGCTTCAATGAAGCCTATGTTCTGATAGATGGCGTTGGCCGTGCCGGAGAACCAGGAGCCTTTTTCCCCGGCGCTCTGGTAAGGCGGCAGGATGTAAACGCCGCCGTCGGACACGTCCATATCCCAGGGCTGGCCGTTGCCGATGTAGCTGTTGAGCTGCAGCGGGCGGTACTGGGTCAGGACACCCACGGTGTCGATGCCGGAGTTGGCGCAATTGGAGAGGGGAAAGTCAATGATCCGGTACTTTCCGCCAAAGGGTACGCTGGGTTTTGCCACTTTCTGCGTCAGTGCATAGAGTCTTGAGCCCTGACCGCCCGCAAGCAGCATCGCGATACAGTTTTTCTTCATAAGCGGTCTCCTTCTTCATATTTCAGCCGCCCCCTCTAGTAAACGCTGAATCAACCGGTTTCGGCGCTTTGCGGACAATTTGCGCTCTGATTTCGTCTCTTTTTCTTGAAATACACAAAGTATTCCAGGGAAAAAGTGCCTTCATCAGAACGTGAATTCTCTCGCAAATCACTCTTGCCGATTGAATCATCGTTTACTCAACATGAGGGCCTTGGCCGGGTATACTACGGGTATACTAATTAAAGCGGTTCATCGCCCGCTCCGCCCCCTGGGTGATGTAGCACTGGGCCGCCTGGGCCGCTCGGGCGGCGGCGGCAAGCATATCCTCCGCGTCCTGGTTTTTGAAGGTGGACAGCACCCAGTCCGCCATATCATAGTCCGGGTGCGGGGGGGCGCCCACGCCGATGCGGATGCGGGGAAAGGCATCGGTGCCCAGCTTGGCGATAATATCCTTCAAGCCGTTGTGGCCGCCGGCGGAGCCCTTGGTGCGGATACGCAGCTTGCCGATGGGCAGGCTGATCTCATCGGACACCACGATCACCCGCTCCGGCGGGATCTTGTAAAACTTCGCCGCCTGACTGACCGCGTCCCCGGACAGGTTCATAAAGGTCTGGGGCTTCATCAGCAGAACGGATTCTTCCCCGATCCGGCAGCTTGCGGTGAGGGCTTTGAAGCGGGATTTATTGATGCTGAGGTTCATCTCTTTGGCCATGGCATCCGCCGCCATGAAGCCGGCATTATGGCGGGTCATCTCATAGCGGGGGCCGGGATTGCCCAAAAACACAATGAGCCAGCTGACGCCGCCGGTTTTTTTGAAAAGCATGGATCGATTCCCCTGTCTACCATTATAAACCAGTGCGGGAAAAATTTCAATTTCTTTAATGAAAAAGCATTCTCGTAAATAACGGAAAACGCCCCGCAGCGCCCCCCGGAATAAACGGGAGGCGCTGGCGCGGGCTTGGTTTCTGAAAAGCTGCGCCTTTCCTGCCAGGCTCAGTCGAACAGGTTGGAGATGGAAACCTCCTCGTAAATGCGGCGGATGGCCTCGGCAAAGACGGCGGCGGTGGAAATATAACGGATCTTATCGCACTTGGGCTTATCGGCGGGATAGGGAATGGTGTCCAGCAGCAGCAGCTCCTCGATGCAGCTTTCCTCAATGCGCTGTATGGCCGGGCCGGAAAGCACACCGTGGGTGGCGCAGGCATAGACCTTCTTGGCCCCGCCCAGCTCCTTAATGGCCTTGGCAGCGCCGCAAAGGGAGCCAGCGGTATCTACGATATCATCCAGCAGGATGCAGGTCTTTCCCTCCACATTGCCGATGATGTTCATCACCTCGGACTGGTTGGCCCGCTCGCGGCGCTTGTCCACGATGGCCATATTGGTGCCCAACTTCATGGAGAAGGCCCGGGCCCGGGCGGTGCTGCCCACATCCGGGGAGACCACCATCACGTCCTCATTGCCCTTGCCGAACATCTTGACAAAGTGCTTGACAAACAGGTGGCTGCCCATCAGGTTATCCACGGGGATATCGAAGAAGCCCTGGATCTGGGCGGCGTGCAGGTCCATGGTCAGCACCCGGTCGGCGCCGGCAGCGGTAATCAGGTTTGCCACCAGCTTTGCGGAGATGGGATCCCGGCTCTTGGCTTTGCGGTCCTGACGGGCATAGCCGAAGTAAGGGATCACAGCGGTCACACGGCCGGCGGACGCCCTGCGCATGGCATCGATCATGATCAGCAGCTCCATCAGGTTGTCGTTAACATGGTTGCAGGTGGACTGAACGATAAAGACATCCTTGCCGCGGACAGGCTCGGACACGGAGACGGAGCATTCGCCGTCTGCAAACTGGGTGACGTTGGCACTGCCTAAGGTTCTGAAGAGCTCAGAGCAAATATTTTCCGCCAGGGTGGGGTTAGAGTTGCCGGTAAAAACCTTGATCTCTTTGCCGTGTGAAATCATTTCTCTTTATCCTCCGTATCATGTGCTGATTGATTTTTTATTTTTGCGGCGCATGGCCACACTGGGTTAATTTTATTATAGCACCATGTTTTAGAAATTGGAATAGAAAAGCTTGCTCTTTCGTTCCAAAATACAGATAAAAAACCGATTTACAAGCGCCCATTTTTTGTGTATAATGATTTGGTAACACTAATTTTTTAGATTACTTTTGAAAGTGGTTGATATTATGCTGGAATTTGAAGAATATAAGGCCAGGCTCAACAGCGCCAAGCCCACGCTGGAGGTGCTCAAAGGGGCGCTGAAGCTGGAGGCCGCCCAGAAGGAGATCGAGGAGCTGGAGGCCGCCAGTGAACGGGAGGGCTTCTGGAACGATGTGGAACACTCCCAGAAAGTGCAGAAGCGGCTGAAAAACCTGAAGGATAAGGTGGAGAATTATCAGAAGCTCTGCGCCGCCTGGGACGATATGTATGTCATGTGCGAGATGGCCATTGAGGAAAACGACGGCTCCATGCTGGAGGAATTGCAGAGCGAGTTTGCCGCCTTTTCCGAGAAGGTGGAGGCCACCCGGCTGGGCACCCTGCTCACCGGGGAGTATGATGCCAACAACGCCATCCTCACCTTCCACGCCGGTGCCGGCGGCACCGAGGCCCAGGACTGGGCCTCCATGCTCTACCGGATGTACAACATGTGGGCCGACCGCCACGGCTACAAGGTGAAGGTCATGGATTATCTGGATGGGGACGAGGCCGGGCTCAAGAGCGCCACCATTATGATCGAGGGTGAGAACGCCTACGGCTTTTTGAAGAGTGAGCACGGCATCCACCGGCTGGTGCGGGTCTCCCCCTTTGACGCTGCCGGCCGCCGGCACACCTCCTTTGCCGCGGTGGAGGTCATGCCGGAGATCAGCGATGATAACGAGATCGAGCTGCGGGACGAGGACATCAAGATGGACGTGTACCGTTCCTCCGGCGCCGGCGGTCAGAAGGTCAACAAGACCTCCTCCGCCGTCCGTCTGACCCATATCCCCACCGGGATCGTGGTGGCCAGCCAGGTGGAGCGCAGCCATTTCCAGAACCTTGAAAATTGCAAGAACATGCTCCGCGCCCGCCTGGCCGAAATCAAAGAGCGGGAGCATCTGGAAAAAATCAGCGACATCAAGGGCGTGCAGATGAAGATCGAATGGGGCAGTCAGATCCGCTCCTACGTGTTCATGCCCTATCAGCTGGTGAAGGATCACCGCACGGAGTATGAAAACGGCAATATCGACAACGTGATGAACGGCGATCTGGACGGCTTTATCAACGCCTTCCTGTCCATGCGGGCAGCGGACTGAGGGATATAGGCTCCCTTGTGTAAAGGGAGCTGGCACGGCAAAGCCGTGACTGAGGGATTGTTTTCTACAAAAAGGCAAATTTTCTTGATTTTTTCACAAAAATTGCAACTTTTTCGTTATCAACCCCTCCGTCAAAAATCTTTGATTTTTGCCACCTCCCCTTACACCGGGGAGGCTTTAATGGGTTTTTTGACCGCTGCGGCGCACTCTCATCAGAGGGTGCGCCCCTTACTATTTTAAGAAAGGTTTTGTTATTTTGTTCTCCCGGTTGTTTTCTGAGATCAGCAGGCGGGATGTGCTGCTTTCCGTCACGGGCAGCGGCATCCTGGCCTTTGGCCTTTATAACATTCACGCCCTGTCCGGCGTGACGGAGGGCGGCGTGCTGGGGCTGACGCTGCTGCTGGATCACTGGTTCGGCATCTCTCCGGCAGGCAGTTCCCTGGTGCTCAACGCCCTGTGCTATCTGCTGGGCTGGCGGGTGTTGGGCAAGCGGTTCATCGGCCTGTCCATCCTGGCGGGGGGCAGCTTTTCCGCCTGGTACGCGCTGCTGGAGCTGTTTCCGCCCCTCTGGCCCGGCATCGCCGCCCACCCGCTGGCGGCGGCCCTGGCAGGGGCGGCCTTCGTCGGCGTGGGGGTGGGCCTCTGCGTCCGGGCCGGCGGCGCCCCCGGCGGGGACGATGCCCTGGCCATGGCCCTGGGACAGCTGCTGCACGTCCCGCTGCAATGGATCTATTTTGCCAGCGACCTGATCGTGCTGCTGTTGAGCCTCAGCTACATTCCCCTGGGCCGCATCGCCTATTCCCTGTTGACGGTGATCCTCTCCGGCCAGATCATCGGTCTGGTGGCAGGGAAAAAGAAAGCCGAATAAGAATAACACAAAAAAGGCAATTTTCTATCGGCTCAATCCCGGAGGCAGCGGCGTCTCACAAAAGCGAAATAATACACCACAAAGGCCAGGGAGGTAATGGCCCAGCTGACCGGATAGCTGAGGCAGACGGAGCGGATATCCCGCCAGGCGGGCACCACCGTAAAGACCCAGATCACCCGGGTCAGGCACACACCGGCGGCGGTGATCAGGGTGGGGATCAGGGTGTCCCCCAGGCCCCGGAAGCAGCCGCTGAAAATCTCGATGGGAGCATAGAGCCAGTACCAGGGGGCGATATACAGCACGATGAGCACCGCAATTTCCAACACTGCGGCATCGTCCGTGAAGAGCATCAGCAGATGCCGCCCTTGGCTGAAAAACAGGGCGCAGACCCCCAGCGCCATGGCAAGGCCCATGAGCATGGCGCTTTTCAGGCTGCTGCGAACCCGGGAGAGCAGCCGGGCGCCGTAGTTCTGCCCAGCAAAGGTCATCAGGGAGATGCCCAGGGCGTTCAGGGTCATCCAGTTGAGGGTATCGATCTTGCCCATGGCTACCCAGGCCGCCACGGTGTCCGTGCCGAAGCCGTTGACGGCGGCGGTAATAATCATGTTGGACAGGCCATACATGATGGACTGGATCCCGGCAGGCAGGCCGATGCGGACGGTGCGGCGCAGGAGCCGCCGGTCAGGCCGCAGGGCCTTCAGCGTCAGGCGGTAGCTTTCGGCGCTTCTGGCCATGTGCAGGCAGACCAACACCGCGCTGATCGTCTGGGCAATCACGGTGGCCACGGCAGCGCCCAGAACCCCCATGTCCAGCCCGATGACAAAAAGCAGATCCAAAACGATATTGACCCCACAGCAGGCCATCAAAAAATACAGGGGCCGCCGGGAATCCCCCACGGCGCGGAGAATGGCGGAGCCCATGTTAAAGAGCATGCCGGGGATCATGCCGGCATAGATCACCTGCATATACCCCAGAGAATCGGCCATGGTCTCGGCCGGGGTGTTCATGACGCCCAGGAGCCAGGGGGCCGTAAGCAGTCCCAAAGCCGTCATCAGGGCGCCGCCGGCGGCGGCCAGGATCAGCGCCGTATGTACTGCGCGGGAGACATCCTCATCATCCCCGGCGCCGTAGTACTGTGAGATAATCACCGCCGCGCCGGAGGAGACCCCGGTGAAAAAGCCGATAATCAGGCTGAGGATGTGGGCAGAAGAGCCGCCCACGGCCGCCAGGGCCTCCTTCCCCACGAAGCGGCCCACAACCACCGCATCCACCGTATTGTACAGCTGCTGGAACAGTGTTCCCAGCAGCACGGGGAAGAAGAAAGCCAAAAGCTGCTTCCAAATCACGCCCTGGGTAATGGCGTTGTCTATCTTTCCTGTCTTGTGCATTGGTCAAATCTCCTGACAAATTTGTCCCTAATCCTACCACGCCCATCCGGAAAGCGCAAGCTTCAAATGCAATAAAAAAAGCAGGGGAAACCCTGCTGAGCCTGTCAAAAAACTATGCTTCATGTGCCGAAAACAGAGCAGCGGGGGTGCACGAGGGGGCAAGGCCCGCCTCGTGATCCAATAACCCGCCGCAGAAAAGCCTTGATTTTCAAGGCTTTTCGGGCGAAGCAGCGTTTTGATTTTATCAAAACGCTCGGCGGTTGAAGCGGTTAAAAAAGTCCGTAGATTTTTCTGACAATTTTTCCTTTTGTGCCGTATTTATCGGTTGCTGGGGCCGGGGTCACAGTCACCGAAGATCATGTCATCAATATCCATTTCCACGCACATACCTCCTGTATTTTTTCAACGCACTTATATCATATGCGTGGTATGAGATGGATATGACAAACATGATTCTGTTTTTGCCGTTTATTTTTTACTGCGCTCTGTGAAGCGTCACCGCCACGATCTCGGGGCGGTTGAGGAATCGGGGGATGGGGATGGAATTGCCCAGGCCCCGGGACACAATCATCCGGTAGTGACCGGTAGTGTAGACCCCGCTTTCATACTCGGCGCCGATGCTGCGGTTCACGTTCAGCAATCCGCCCACAAAGGGCAGGCGGACGATGCCGCCATGGGCATGGCCGCATAGGATAAGATCCGTCCCAATATCGCCGTACATTTTTATATAGTCGTTCCGGTGGGCCAGCCACAGGCTGAAATGATCGGAATACAGCTCCCCCAGCCGCAGGGACAGGCCCCAGGGCGTCATCATGTCCGCCCTGCCGTTGGGATCCTCCGCACCCACGATGGCAATGCTGTCCTCCCCCCGGTATAAAAGTTCAATCTCGTTGCTGAGGCAGGTGACGCCCCGGCTCTCCATCAGTTTCTCGATCTCTTCCACACAGCCATCGGCCCATTCATGGTTGCCGTTGACATAGTAGGCGGGGGCCAGGCCCTCGATGCCGGCCAGCAGCGGCTCCACCTTGTCCAGGGCTCCGTCCTTGCCGGCAATGTCCCCGGTGAGGACGATGATATCCGGTTCCTGCTGCCGGACCAGCTCCACCAGCCGCCGGTTTTCCGGTCCGAAAGACATGCCGTGCAGGTCTGACAGCTGCAAAACCTTGCAGCCGTCAAAGCTCTCCGGCAGGCTGCGGAAGGAGAGATCGTATTCCGTAAGCTGTAAATGGTATTTGCTGTCCAGAACCAGCCCCGCTGTCAGCAGGAGCAGCAGGGCAAACACCAGCAGCACTGTTTTGCATGTTTTATGGCGCTTCATTTTCTTTCCTTTCTTGCCGCCCAGGCGGCAATGTTATTTTATTATAGCACCCGCGGATGTCAAATGCAGTATAAAATTATGGCCGAATGATAAATATTTAAGAAACAGCCGGAATACTCCTTGAATCGCCGGACAGATTGCGCTATAATGATATGGTCTGCATCCGGCAGACCCAAGAAATGAGCAAGAAGGATGACATACAATGAGCGCATCAACTGAAAAGAAACTCCGTCAGGCCGCCCGGGAGGCCGGGACTGACAAGAAAACGCTGGCCCTGGAGAAAGAGGCCAAAGAGAAGCGCAGGCAGAAGCGCCGCTGGACCCTGGGTACCATTGGGGTTTTCCTGCTGATCGCCCTGATCCTGTTTCTCAACTCCAATGTGCTGTTCAAAACCACCGCTCTCACAGTGGGCGATGAGGACTATTCCGCCTCGGAGATGAGCTATTACTACGCCAGCCAGTACTACTACTGGGCCAACCAGTACGGCAGCTATGCCTCTCTCTTCGGGCTGGATACCTCCGGCGGCATCAACGGGCTGGATAAGCAGGCCTGCGCCATGGCCGGTGAGGGCACGAGCTGGCGGGATTATTTCCTTCAGGCCGCAGAGGACGAACTGATCCAGGAGAAGGCCCTGCGGGACTATGCCGCCCAGAACGGCATTACGCTGGATCAGGAGGATCTGGACACGGTGGAAAGCAGCTTTGAGGGCCTGGATGACTATGCCCGTGCCCAGGGCTATGCCAGCGCGGACAAGTTCTTCGCCGCGAACTATGGCACCGGCGTCAACACCGACATGGTGCGTCAGGCTTACCGCAGCTCTGCCCTGGCCTCCAAGGTGCTGACCAGCTACTCCGAATCCCTGGAATACAGCCAGGCAGAGCTGAAGGAGCAGTATGCCGGCTACAACGGGGAGCAGGATTATTTTGACCTGGCCTACTACTATGTAGCCGCCGAAAAGACCGACGTTGCCGGCGAAGACGGCGAAACCACCCAGGAAGTACTCCCCGAGGCCCTGACCGCTGCGGAAGAGACCGCCAAGGCCATCCAGGCCGCCTATGACAAGGCGGAAGGCGAGGACTTTGCCGCGCGGCTGGATCAGGCCGTGGCCGCAGAGGTGGCGGACGCCTCTGCCAATCACTCCACCAGCACCCAGGGCTCCGGCATCAACGCCGCCTACAAGGACTGGGTCATGGACGCTGCCCGCAAGGCCGGGGACAGCACCGTCACCATGGACGGCAGTGAGAACGGTTACTATGTGGTGGTCTATATCGGCCGGGAGAACAATGACTACAACCTGGCTCAGGTGCGCCACATTCTGATTAAGGCCGAGGCCGACGCCAATGGCAATTATACGGAGGAGGCCAAGGCCGCCGCCAAGGCTCGTGCCGAGGAGATTTTGGCCGAGTATGAGGCCGGAGAAAAGACGGAGGAGAGCTTTGCCGCTCTGGCGGAGCAGTACTCCGAGGACACCGGCTCCAATACCAACGGCGGGCTGTATGACAGCGTAATCAAGGGCCAGATGGTGGAGGAGTTCAACGACTTCTGCTTTGGCGGTCACAAGCCGGGCGATACCGCCATTGTCTACGGCGAGAGCGGCAGCTACGCCGGGTACCATGTGATGTATTACGTGGGCGAGGGTGAAAACTACGCCCAGGCCATTGCCCGCAGCGACCTGATGAATCAGGCCGTGAGCCAGTGGCTCAGCGAGCTGACCGAAGCCTACACCACTTCCACCGGTTTCGGCCTGCGTTTGGTCGGATAAACAGAACCCATCCCCCTGCCGTCTTCCGGCAGGGGGATTTTCATTGTCGAACAAAGCCGCCCCATAGGCTCCCCCTCAGGGGGAGCTGTCAGCGCAGCTGACTGAGAGGGTGTCTCCCCGTATCCCCAAACCGAAGCCCAACGCAGTGGGTTCGGTTTGGAAAGGAAGAAGGAGTCAACGGATATGCAGCTTTCGCGAACAGCGGAAGCGGAATGCAGTTGACATCTTCTGACGCGGGGAGCTGTCACGGCGCAGCCGTGACTGAGAGGGCTGGCTCCCTTGTGTAAAGGGAGCTGTCGGCGCAGCCGACTGAGGGATTGTTTCTCATAGGTTCCCCCCTTGGAGGAGCCAAAAAGAACGGCAGATAAAAGCAGGAGGAACAGAATGGACGAGCGGACGATACGGGCAGGGATGCTTTTGGGCGAAGCGGCCATGGAAAAGCTCCGGCAAAGCCATGTGGCGGTGCTGGGGCTGGGCGGCGTGGGCTCCTGGTGCGCGGAGGGCCTGGCCCGCTGCGGCGTGGGAACGCTGACGCTGATGGACGAGGATACGGTGAGCCTCAGCAACACCAACCGGCAGCTCTGCGCCCTCAGCTCCACCCAGGGCAAAAGCAAGGCAGAGGTGCTGGCAGAGCGCATTCGGGATATCAGCCCCAGCATCGATGTGCACCCCATCACCGGCCGCTATGAGGCCGCCAGCCGGGATGCCTTCTTCGGGGACTATGACTTTGTGGTGGACGCCATCGATCTGGTCAGCTGCAAGGTGGATCTGATTCTGGCCTGCCGGGAGCGGGGCATCCCCATCATTTCCGCCCTGGGCACCGGCAATAAGCTGGACGCCCAGCAGCTGCGCATCAGTGACATTGCCAAAACCAGCGGCTGTGCCCTGGCCCGGGTGGTGCGCAAGGAGCTGCGCAGCCGGGGCGTAAACCACCACCCGGTGGTGTTCAGCCCGGAGGAGCCCACCGCCCCGGCCCAGTGGGAGGCGCCGCCCCCGGGGCGGCGGAGCATCCCCGGTTCTCTGGTGTGGGTGCCGGCCACGGCGGGTATGCTGCTGTGCCAGTACGTGGTGACAGAGCTGATTCAAAACGCGTAGCAAAAACAGAGCCAAGTCCCCCCTGGACTTGGCTCTGTTTTTCCTTTATCCCGCCCTTGCCGCCTCGCGTGCGGCAGCGCCCGGCAAACGAATACCGGCGCACCCATCACAGGGCGCGCCGGTGTTCGTTGAAAGGATTTATTCAGGCAGGATATCCGAAAAACAATAGGCAAGGTATTTGTTCAGCATTTCCCGATGGGGAGCGCTGTAGGGAACGAACATAATGAAGCGTTCCTCCGCATATCCCTCCTTGCCCGCGCCCGCCACATAGCGGCTTTGGGTCATGTCCACGCCGGTAAAGCAGGCCTTGCCCTCCGGGTCTGTGCCCGCCACCAGATAGGGTTTCAGGGCCGCAAACACTGCCGGAGACAGAACCTCCTCCAAATCCGCCATGGGGATATCCTTTGCGTAATAGGCATATACCTCTTCCGTCGTCACCACGAAGTCCAGTTCCTGGGTGGCCATATAGGCGATGATTTTCCCGTTGCTGGCGGCGCTGTACTCCCGGGCGCTGCCGTCCAGACTGATATACAGGCTGTCGTCAAAAACGACGTGCTGCCCCTTCTCCAGCCCCAGCTCCGCGGAAAAGTCCCGCTCCAGCTCCCCGGCAGGAAACAGGCCGTAACCGTCGTTGGTAAAGAAGCCCTCCAGCACTGTCTCCTTGTGGGCCTGCACAATAACATCGCCCACATAAGCGCAGAACATGACCGCGATCAAAAACAGCAGCATCCACTTCCAGTAGTAGGTAAAGATATAGTCAATTTTCCCCCGGAAGTTCATGGTACGCAGCTTGGCGGATTCCGTATCCCGCCACAATTTCACCTTCTGCCGGAAGGTCAGTCCGTAGCCTCCGATCATTCCGCTGCCGGCTCCTTTCCCTCTTCCTCCGGGTCACGGGCATATTTCAGGAAAACCCCGGTGATGAAATAGGAGGAGAAGAAAATATACAGCCCCACCCAGAAGAAGAACAGCCCGCTCACATAATAGATCAAAACGCAGACCAGCGCCGTCATAACAAAGAGGGTGATGGTCACATGCAGGTTCCCCATGGCCATGATGAAGCTGTCCCGGAGGATCTTCTTCAGCCCAAAACGGAAAGTGGCCAGCGTGGGATAGACATACAGAAAGCAGGAGAGGAAAATCAGCGCGATACAGCCGCAAAAGCCCAGCAGGCCGATTCCCATTACGCCGCCCCTGACCAGATAGAAGTTCCAGGCCGCCCACAGATCCAGTGCCAGAAAGGCAAGCCCGGCAAGCTGAATCAGCCAGAGCAGGGTGGCCCGTCGGAAGCTGGCCTTGAAGGCGGCAAAAAAACTTTTCAGGATCTTGCCCTCCCGGTCAGTCACCTGGTGCAGCGTGAAATCGTAAAACGCCGTGGTGGCCGCGCCCATGGTAAAAACAGGCAGGCTCACCAGGGCCCACAGGATGCTCATGCAGGCCGCATCGGTAATCTTGGCGATAAAATTCCAGAACTTGTTTTCGGGGTTAAAGAGTTGGTACATGGCTCTCTCCTGTCAGGGATGCTTTCTGCCGGGCTCCGAAAAAGTCACCGGCTCTATTTCTATATGGAGGCGCCGTATTACTCCAGAATATTGGTGGTGATGTAGTCCACGCCCATCCCGGCCAGCGTCTCTCCGGCCTCCTTGGTGTTGACCGTCCAGCAGTTGACTTCCAGCCCGGCGGCGTGAACCTGGTCCACGATCTCCTTGGTCAGGCTGGTGTAGCGGATATCCAGCCCCAGATTATACTTTTTCAGTGTCTCAAGGCTTTTGTCGTCCCAAGCGTCCAGCAGATACTGGGCGGACTGTTCCGGATAGCGCCGGCGCAGATACACCAGGTTCTTCAGCTGGAAGGAAATAAAGGTCACATGCTCCAGATAGCCCAGCTTTTCAATGGCGGCAACGATCTTGTATACATCGGCGGCCTTAAACTGATTTTTCAGCTCCAGAACGCACTGCTTTTCGTACTTCTTGCAGATCCCGATATACTCCGCCAGGGTGGGGATGCACAGATCATTGCGCCCCCGCTCCCCATCGATATCGGTAAGCCGCAGCTTCCGCAGCGTCTCAAAGCTGCTGTTTTCAACAATGAGGCTGTCCACACCCACCCGGGCCGTGTTGTCGTCATGGATAATTACAAACTGCCCGTCGGCGGTGCGGTGTACATCCGTCTCAATCCCAAAATAGCTTTCCCGGTTGCCCGCCGCCACGAAGGCAGCGCAGGTATTTTCTTTCTCCAGGCCGCTCAGACCACGGTGAGCGATCGTCCGCACCTGCTTCTTGTCAAATTTAATTGTATTCATTAATCTCTCTCCTTACAGCCGCAAAAAAGGACTTTGTGTCAACCTGCAGTATAACATTCTGCCCCCGGTATTGCAATCCACGCCATTTCATACGGTTCAATTTTTCAAACTTTCAGTGAAGCTGAACAAATTGGATTATGCTTTTTTTCTCTTTCACACAAAATTTTGAGCGACTTTGAAGCAAAAATCAACTTCTGTGCAATTCAACGTAAATTTTGAGCGAATGCTTGTAAACGGCGCAGCGAAATGGTATACTTTAACCAACAAGACAGCCCTGCTGTTACATAGCAACGACCCATCACGAACAAAATGGAGGAACGACAAATGAAAAAAGTATTGGCACTTGCCCTTGCACTGTGCATGGTTTTCTCTCTGTGCGCGTGCAGCGGCTCCACCGGAGGCACCGCAGCCCCCGCTGAACCCGCGGCCCCTGCTGAGGCTGCTCCCGCATCCATGTACGAAGTCACCGAGCCGATCACCATCGTCTGGTGGCATGCTCTGGAAGATCAGTATTCTGCTCTGGTCAAAGAGGTAGTTGACGGCTTCAATGCCTCTCAGGATCTGGTCACCGTTGAGGCACAGTACATGGGCGCTTATAAAGACGTGAACGAGGCCCTGGTAGCCGCTCATGCCGCCGGCACCGGCCTGCCTGCGGTCTGCGTTGCCAACACCGACTATGTGGCATCCTACGGCGACGGTGGTGTGTTCGAGAACCTGGATCCCTACATTGCCGCCACTGGCTACGATGTGGAAGACTTCTCCACCGGCCTTCTCACCAGCTCCCAGTTTGAGGGGAAGCAGGTCGCTATGCCCTTCCTGCATTCCACCCAGGTAATCTATTACAACAAGACCATGGCCGATGAGAACAACATCACCATCCCCACCAAGATCGAGGACTTTGAGGAGTTCCTCAAGGCCGGCGCTGCCGCCTGCAATGGCTACGGCACCGTGGTTCCCGGCTGGGATCAGTGGTATTTTGAGACCCTGTACCTGAATGAGGGTGTTGACATCATCACTGACGATAACACCTGCGATCTGGCCGGTGATGCCGCCATCGGTGTGACCAACATGATTAAGGGCTGGTGCGATGACGGTCTGGCCTATCTGGCCACCGGTGTCGACGCTTCCGCCGGTATGCGCCAGAACTTCTATGACGGCAAGGCCTTCTCCGTCATGCACACCTCTTCTCTGTACAACAATTACGTCAACAATTGCGATTTTGAAGTCGGTATGGCATGGTACCCCGCCGCCACCACCGGTGATATGTACTCCGAAGTGGGCGGCTGCGTCCTGGGTATCCCCGCCGGCAACGACCAGGCCACCAAGAACGCTGCCTGGCAGTTCCTGCAGTACCTCTGCGGCAAGGAAGTCAACATGAAATGGGCCGAGGGCACCGGCTATCTGCCCACTCGTAACTCTGTGCTGACCACCGATGAAGGCATTGCTTTCCTGGAGGCAAAACCCGCCTTCCAGTGCATTTTTGATAACCTGAACCTGATCAATCCCCGCATCCAGAACGCCGCCTGGGGCGAGTTGGCCACCACCTGGAAGAACTACATGGAAAGCATGATCAACAAGGGGCAGGACGTTGCCACGGAGTCGGCGTCCATGGTCGTTGAGATCGACGAGATTCTGGAGGATCACGCCTGAGCTCCCGCAGGGAGATGAGATAATAATCTCCGAATAAGCCCAAAACCCTCAAGCCTTGCCCTGGGGCAAGGCTTGAGGGTATCCACACATCGGAGAAAAGGAGAGAAAGGACTTATTACTATGACCGATGTCACCGCGACCACTGCGGTAGCCGAAGCCCCGGCAGCGCCGAAGAAGCCACTGCTCACGCAGAGGCAGAAATCCAAATTTATTGATTTTCTCTTCGTGCTTCCCGCCCTGGCTTTGCTTGCCCTTTTTACTTATTACCCTATCGCCAAGCTGTTCCAGATCAGCCTTACCGACTGGAACCTGCTCAAGCCCGAGTGGAATTTTGTGGGCCTGAAAAACTGGAAATGGCTTTTCGCCGGTTCCGGTGCCAAGTACCTCTGGAACTCGCTGAAGGTCACCTTCCTGTATTCCCTGGGGGAGATCGCCGCGACCATGGTGGGCGGCATCTGCCTCGCCCTGCTCTTCAAGCGCATGACCCGCGGCTTCAGCGCCATGCGGGCCATCCTGTTCGTACCCAAGTATGTGGCAATGTCCTCCTGCGCCGTTGTCTTTCTCTGGATCCTCAATACCGATTACGGCGTGCTCAACTATCTGCTCTCACTGATCGGTGTTCAGCCGGTGGACTGGCTGAATCAGGAATCCACCGCTCTGCTGTCCGTTCTGATGACCACCTGCTGGCGCGTCTTTGGCTACGGCATGATGATCTATCTGTCGGCAATGATGGGCATTTCGCCCCAGTATTATGAGGCGGCGTCTCTGGACGGTGCCAACAGCCGGGAGCAGTTCTTTAAGATCACGCTGCCCCTGCTCTCCCCCACCACGCTGTTCCTGCTGGTTACTACCTTCCTCAGCTCTATGAAGGTGTTCCAGTCTGTGGATATTCTTACCCAGGGCGGCCCCGCCCGGTCTACCGAGGTGTTTGTGTACCTGATCTATAAGTACGCAATGGTCGACTTCCGTATGGATCGCGCCGCCACCTCCGCTGTCATGTTCTTCGTGATTCTGCTGTGCATCACTGTGGCTACCATGAAGTACTCCAACAATTCCGTCAACTACGACGCATAAGAAGGGAGGAAGATTATGAATCCGGAAACTGCCATTCGCAGAAAAAAGCACGGCTTTGGCTACCATCTCAACACGGTCGTTGCCGTCCTCATCACCATCATCATGCTCTTCCCCCTGTACTGGATGCTGGCAACCTCCGTTAAGTCGGCGGAAGAGGTGCAGAGGATCATCCCCACCCTGTTCCCCCACAGCTTCCATCCTGAGAACTATTTCAATGTCCTCACCCGCGCCAACTTCCTGAAATACTACTGGAACACTATCGTCATGACCGCCGGTATCCTTATCCTTCAGGTGGGCACCGGCACCCTGGCCGCCTATGGCTTTGCCTGCGGCGACTTTAAGGGCCGCAATGTGCTGTTCTATGTGGTGCTGGGCGCCCTGATGATTCCCCTTCAGGTCACGTTTATTCCTATCTACATCATGTGTGCCAACTGGAATCTGACCGATACCTTCCTTGGTTTGATCCTGCCGGAAGCGGTTTCGGCCTACTACATCTTCATGATGCGAAACTCTTTCCTGGCCATTGACCAAAGCTATGTGGATGCGGGCCGGATCGACGGCCTGGGCCGCTTCGGCATCATCTGGAACGTCCTTGTCCCCATGAGCAAGGCCACTATCTTCACTGTCACCCTGGTGACCTTCTCCAACGGCTGGAACGCCTACTTCTGGCCCAAGATCATTGCCAAGAACGAGGTGCGCCGGGTGCTGACCGTTGGCCTGGCCCAGCTGAAGAATACCTTTGCCGGGCAGGCGGTGTCCAACTACCATGAGATCATGGCCGGCGCCGTGCTGGCTGTGCTCCCCCTGATCATCCTGTTCCTGGTCTTCCAGAAATACATGATGACCGGTTACTCCAAGGCCGCCATGAAGTAAATCCAAAACCAAAAACCGGAAACCCGGAAAAGGAAGGCGCACCGCCTGACGGCGGTGCGCCTCAGCTTATCAAGAAAGTCCCATTAGGACTTTTTTGACCGCTTCAGCCGCCGAGCAGCGTCATACGAAGTTCGCACCGTTCCGCTTCCGCCGGGCGGCGAAAGCTACTCTATGCTCCCTCCGTCTTCCTTTCCGAAACACAAACGCTTTGCTGGTTTGTGTTTCGGTCGATGAGAACAACGAAAAAGCAATCAAAATGCAGCTTCGCCCGAAAAGCCTTGAAACACGAGGCTTTTCTGCGGCGGGTTATTGAATCACGATGAGGGCCTTGCCCCCTCGTGCACCCCCGCTGCTCTATCTTCGGCAAATGAAGCATCGTTTTTTGACAGTCTCTTTAGGTCTATGTTTCTTTTTGTCAAAAAAGTCCCGTTAAGACTTTTTTGAGCCTATGTTTCTTTATTCGACGGCCCCGATCACGGTGCCGTGGACAGCGGGGCCGAAATAGCCCGGCACATCCGTGACAATATAGTCCATGTCCTTCAGCCGCAGCAGGCTGTTGCCCGGTTCGGCGTTGATCTGATCCCCGGAAAACAGCAGCACCTGCTTCTCCGTATGCCGCGCCGCCATCCGCAGGATAGGCAAGCGCTCCAACTCATAAAAGGTGATATCCCCGTCTTCTGTTAAGGAATCGCAGCTGAAAAAAGCCATGCTGTAGTGAAAAAGTCCTGTCAGCTCCGCCGCCTGGCCGCCGGAGAAGCTGTCCCGCCCCGCCGCCTGGCCGCCGGTACAATAGAGATGGGCTGCGTGGCCGCACAGTATTTCGGCCACCGTGATACTGTCTGTCACCACGGTGAGATTCTGAATCCGGCTGGCGGCCCGTGCCAGGGACGCTCCGCAGCGGCCCGCGCCGATGAAAATTGTGCTGTGCGGTTTTATCAGCGCCGCGGCGGCGGTGCCTGTGGGCTCAGCGGCCAGATCTGTGCTGCCGTGGGTCACGGTGTGGGCCATGCGGGTCACGGCCATGGCCTTGCCGTGACTTCTGACAATCAGGCCCCGGCGGGCCAGCTCAGCCAGATCCCTGCGTATGGTGGCCGAGCTGACATACAGCTTCGTTTCCAGTTCCTTTGCGGATATGATGCGGCTGCTCTCGATCAGCCGCAGGATTTTTTGAAGACGTTCTTCCGGCATTGCTTTCCCCTTTCCCGCCGCAGCTACAGCTGCACCCGGCGAACCACCGCTTTGGACGCCGGAATTGGCTTATCGTCATCGGTAATCAGATACCGGAACGCGTCGATATGGGCAATGTTATAAGGCCGGGTCAGCCCGATCTTTGAATTGTCAAATAAAAGCACCGAGCTTTGGGCCTGTTCCATTGCCGCTCTGCGCAGGGAGGCGGAGTTCTCTGTGGTCTCTGCGGCAAAGCCCTGGGGCGTCACCGCCACCGGGGAGAAAAAGGCCAGGTCAAAATTGAAGCTGCGCAGGGCCTGCTCCGCTGCCGGGCCGAAAAAGCCCTGGGACGGCGGCGACATTTCGCCCCCGATCAGACGCACCGGTACCGCGCTGCCCTGAAAGCGCTTGACCACAGGCAAGCTGTTGGTGATCACAACAATATCCCGCAGATTCCGCAGACCGCCCACCATTTGCAGCACCGTGGAGGAAGAGTCCAGGAACACAGTGCTGCCGTTGCCCACCAACTGAATCGCGCTGCGGGCGATCAAGGCCTTGGCCTGGGCGTTCACGGTGGAGCGGAAGCTCACCGGCGTATCCACAATCGTCTCCAAAATGGGAACGACTCCATTTTTACTGATGGCCACCGCGCCGCGCTGGCTGAGCTCGGTCAGGTCACGCCGAATGGTGGACACGCTGACACCGAACTTATCCGCCAGCGCCTGCGCCGTCATATATCCGTTTTCCCTTACCGTCCCCAGTATGTCCGACAGCCGCTGCTCCCGCACAGCCACACCCCCTAAATATTTAAATCTCATTCTAGCAGAAGCTTGCAAATTTTTCAACCAGACCTTATCAATCAGAAAGGAAGACCTTCTATGCAAATCATCTCTCCCGATCTGCCCCAGTTCAAGGCAAACCTTCACAGCCACTCCAATCTCTCTGACGGCCGCCTGACACCGGAGGCTCTGGCCGAGGCCTACAAGGCCCAGGGCTATTCCATCCTTGCCATTACCGATCACGAGGCGCCCTATGACCACAGCCGCCTCAGCTCCCCGGATTTTCTCATGCTCACCGGTTATGAGGCCTACATCCGTCCCTCCGCCAGCTGCCAGCTGGATCCCTATGGCCCGGAAATCCACCTGAACCTGCTGGCAAAGGAGCCTCATAACACCTGCTTTGTGAATTACGATCCGGAGTTCTGCAAATACATGCCCCATGCTCTGGCCGAATCCCGCCCCCAGGCCGGCAGCCTTGGCCCCCGGCAGTATGACCGGGAGTACATCCGCCGCTTCATCCGGGATGCCATACAGGCCGGATATCTGGTCACCTACAACCACCCCAACTGGTCCATGGAAGAACCGGAGGAGATCCTGCACTACGAAGGCTTCTTCAGCCTGGAGATTTTCAATACCGGCTCCATGGTGATCAATGGCCATGAGTCGAACCTGGGCCTGTATGACCGTCTGCTGCGCCACGGCAAATTCCCCTATGTGCATGGCGCGGATGATAACCACAACAAGCACCCCTTCGGGGATCCCCTCTGCGACTCCTTCGGTGCCTGGGCCATGGTCATCGCCCCGGAGCTGAGCTATCCCGCCATCATCCGGGCCCTGGAGAAAGGCGATTTTTATGCCAGTACCGGCCCAACCATCCGGGAGCTGCGCCTTGAGGGCAGCCATGTGGTTCTGACCTGCTCCGAAGCCCGGCGCGTCACCATGCATCTAAGCCCCAAGCGTGCCCAGAATATCTGCGGCCAGGCGGGGGAGAGCATTACCTCCGCCGCTTTCGATTTTCCCGCCAGTGCCCCTTATGCCTACTTTTCCGTCTTTGCCCCGGATGGAACCGAGGCCCACACCCGCGCCTATACCCGGCAGGAGCTGGGGATCTGAGAACCGCAAGTAAGGAGGAAAACCATGAAAAAGCAATTTCTGCCCGCAATGGTGCTGTGCCTTTGCCTGCTGTACGGCTGCGGCGGCACGGCAGTACCCTCTGCCCAGGAGACCGCGCCCGCCGAAACAGATACCGGAGATGCCCTCACCCTTACCCAGGCCCCTTCTGTCTCCCGGGAGAAATACATGGGTGAAGACGATTTTGCCCCTTTTCTCTCCCAGGCGGAGAAAAAATACCTGATCCCCGGTCTGAATCAGGCCGCCATCCCCCAGGGCATGAGCTATTGTGAAAGCACCGGGCGGGTATACATCTCCGCCTACTATAAGGCGGATACCATGCCCTCTGTGATTTTGGCCCTGGATGCCGAAAGCGGGGCGTTTGTGGCCGAATACCGGCTCTACAATGGGGATGGCAGCCCCTTTTCCAGCCATGTGGGCGGCCTTGCCGTCACCGGGGATACCCTGTATTTCTCCGCGAAGCAGGATCAGGAGGGCCGCTACAGCCTTGCCCTCCTCCCGCTGGACAGCCTCCCTGCCACCGGCAGCCATGACCTGACCGTGGAAACGACCCTGCCGCTCCCCGTATCCCCCTCTTTTCTCAACTGCTCTCAGGGCATTCTGTGGGTGGGGAATTTTTACCATCCCTCCGCAGACTACGGGCTTTCCTCCGGCATGGATTTCACCACCGAAACGGCAGACGGCGCCAGTGGCTGTTACATCCTGGGCTATGACTTGAGCCGCAGCGATGCCCTTTCCGCCGGGCCGGAGGGTTTCCCCGTCCCGGATTATGTGCTGGTTGCTCCCGACCGGATCCAGGGCGTGGTGGCTTGCGATGAGGAAAACATTCTCCTGAGCCAGTCCTACGGGCGCAAGAACAATTCCACCCTCCTGCGCTATGCGCTGAACCTTACCTCACCGAATCTGTCCCTCCCCGTAGGCAGCAGCGATGTTCCCGCCTATCTCCTTGACAGCGGCACCCTGCAAGAGGCCATCACCGCCATGCCCATGACCGAAGCCCTGTGCCTCGGCAGCGACGGTAATATTCTTGTCCTGTTTGAGTCCGGCGCCATGGCCTACAGCGACGGCAAATACCGCACAGACCACGTATGGAGCCTCCGGTTTTCCGGCTAGCATCCAACGAACGGGAGTAAAAAAGCAGGATTCTCAAATGCGAAGAATCCTGCTTTTCAGCTGGTATAATCAAGAGGCCGCTCGTTCTAGACTGCTGCTCAAAACCGCAAAAAGGACACGCCTAAAGCGTGTCCTTTTTGCTGGTCCGAGTGACTAGATTCGAACTAGCGGCCGTCAGCGGCGATAACGCCGCTTTCCGGCCGAACGGCCGGATTGAAATTGCAAGAGGCCGCTAGTTCTTGATTGCCGCTTAAAAGCAGGAAAAAGGACACGTCAAAGCGTGTCCTTTTTCCTGGTCCGAGTGACTAGATTCGAACTAGCGGCCTCTTGAACCCCATTCAAGCGCGCTACCATCTGCGCTACACCCGGATCTCTGTTGCCCGACTATATTAGCACAAATCACCCATAAATGCAAGCCCTATTTTTCAAAATTTTTCTTTTCTTCCGGCCCTTGCCCAAATGGCAAAGCGCTTGACCATTTGCCCTAACTGGGATAAAATGGGGCGGGATACGGTGCATCCCGGCGAATGAACATAACAGGAAATGAGGCATGGATCATGACGGATATCCACCAGCAGGCCCGGGCGCTGCTGCCCCGCTGCATCGAAGACCGGCGCTGGTTCCACCAGCATGCAGAGCTGTCCTTTCAGGAGTTTGAGACAGCCGATTATATTGAAAATGCCCTGAAGGAGATTCCGGGGCTGTGCTTGAGCCGCCCCACGGCCACCAGTGTAATGGCCGTGCTGAAAACCGGCAGGCCGGGTCGCTGCCTGGCCATCCGGGCGGATATCGATGCCCTGCCCATTCAGGAGGCCAATGAGCTGCCCTACCGGTCCTGCCATGCGGGGGCCATGCATGCCTGCGGCCATGACGGCCACGCCGCCATCCTGCTGAACGCGGTGCGGCTGCTGGCGGCGCGGCGGGAAGAGCTGGCGGGTGAGCTGCGCTTCATCTTCCAGCACGCGGAGGAAACGCCCCCCGGCGGTGCGGTGGAGGTGATCCGGGCCGGTGTTTTGGACGGGGCAGACGAGGTGTTCGGCCTGCACCTGACCAGCACCCTTCCCACAGGGAAGTTCGGCGTGTGCAGCGGCGTACTCACCTCCGCCACGGACCGCTTTGAAATTGAGATCACCGGCAAGGGCGGCCATTCCAGTATGCCCCAGGAATGCGTGGACCCCATTGTGGTGGGCGCCCAGATCATCATGGGCTTGCAGACAGTGCTGTCCCGTGCCATCAAGCCCAGCGACATGGCCGTGCTCTCCGTGTGCCAGGCCCAGGCCGGTTCCGCCTACAACATCATCCCCGGCTCCATGCATCTGACCGGCTCGGTGCGCAGCTATGACGAGGCCGTGCGCCAGACGGCGGAGCAGCGCATCCGCGCCATCAGCGAGGGGATCGCCGCCTCCGCCGGAGCGAAAGCCACGGTGGACTATATCCGGGGCTATGACTCCATCTATAACGACCCGGCCCTGACCGCCTGGGCCCGGGAACTGATCGCCCAGTGCTTTGGGGCGGAAGCGGTGCAGGAGCTCTCCCCCATCGCCCCCGGGGACGACTTCTGTTATTACGATCAGGTCTGTCCCGGCTTCTTCCTGGAGCTGGGGGCTGCCAACCCCGCCCTGGGCAGCGATGCGCCCCACCACAACGCCCGCTACCGGCTGGATGAGGAGGCCCTGGCCTATGGCCTGGAGTATACGGCGCAGCTGCTGTCCCAGCGCTGCCGGATCCGCTGATGGTCTCCCCTGCTTCCACCGGTCATGAAACAGCTAAGCCCTGATGCAGAGCATCAGGGCTTAGCTGTTTTGCGCCATTCAGGAACCTTTCGGCTCCTTCTCCACAGGATCCACAACCAGGGCGGCAGAGCCGTAGGCTTTGACCGGACGGCCCAGTTCATCAAACTCCGTCGTGTAGCGGACATGGAAAGGGACGCGTCCCACGGTGAGGGGAATAATGGCCTCCAGATAGGGCACGCCCTGTTCGATCTGCCGGTGCCAGTCCCGGTACATATCGGCGTAGTCGGGCGGGAAAATGCCCATTTCGATGGCCGAGTCCGGATAGTTTTTCAGCAGTGACGGCAGCCCCAGGTCACGCATACAGCGGAAGCAGGGGCGCATTTCCCTGGTGGCCACGGTGTATTCCCAGGCATAGATGTTCACCTGCTCACTGGCGGCACGGAAGCGGCGCTCACTTTCCGCGACCTGAGCATACTGCTTCCTCTCTCTGGTGATGTTGCGCACCAGACTGTAGAACAGGTACTGCTCATCGATCCTGCCGATCATCCGCACGGAGGCCCGAATACACATTTTCTCCGTGCCGCAGCAGGGGGAAACAAAGGTGCGCCAGGTTTCACATTCCTCCTCATCCCCGGATTTGATGGCCCGCTGGATCATATCAATGTAGATTTTCTTATTCCCCTCGTCAAAAGGAGCCCAGGCATCCATGCGGATCACTTCGCTCTCGCTCATGTTCATGCCCATCTCCTTGAGATATTTGGTGTTGACGCGCAGCACCTCCACCGTTTCCTGCCGGTACAGGAAGATGGCGGCGCCGCCCACATACTGGTTGAAAATCAGCGTCTCCAACGATTCGGGGTTCCAAAAGCGCTGGGCATCCAGCGTTTCAACAAATTCCGACTGGGGCTGAAGCGCACCCGTGGTCTCTGTGCGCAGGCGCTGAAGGAACTCCTCCTCCGGCATGGGGCTGGCATAGAGAAAGCCCTGGACAAAACTACACCCGATGCTGCGCATATAGTCGGCCTGTTCCCGGGTTTCCACGCCCTCGGCAATCACCGGGGTGCCAAGCCACTGCGCCATGCGAATCACCGAGCTGAGGATCACACCGCCGCGTCCGCCGATGGTTCCGGCCAGAAAGCGCATATCCAGCTTGATGACGTCAAAGGCAATATCCTTGAGCACGTTAAGGGAGGAAAGCCCGCTGCCAAAGTCATCCATTTCCACCAGATAACCCAGTTCATGAAGCTGCTTTACCGCGGTGCAGACCTGCTTCTCGGCACAGGCGGTAAATGACTCTGTGATCTCAATGCGGATATATTTTGTTGGCAGGTCATATTTCCGGCGGATATCCTCCAGCTGCGTGAGAAATCCTTCCTCGCGCAGATCAACCTTGGAAACATTCATCGAGATCGGCACCAGCCTGTCCCCGTCAGCGATACGCTGGCGCTGGAAGCGGCAAATTTCCGCAAAGACGAAGCGGTCAAGCCGGACAATGGCGCCGTTTTCCTCCATGGCCGGGATAAAAGCCGCCGGGGACAGGAGCCCCCGTTCCGGATGATTCCATCGTGTGAGGGCTTCCGCACCGATCAGCGTTCCGTCCGCATGGTTGTATTGGGGCTGAAAATACACAACAAACTGCCTTTCCGCAAAAGCAGCGTCAAGGCTCTCCAGAAGCAGCTGGTCACTTATTGTCCTATCGCTCATGGGTATTTTCATCCTTTCTACAGCGCGCCGGTCAGCGCCGCCGGGATTTGCGGGCAAGGCGGCTTCATATCATATTTCAGTGTATCATAAAAAAATGAACAAGAAAAGGGGGGGACAGGGAATTCTTTCCTTTTTTCTGCTTTTTCTACACAAAAAAGTCTGAACCTTTGTGGTTCAGACTTTTCTTTTCTCATCCCCTGACCTTGAGGGAGCTGCGGAACAGGGCAAGCCCCACCAGGAAGAACAGGGCAATGGCCCCCACGCCCAGACTGGTGCTGCCGCTGAGCTGGGAAATCAGGCTGACGGTAAAGGTGCCCAGCATGGAAGCGCCCTTGCCGCAGATATCCAGCAGCCCAAAATACTCGCCGGATTTTTCCGCCGGGATGATCTTGGCAAAGTGGGACCGGGACAGGGCCTGTACGCCGCCCTGGAACATCCCCACCACGATGGCCAGGATCCAGAAATGGAGCTGGGTGCTCATGAGCATGGCAAAGATGGCAATGCCGCAATAGGCCAGCACGCAGACGCTGATCAGTTTCCCGGTATCCACCCGGTGGGAAAGGCGGCCGATGAACAGGGAGGAGGGGAAGGCCACAATCTGGGTCACCAGCAGTGCCAGCAGCAGCCCGGTGGTGTTAAAGCCCAAGGCGGTGCCGTAAGCGGTGGCCATATCAATAATGGTGTAGACGCCGTCAATATAGAAGAAGAACGCCAGAATAAAGAGGAACACCTTCCGGTCACGGGCAATCTCTTTCAGGGTATTCCACAGCTGAGAAAAGGGGTGGACATGGCCGGTCACAAAGTGCTCCTGCCGGTAGCAGCGCAGAATGGGCAGGGTACACAGCAGCCACCAGAGGGCCGTAATCAGGAAGGCCAGCGTCATCCCTGTGGACATGGACAGGCCCAGCGTGCCGGAACCCAGCACCAGACCCAGGCAGAGCAGGAAGGGGACGCAGCTGCCGATATAGCCCCAGGCATAGCCCTGGGAGGACACATTGTCCATCCGCTCCGGCGTGGTCACGTCGGCCAGCATGGAGTCATAGAAAATCTGGCTGAGGGAATAGCCCAGCTTGGCCAGCACAAACATGCACAGGAAGCTGAACCAGCCGCCCATAAAGCCCAGCAGCACACAGCCCACGATGCCCAGCAGCGCCGCAGCCAGGAACATGGGCTTTTTCCTGCCCTTCCAGTCGGATACGGCGCCCAGCACCGGGCCGGTGAGCGCCACCAGCAGGGTAGCGGCAGAGGCGGCATAGCCCCAGTAGGCCAGATACTGCACCGAGTCCAGCCCGCCGCTCTTGGCCAGGGCGTTGAAATAAATGGGGACAATGGTGGTGACCAGAAGGATAAAGGCGGAGTTGCCCACATCGTAGAGCACCCACTTCTTTTCCTGGGCGGTGAGCTTGTGCTTCATGGTGTCACTTCCTTTACGGCGTTGAAATTCCATTGGTACAGGGGGTCGTAGTCCCGCAGGCCCCGGGCGCTGTCCCGGAAGGCTTCGATCAGCCGCGCTGCGGTGTCCTGAGCCTGGCTATACCGCTCCCTGAGCCGGCGGCTGCTCTCCTCACAGCCGGGGTTCGGCTGGGAATACAGCAGCATAGCACCAAAGGTTTCCTGGCAGCCGCTCAGCTTCAGGGCCGTGCTCACCAGACCGCGAACAAGAGGGTGCTGATTGCTGAGAAACCACTGGTTCAAGCGCATGGTGGTCATGGCGGCGTGGAGCTGCCGGGCGGAGGTGCCGGGAAACAGGCCGCTGATCATCCGGGCATTGCGCCAGGAGGGACGGATGCAGCCGGCGATACTGCGGTCACAGACGGGCAGCCCGCTCTCTGCCAACAGTGCCCGGTCAAAATCCGCTTCCATGGCCAGATGGCCCGGCCCGCCCGCCGCCGCGGCGGCATCGATATAGCTGTGGCAATGCCAGTCCAGCGCAAAGTGGCACAGGAAGCCCCAGAGGTAAACGGTCATGGCCTCGCTGTCCCGGCTGCGGCACAGCAGCTGCCCCGCCGGGCGGAAGAAGACCTCCGCCGGTTCCTCATGGATCCGGCTGCCCAATTTGTTCAGCGGATCATGGCTCAGGGGACGGTAGTTAAACAGCAGATCCGGCCCTTGAAGCCCTATATCGAAAAGGGAGCGATGGGCCTGGATGCTGGCCTGTTTTTCCGGCGGCAGGCGGGTAAGCACGGCCTGGCCGAAACAATAATGGGCATAGGCGGCGGGCATGGCCCCACTCCTTTCCTTCTTTTTGGCGGGGATCGCCGCAGTGGTTTACAGCAGCGGCGCGATGGCCTTCATCAGAAAGCCCATGAGCCTGATGCTCAGCTTTTCGCGTTCCATAAAGTTTTTCTCTACCGGGGCAGAGCGGGCCATGGTGGCCTCGGCATCGGCCCGGATGTCGGCGATGCAGGGGCTATCATACATAAAGGCGGCGCACTCAAAATGGTGGTAAAGGCTGCGGTAATCCAGGTTGATGGTGCCCACCACCGCCTCCTTATCGTCCGCCACAAAAACCTTGGCATGGACAAAGCCGGGGCTATACTCATAAATTTTTACGCCGGAGGCAAGCAGTGCGCTGTAATGGGTCTTGGCCAAAGCCCAGGGTATTTTCTTGTCCGGAATGCCCGGCAGCACCAGGCGCACATCCACCCCACGCTCCGCTGCAAATTTCAGCGCCGTCTCCATCTCCCCGTCCAAAATCAGATAGGGGGACATGATGTAGACATAGTCCTGGGCCCGGTTGAGGATGTCCATATACACCCGTTCCCCCATCTTATCGTCATCCAGGGGGCAGTCCCCATAGGGCAGGACAAAGCCCTTGGCCCCCATAGGGGGCTTACAGGGATAGGCAAGGAAGCGGTCAACCTCCAGCTCTTTCTCATTCACGCCCCACATTTGCAGAAACAGGAGGGTAAAGCTGGGCACTGCCTCTCCCCGGAGCCGGATGGCGGTGTCCTTCCAATGACCGAAGCGGCTGCGGCGGTTGATATATTCATCGGCCAGATTCACGCCGCCGGTAAAGGCGGTGTGGCCGTCGATCACGGCAATTTTCCGGTGATCCCGGTAATTATAGTGGGTGGAAATAAACGGCGTCATGGGGGCAAACATTTTGCATTGAATGCCCAGGGCCTGGAGCCGCTTGGGATAGTCATGGGGCAGGGTAGAAAACTCACAGGTGCCGTCATACATTACACGGACATCCACCCCCTCTTTCGCTTTCTGCGCCAGAATTTCCAGCACACGGCCCCACATCAGCCCTTCATCGATGATAAAGTACTCCAGAAAGATAAAATGCTTCGCCTCTTCCAGGGCTTGAAGCAGGTCATGCCATTTGTCCTCCCCCTGGGGGTAATACTTTACTTCCGTATTGTCATACACCGGGAAGCAGCCGGTGCGGTGCATATAGTGGGCCAGAGCGGCAGCACCGGGGCTTTCCTTTCGGAGTGCGGCCAGCACCTCCTCGTTCTGGGGGATGCTGTTCTTCGTGTGCTCCATCAGGTCACGAAGCCGTTTTTTCAGGATACGTATGCCCAGGTTGCTGCGGGTGTAGCAGTAGAGGGGAGCTCCCACCACAGGCATCAGCAGGATCACCAGAAGCCAGGTGATCTTGGCGCTGGGATCCATATCCGTATTCAGCAGGTACAAGCCCATGAATGCGGTAAAAAGACTGGTCACGATAACAAAATGGGGAAGATAGGCATTGAGCCAATAAAAGGCCGCAAAGACCAGAAACAGTTGAATCAGCAGCAAAAGCACAATGATGCCCACCCGGCTGAACAGCACGTGGGCCAGGCCCCGCTGTCCCTTTTCCAGCAGCTCCAGGACGGGGCCGTCCTCATCCAGAAAGCGGCTGCCTTTTCCCTCATCATTCATTTCCGTCTTGTGACCCCCTTTCCCATTTCCTCTGGCCGGAAGCATGGGGAACCCCAAGCCTTTCCGTCTCCTCCCTCCCCTCTTTGGTTGACTTTCCGGGGGAAGGAAGATATAATAAGTGCCAAATTGTGCATTTCCCTTTGTTTATCAGCTGTTTCAATTATAAGCGCTGGCCATGGCAAAGTCAAGGCAGGCAGGCCGCTTCGTCCTCCCCTCCTGCTATGGTGTCCCTTGGCCTTTTGGCGTTTTCAAATTTTGCGGAAAGTGAAGTGACAGGTCTATGCCGGTCAAACTGATTGCCTTTGATCTGGACGGTACCCTGCTGGACAATCAAAAGAACATCCCGGAGGAGAATTTACAGGCTTTGCAGGCCGCTGTCCAGGCCGGGGCGCTGCTGGTGCCCGCCACCGGCCGGATCTACACCGGCATCCCGGAGATGCTGCGCCGGCTGCCGGGAGCCAGGTATTTCCTCACAATCAACGGTGCCTTTGCCTATGACGCGGTAGACGACCGGAACCTGTATGCCTCGGAATTGAGCGTGGACACTTGCCTGCGGCTGATTGCCTACATGGATCAGCTGCCGGTGATTTATGACTGCTATCAGGACAATTGGGGATTTATCTCCCGGGACATGTACCAGCGGGCGGCAGACTACATCCCCGATCCGGGGATCATGAAGATGATGCGGGAGCTGCGCACGCCGGTGGACAGTCTGGCGGATATGCTGCGGCAAAAGGGACGGCCGGTGCAGAAGATGCAGATGCATTTTCGGGACAGGGCGGAGCGTAACCGGCAGATGAAGCTTGTAGCGGAACGTTTTCCCGAGACGGTAATCTCTTCTTCCCTGCCCTGGAACATTGAGATCAACAGCGCCGGGGCCACCAAAGGCCAGGCGCTGAAGGCCCTCTGCGCCGCCCTGGGCATTTCTCTCAGCGATGTGCTGGCCTTTGGCGACGGCAGCAATGACCTGGACATGATCCGCACCGCCGGAACCGGCGTTGCCATGGGCAATGCCGTTGAGGAGGTGAAAGCGGCGGCGGACTGGCTCGCCCCCAGCAATGAGGAGGCAGGCGTTGCCGCCGGGATCAAACGCTTTATGGGGCTTTGACGTGCAGCCCCGGGAACAGTCGAAACTGTCGCAGCCCCAGGCCCAAAATGAATATTTTCTGAATTTTTATCCATTTTCAAGGCGATCACAGTTGCTTTTGCGGCGGCTTTGTGCAGGCTTTTTGATCGCTTATGGTTAAGAAAAAAATATAAAAAATCCTGATGCAAAATGCATCAGGATTTTTTTGATAGTAAAATCAGACCAGTTCGATGACTGCGACCTCAGCAGCATCGCCGCGGCGGGCGCCGATGCGGGTGATGCGGGTGTAGCCGCCGTTGCGGTCGGCATACTTGGGTGCCAGCTCATCGAAAACCTTCTTGGCAACATCCTCGCGGGTGATGAAGGACAGAGCCTGACGATAGGCGCTCAGATCCTTTGCCTTGCCAAGGGTGATCATCTTCTCGGCCATGGGGGCAATCTCCTTGGCGCGGGTGACAGTGGTCTCCATGCGGCCCTTATCCAGAAGGTCAGTGACCTGCTGACGGAGCATCGCCATGCGCTGGGCGGTAGTCTTGCCGAGTTTTCTAGTACCGGGCATAATTGCATTTCCTCCTTCTTGAGAGCTTACTGATTATCCTCGTTTGCCAGAGACAAGCCCATCATCGTCAGCTTATGGACGACTTCTTCCAGGGACTTGCGGCCGAGGTTACGGACCTTGATCATTTCTTCCTCAGTCTTATTGACCAGATCCTCTACGGTGTTGATGTTCGCGCGCTTGAGGCAGTTGAAGCTTCTTACGGACAGATCCAGCTCTTCGATGGTCATCTTGAGCATGGTATCCGGCTCCTTCTCCTCCTTTTCAACCACGGTGGAGTTGTTGCCGATGGTATCGGACAGATCCGTAAAGAGCGTAAAGTGATCGCAGAGTATCTTCGCGCCCAGGGAGAGCGCGTCACGGGCAGTCATGGTCTTGTCGGTCCATACCTCGATGGTCAGCTTATCAAAGTCAGTCTGGTTGCCAACACGGGTGTTTTCAACGGTGTAGTTGACCTTGAGAACCGGAGTATATATGGAGTCCACAGGAATGGTGCCAATGGGCATCTGGGGATTTTTGTTCTTCTCAGCGGAGACATAGCCCCTGCCATGATCCAGAACCAACTCCATATTCAGGGCGCCGTCCGGGCCAAGGGTGGCAATGGGCTGCTCGGGATTGAGGATCTCCACCTCCGTATCCGCCTTGATGTCGCCGGCAGTGACAAGACCCTCGCCGGAGGCTTCGATATAGACAGTCTTGGGGCCCTCGCTGTGAAGACGGGCAATGATGCTCTTGACGTTGAGAACAATTTCGGTCACGTCTTCCTTCACACCGGGGATGGTGGAAAACTCATGCTGGACACCGGCAATCTTGATGCTGGTGCAGGCAGTGCCGGGGAGAGAAGAGAGAAGTACCCTGCGAAGAGAGTTACCAAGTGTTGTGCCGTAGCCACGCTCCAGCGGCTCTATGATGTATTTGCCATAAGAGCTGTCGGCAGGAGTTTCGATGCACTCGATGCGTGGCTTCTTAATTTCGATCATATAGTTATATAACCCTCCTTATAAGTGTTGCGCTTTGTAATCGCTTGCGGTGATTCAGCTTACCAATTTGAGGGTGTCTTTATTACTTGGAGTACAACTCGACGATGAGACGTTCCTCGATGGGCAGATCGATGTCTTCTCTTGCGGGAACTGCAACAACCTTCGCAACCATGTTGTTTGCATCGTACTCAAGCCACTTGGGGGCGGGACGGAACGCGTTCGCCTCAATGTTGGCCTTGATCTTCTCGATGCCGCGGCTGCTCTCCTTCAGGGTGACTACCATGCCGGGCTTGACCTGGTAGCTGGGGATGTTAACCTTGCGGCCGTTGACGGTGATGTGGCCGTGGCTGACCATCTGCCGGGCCTCAGCGCGGCTCATAGCCAGGCCCAGACGGTACACAACATTGTCCAGGCGGCACTCAAGGATGGAGAGGAGGTTCTCGCCGGTCTGGCCGGGACGACGCTCGGCCATTTCGAAGTAACCGCGGAACTGGCTCTCCAGGACGCCATAGAATCTCTTGGCCTTCTGCTTCTCACGCAGCTGCTGGCCGTACTCGGAGCTCTTGCTGCGGCCCTGGCCGTGCTGGCCGGGAGCGAAGGCACGGTTGTTCATTGCGCACTTATCAGTGTAGCAGCGGTCGCCCTTCAGGAAGAGCTTCTGACCCTCTCTGCGGCACTGGCGGCAGACGGCTTCAGTATATCTTGCCATTTCTGTTTACCTCCTTCAATTAGACACGACGACGTTTCGGAGGACGGCAGCCATTGTGAGGAATGGGGGTAACGTCCTTGATCATCGTTACTTCGAGACCGGCGGTCTGAAGCGCGCGGATGGCGGCTTCACGGCCGGAGCCGGGCCCCTTGACGAACACTTCGACGGTCTTCAGACCATGCTCCATGGCTGCCTTGGCGGCAGTCTCAGCGGCGGTCTGTGCGGCGAAGGGGGTAGACTTCTTGCTTCCGCGGAAGCCCAGGCCACCGGCGGAGGCCCAGGAAAGGGCATTGCCCTGGGTATCGGTGATGGTGACCATGGTGTTATTGAAGGAAGAGCTGATATGAACCTGGCCCTTTTCAATGTTCTTACGCTCTCTTCTGCGAGTTCTGACTTTCTTCTTAGCGTTTGCTGCTGCCATAATTCATATCCCTCCTTACTTCTTCTTATTTGCGATGGTCCGCTTCGGGCCCTTGCGGGTACGGGCGTTGGTCTTGGAGCGCTGGCCGCGAACGGGCAGGCCGCGGCGATGCCGCAGGCCGCGGTAGCAGCCGATCTCGGTCAGGCGCTTGATGTCAAGCGCGGTCTGACGGCGCAGGTCACCTTCCACAATGTAGCCGTGGTCGATGCACTCACGCAGCTTGGCTTCTTCCTCATCGGTGAGGTCTTTCACTCTGGTGTCGGGGTTGATCCCGGTTGCTTCCAGGATCTTCTTTGCGCTGGTTCTGCCGATACCATAGACATAGGTGAGACCGATTTCGATTCTCTTGTCCTTGGGCAGGTCAACGCCGGCTATACGTGCCATACTTTTCAATCATCCTTTCGATAATTTTCCGCATTTTGTGTACGGGGACTTATTCCCGCCGGAGGGAGTCCCTCGCCCATGCGGGAGTTTTATAAGGACAGGCGTTTGCCTAGTCTCTACTGTTTCTTGGGGCAGCTGCCCCGGTCTGCGTTTTTAACCCTGACGCTGCTTATGCTTGGGGTTTTCGCAGATGACCATGACTTTACCCTTGCGCCTGATGATCTTGCACTTCTCGCACATGGGCTTCACGGAAGGTCTTACTTTCATTTGTTTTACCTCCTACTTGCTTCTCCAGGTGATGCGGCCGCGGGTGACGTCATAGGGAGACATCTGAACCGTGACCTTGTCGCCGGGAAGGATCCTGATAAAGTTCATCCGGAGTTTGCCGGAAATATGCGCCAGAATGATGTGGCCATTGCCGATATCCACCTGGAACATGGTGTTGGGCAGGGATTCAACTACCGTGCCCTCGAGTTCGATTACGTCGTCTTTTGCCAATGTAACATTCCTCCAAAGTCGGTGTCAGTGACTTTCGTCACAGGTCCTCTGCCATAGTGAGTATCTCCGGCTCACCATCGGTGATGAGGATGGTGTTTTCATAGTGGGCGGAAAGGGAGCCGTCGGCGGTGACAACAGTCCAGTCGTTATCCAGCACCTTGACTGCGTAACCACCCACGTTGACCATGGGCTCCACCGCAATGGTCATGCCCTTTACAAGGCGGGGATTGGCACGGCGGTTCAGGCCCCGATCCACCCTGTAGTTGGGAACCTCAGGCGCTTCGTGCATCTGATGGCCAACGCCATGACCCACATACTCCCGGACTACGGAATAGCCGTGGCTTTCCACATAGTCCTGAATGGCCCCGCCGATATCGGAGATGCGGTAGCCCTCCCGGGCGTAATGCAGGCCCTCAAAGAAGCTCTGCCGGGTGACGGCGATGAGGTTTTTGGCCTCCTCGCTCACCTCGCCGCAGGGGAAGGTGCCGGCACAGTCGCCCACCATGCCCCGAAAGGTAGCACCCACATCCAGGGAGACGATATCGCCGTCCCGGATGACCCGCTTGCCGGGGATACCGTGTATGACTTCGTCGTTGACCGAGACACAGGCACTGGCGGGAAAACCCGCGTAACCCAAAAAGGTGGCCTTGGCCCCGGATTTCACAATGAACTCATGCACATACTTGTCTATCTGCTTGGTGGTCACACCGGCCGCCACCGCCTGCCGCGCGATGCTGCGGGCCCCGGCGGTGATCCGGCCGGCCTGACGCATGATCTCGATCTCTGCTTTGGATTTGATATAAATCGTGTCTGACATATCAGATCCCCAGAGCTTTCCTGATCTCTGCCGTTGTGGCTTCAATACTGCTTTGATTTTCCACGGTCTTGAGTTTCCCACGCTGGGCATAGAACTGCTTCAGCGGCTCGGTATCCCGATGGTAAACCTCCAGGCGGGCTTTCACGGTTTCGGGAGCGTCATCCTTGCGGATGCTCAGCTCACCGCCGCAGAAGTCACACACGCCTTCGACCTTGGGAGGATTATTGACGACATGGAAGGTTTGGCTGCAGTCCTTGCAGGTACGGCGGCCAGCCATGCGCTCCACGATGACCTGATCCTCCACCTCGATGGAGAGGGCGCAATCGATCTGGACGCCCATGGCCTCCATGGTTTCGGCCTGAGGAATCGTCCGGGGCACACCGTCAAGGATGTAGCCCCTGCCGCAATCCTCCTGGGCCAGCCGCTCCCGGATGATGCCGATAATGACATCGTCCGGAACCAGCTCGCCGGCTTCCACATAGCTTTTTGCCTGAAGCCCCACTGGGGTGCCTGCCTTCATGGCAGCGCGCAGGATGTTGCCGGTGGATATGGTGGGAATACCAAGCTCACGGCTCAGGATCTCTGCCTGAGTTCCTTTGCCCGCGCCGGGAGCGCCCAAAAGTATAAGCTTCATTAGCTCATCTCCTCTTTCAATCCAGGAAGCCCTTGTAGTTGCGCATGAGCATCTGCGCTTCCAGAGCGCGGACAGTCTCAAGTGCAACGCCTACAACGATGATGATGGAGGTGCCACCCAGAGAGATGCCGGTAAGGGCAGCGCTCTGGCTGAAGTGAGCCACCAGAATGGGAACCACAGCGATGATGCCCAGATAGATTGCGCCAAAGAGGGTGATCTTGTTGAGCACCTTGTGGATAAACTCACTGGTGGGCTTGCCGGGACGAAAGCCGGGGATGTAGCCGCCATTCTTCTTCAGGTTGTTGGACACTTCCACGGGGTTAAACTGAATGGTGGAGTAGAAGTAGGCGAAGAAGATGATCAGCAGGAAGTAGATAATTGCGTAGGGGATGGAGTTGGTGCCGAACCAGGTGCTCACCCAACCATCGGTCTTGCCGGTGAAGGCAGCGATGGTTGCGGGAACGGAAGCGATGGACTGGGCAAAGATGATGGGCATAACGCCGGACATGTTCACCTTCATGGGGAGGTGAGTGCTCTGGCCGCCATACATTTTGCGGCCCACGACCCGCTTGGCATACTGGACGGGGATGCGGCGCTCCGCGTCATTGACGAAGACGATGAGCGTGATGATGGCCAAAGCGCCCAGGATCATCAGCACCAGGACCCACCACTGGAGGGAGCCCAGGACGATGTTGCGGATGCTCTGGATGATGCTGACAGGCAGACGGGCAATGATGCTGGCAAACAGGATCATAGAGATGCCGTTGCCGATGCCATGCTCGGTGATCTGCTCACCCAGCCACATAATCAGGGCGGAGCCGGAGGTAAAGGTCAGGATGATGACGATGGCCGCCCAGATGTTGTTCTGTGCTTCCGGGGTCAGGATACCGTTGTTCTTGATGAGCACGTAGAAGCCGAAGCCCTGCAGCAGACCGATAGCAACGGTAACGTAGCGGGTGATGGCGGCGATCTTCTTCCGGCCTTCCTCGCCCTCTTCCTTGCTCATGCGCTCCAGCGCGGGAATGGCGATGCACAGCAGCTGGATGATAATGGAAGCATTGATGTAGGGCTGGATGGACAGAGCGAAGATGGTGGCGTTGGAGAAGGCGCCGCCGGACATGACGTCCAGCAGGCCCAGGACGGTGTTCTGGAGCATTGCAAAGTAGCTTTGCAGCGCGGCAATGTTCACATAGGGGACAGGGATGGCGTTGCCAAGACGATAAAGCAGAATGATGAGAAGGGTGAAGAGGATCTTTCTGCGGATCTCTTCAATTCTCCATGCATTGCGTAATGTCTGAAGCACTTAGACCACCTCTGCCTTTCCGCCGGCCGCCTCGATCTTCTCTTTTGCGGTTGCGGAGAAAGCAGCGGCTTTGACGGTCAGCTTCTTGGTAAGTTCGCCGTTACCAAGGAACTTGACGCCGTACTTGCAGTCGGACAGAACGCCGGCATCCAGAAGAGCCTGCTTGTCCACAACAGTGCCGTCCTCAAACTTGTTGAGAACAGAAACGTTCAGCGCATCCAGAGGCTTTGCAAAGATGTTGTTGAAGCCTCTCTTGGGGATGCGGCGTGCCAGAGGCATCTGGCCGCCCTCAAAGCCGATGCGGGTGCCGCCGCCGCTGCGGGCCTTCTGGCCCTTGTGGCCGCGGCCGGCAGTCTTGCCGTTGCCGGTGGCATGGCCTCTGCCCTTGCGCTTATCCACATGGGTGGAGCCAGCTACGGGAGAAAGTTCATGGATATACATTCTCTAGCCCTCCTTATTCTTCGGTGACCTTCAGCAGATAGCCGATCTTGGCAATCTTGCCGCGGGTCTGGGGATTGTCGGGCTGTACGGTCTCGTTACCGATCTTGTGCAGGCCGAGAGAGTAGGCAGTTGCGATATGACTATCCAGTCTGCCGTTGAGGCTCTTAACGAGCTTGATCTTAAGATTTGCCATGTTTCGCCCTCCTTAACCCTGGATCTCTTCAGGGGCCTTGCCTCTGACGGCGGCAACCTGAGAAGCGTTACGCAGAGACTTCAGGCCTTCCATGGTGGCGGCCACAACGTTGGCGGGGTTGTTGGTGCGCAGGCACTTGGTACGGATGTTCTTGATGCCGGCAGCCTCAACCACGGCACGGACGGCGCCGCCGGCAATCACGCCGGTGCCTTCGGGCGCTGGCTTGAGCAGGACACGGCCTGCGCCGAACGCCCCGATGACCTCGTGGGGAATGGTGGTACCCTGGAGGGTGACGGTGCAGATGTTCTTCTTTGCGTCCTCAAGGCCCTTGCGGATGGCCTCGGAAACTTCGTTGGCCTTGCCCATGCCGAAGCCGACACGGCCCTTGCCGTCGCCAACCACGCACAGGGCGGAGAACTTGGCCACGCGGCCGCCCTTAACGGTCTTGCTGACACGGTTGAGGGAAACTACCTTCTCGATGAACTCGGAAGCGGCCTCGTCCTTACGACGATCTCTTCTGTCATTATTGTATGCCATTTCAGTTATCCCCCTTCCTTAGAACTTCAGGCCGCCCTCACGGGCGCCCTCGGCCAGTGCCTTCACACGACCGTGATAGATATAACCGCCGCGGTCAAACACCACGTCCTCGATGCCCTTCTTCAGGGCACGCTCGGCAATGGCGGAACCGACTTTCTTGGCGGCCTCGGCGTTGCCGCCGTTGCCTTCAAAGCCCTTCTCAACGGTGGAGGCGGAGACCAGGGTCACACCGGCCACATCGTCAATGATCTGGGCATAGATGTTGTTTTCGCTGCGGAATACGCTCAGGCGGGGTCTCTCAGCGGTGCCGGAGATCTTGCCGCGCACACGGTTGTGGCGCTTAATGCGCTGAGCTCTGGTATCGGGTCTTTTAATCATTCAGGCACACCTCCGTTTACTTAGCGCCGGTCTTGCCTTCTTTGCGGCGGATGACTTCGTAATCGTACTTGATGCCCTTGCCCTTATAGGGTTCGGGAGGACGCTTGCCGCGAAGCTCTGCTGCAAACTGGCCGACCTTCTGCTTGTCGATACCCTTGACGGTCACATGGTTGGCATCGGGAACCTCGATCTGGATGTCCTCATTCTCGGACATGATGACCTGATGGGAATAACCCAGGTTCATGACCAGGTTCTTGCCTTCCTTGGTTGCACGGTAACCAACGCCGTTGATCTCCAGCTTCTTCTCGAAGCCATGGGTCACGCCCGTGACCATGTTGTCAATCAGGGTTCTGGTCAGACCGTGGAGAGAGCGATTCTCCTTGGTATCGTCGGGACGGGAAACGGTGATGACGCCTGCCTCCACCTTGACTGCCATCTGGGGAACCAGGTCGCGCTCCAGCGTGCCCTTGGGGCCCTTGACGGTGATGTGGTTGTGCTCGTCCACCTTGACTTCAACGCCAGCGGGGACGGTGATGGGTGCTCTACCAATTCTAGACATTCTGCTACCTCCTTACCATACGAACGCAAGGACTTCGCCGCCGACATGCTCTTTGCGAGCCTGCTTGTCGGTCATGACGCCCTTGGAGGTGGAGATGATAGCGATGCCCAGGCCTCTGAGGACGCGGGGCAACTCGTCGGCACCGGCGTAGACACGCAGGCCGGGCTTGCTGACGCGGCGGAGACCCTGGATGGCCTTCTCCTTACCGGGAAGGTACTTGAGGGTGATGCGGATGATGCCCTGGGTGCCGTCATCAATAACCTGATAGTTCTTGATGTAGCCTTCGTTGAGAAGGATCTCGGCGATGGCCTTCTTCATCTTGGAAGCAGGGACATCAACGGATTCATGCTTCGCGCTTCCGGCGTTGCGGATGCGGGTAAGCATATCTGCAATGGGGTCGGTGATCTGCATTGGTTTTTATCCTCCTAGTTTAGAGTTACTGCTTTCGCAGTTTTGGCGGCGAGGTTCCATGTCAATGCCTGATTGACCATGGCCTTTCGCCATCCATTTATTTGAAGGCGGGAGGGATCAGCTCCTGCCGACAAAACAGTTTTAAACAGCGCCATAAGGCCGTTCCGCCTTCTTTCAAAAGCGGCAGCGACCATGGACTGCTTCCCGAATCGAAACCGGTTTCCTTCTGCATTGCAGGCAGGCCGGACGATTCTTCTTATTTTAGCATAGAGCCATTGATTTGTCTAGCTTTTTTATGACAGATCAAGGGCTTTTTTTGCCCGAAATATGCGTAATTTTTTCCAGAACTGCCACATTTATGGGCTTGGGCGGAAAAGCTTTTATAACCGCCTTGGTCGATGCCGCACCACAGGCGCAGCATCGACCTTTTAATGGTTATTCCGGTTAGCCCTTTCAGGCTTTCTCCAGTGCGCTGATTTTGTTCAAGACGATCTCCAGGCGGCGAGGCGACGCAGTACCAAAGTACTGCAAGCTGAGCCGACGAAGCATCGCGGAAAATCAGAAGCTGGCCTCGGCCGGTGCACTGATTTTGTTCAAGACGATCTCTGGGCGGCGAAGCTGTACTGAAGTACTGCGAGACGCCCAGAGGAAGTATTGGGCAAAATCAGAAGCTGGCC
>Ga0129308_1000220_pt1 | contig 101806 bp, 110 predicted proteins | sample L827metagenome_FD_94440 | JGI IMG/M metagenome (GOLD analysis project Ga0129308, IMG submission 94440) | Ring-tailed lemur group fecal microbial communities from Wisconsin, USA - L827 metagenome | ecosystem: Host-associated > Mammals > Digestive system > Large intestine > Fecal | place: USA...
AATTTTTTTTGATTTTTTGAAATTTTCTTATATTTATGTAACATTTAATGCTTTAAAATACAATAATTATACTTTTAAAAATTTTATCGAATTTTGTATAAAAAACTATTGTTATATTCAAAAGAAAATTATATAATGATACAGGATTATTTGAAGAAATGCTTTTCAAGTAAAAGCAAAATAATAAACTTACTTAAAAAATGAATATTGAAAGGAAAATGTAATAATGAGTCAAAAATTACAAAAAAACTTAGGGCTTGCTGCTGCATTATCTACAGTTGTAGGTATGGTAATTGGTGGTGGAGTATTCTTTAAACCGCAAGCGGTTTACACTTTGACAGGGGGAGCGCCAGGTCTTGGAATATTAGCTTGGTTTTTAGCTGGTATACTTACAATTACTGCTGGTTTAACTGCTGCTGAGGTTTCTGCTGCTATTCCTAGAACTGGTGGTATGATGGTTTACATTGAAGAAATTTACGGTAAAAAATTAGGAATGTTAACAGGTTGGATGCAATCAGCATTATTCTTTCCTGCTACAATTGCTGCGTTAGCGGTTATGTTTGGTAACCAAACTTGTATATTACTTGGATTAAATGAAAGCATTGCTATACCAATATCAATTGCTACGGTATTATTAATAAGTATATTAAACACATTTGGAAGTAAAACTTCTGGTACTATACAAACGGTTGCAACTATAGCTAAATTAATTCCACTTGCTATAATAATAGTATTTGGTTTCATAAAAGGCGGTGGAGGTAATCCTATAACGACTCCTCTAGTTGCTGAAAGTGTATCTCCTGCATCAGTAATCGGACAAGTATTAATAGCTATATTATTTGCTTATGATGGATGGATTAATGTTGGTGCTATAGCTGGCGAAATGAAAAATCCAGGTAAAGATTTACCAAAAGCTATCGTTGGTGGTTTATCAGTAACTATGGCTGTTTATATAGTAATAAACATAGCATATTTATGGGTATTACCAGCTGATCAAATAGCTCAATTTGCTAACCCAGCTTCTGCTGTAGCCCAAGTGTTATTTGGAAAAGTTGGTGGTAAAGTTGTTACTGCTGGTATATTAATTTCAGTATTTGGATGTATGAACGGATATTTATTAACTGGCCCAAGAGTTCTTTATACTTTAGGATCACAAAAATCATTACCAGGATATAAAGTTGTTGGTGCTTTAAATAAAAACAATGTTCCTGCTAAAGCAACATTAATAATGGGTATTTTATCTTCATTATATGCATTATCTGGACAATTTAACTTGTTAAGTGACTTATCTATGTTCGCTGTATGGTCATTTTATGTATTAACTTTCATAGGTGTTATAATTCTAAGAAAAAAACAACCAGATTTACACAGACCATATAAAGTTCCTATGTATCCATTTATACCACTGGTAGCTATAGCTGGTGGATTATTTGTTGTATTAAATCAATTATTATTCGCTGGTATGACAAATACTATAATTTCACTAGGGGGAGTTTTAGTTACTTTAGTTGGTTTACCTCTTTATAGCATAGCTCAAAAGCAAGTTGATAGAGAAAATAATAATAATGACTTAAATAAAGTTGCATAATAAAAATAAACGAGCTTTCTTCATACTTATTGAAGAAGCTCTTTTTTAATACAAGAAATAAATTTTAATTTTTCATAAATACATAAAAAATATCCTTTTACAAATATTAATATATAATTTGAAGAATTAAATTACCCACAATTAAATCTGAATAATTTTACACATTAGCATTTTTGTTTAATTTATAATTTTCATTTATAAAATATGTTTGAAAGGAAATTTAGATTATGAGTCAGAAATTACAAAAAAATTTAGGTCTTACTGCTGCTTTATCTACAGTTATTGGTATGGTTATTGGTGGTGGAGTATTTTTTAAACCCCAAGCTGTTTACACTTTAACTGGCGGAGAACCCGGCCTTGGTATAATAGCCTGGTTAGTAGCTGGAGTTATAACAATAACTGCAGGCCTTACTGCTGCAGAAGTTTCTGCTGCTATTCCAAAAACAGGTGGAATGATGGTCTATATTGAAGAAATTTATGGTAAAAAACTCGGTGTTTTAACAGGATGGATGCAATGTGCCTTGTTTTTTCCTGCTACAATAGCTGCACTGGCAGTTATGTTTGGCAACCAAAGCGCAGCACTAATAGGAAACAAAAACTTAATAGTCCCTATAACTTTAGGTGTTATTTTACTTATAAGTATTTTAAATACTCTAAGCTCCAAGACAACGGGACTTATCCAAACAATTTCTACAGTTTGTAAATTAATTCCCCTTATATTAATAATTATCTTTGGTTTTATAAATGGTAATGGAAATAACCCTATAATTTCTCCTTTAGTAAGTCCCGGTATATCTACTGGTTCTATTATAGGTCAATTATTAATTGCCATATTATTTGCTTACGATGGATGGATTAATGTTGGTGCTATGGCTGGAGAAATGAAAAATCCTGGTAGAGACCTACCAAAAGCTATTGTTGGTGGTTTAGCTTTTGTTATGGTTGTATATATCATAATAAATGTTGCTTATTTATGGGTTTTACCAGCTAGTAAGTTAGCAAATTTTGATTCCCCAGCTTCTGCAGTAGCAGAAGTAATATTCGGACCTGTTGGTGGAAAGCTTATAACTGCAGGTATTTTAATTTCTTTGTTTGGTTGTATTAATGGTTATTTATTAACTGCTACTAGAGTTCTTTATACTTTAGGTCAACAAAAATCAATACCTGGTTACAAATATTACAGTTCATTAAATAAAAGCGGAGTACCTGGAAATTCAACTATAGTGATGGGTATTTTATCAGCTCTTTATGCTTTATCTGGTCAATTTAACTTATTAACTGACTTATCTATATTTGCAATTTGGTCTTTTTACGTATTAACATTTATAGGTGTAATTTTGCTAAGACAAAGACAACCTGAATTAAATAGGCCATACAAAGTTCCTTTATACCCAGTAATACCAATAATAGCTATTGCTGGAGGTTTATTCGTCGTCGTAAATCAACTACTATTTGCCGGCATGGAAAATACCTTAATATCCTTAGGAGGAGTAGTTATTACTTTAATCGGTCTTCCTCTTTATTCTTTGGCCCAAAAACAAGTAAATAATGATAATGATAAAAACACTTAAATAAAAAACATAAAATAGCATGATAAAAATTTATTTATCATGCTATTTTAAATTAGATTACTTCTTTTTTCTCATATAAAAATTTTGTAATAAAATATGAAATAAATAGTATTAAAATTGTTAATATTCCACTAAAAAGATTAATATTTACTTCACTAAATTTGTTAAGTATTTTTATGACTGATTGCATATCATTAACAATCAAAGACGGTATCATAACAATAATCATAAAGATAAATATCATTGCCATTCTACCCTTTTTCATTCCAAAATACAATAAAACTGGCGTTGACACTGAAACTAAGATAACGGCACTTATTATGCCAATATATAAAACCATTTTATAATCAATTCCACTTAAATCAACTAAATTTACTTGATTTGATATGAAAAATATTAAAGAACATAGTATGCTAGCTCCAACAATGGTAAATATACAGAAAATATATCTAGAAATAACATATTCATTCTTTGTAACAGGTAAGTGAGAAATCATATAATCTATTCCATAGGAATCCTCATATGCCATAGTTTGATATGCTATAACATAAGTAATCATCCCCATTAGCATAGTTGAAAAGCTAGGATTGATTAAAGATGCCCCGCCAAATGCAACCAGTATAAATAAAGCCATTTTCTTAACTGAAAGAAAATTATTAAAGCTTAAATTCACTAAATTCATTATATTTCTCATTACTTGTTCCCCCTTGTATAATAAGTTAATATATCTTCCAAGTTAGGCTTGTCATAAACTGCCTCTTCACCAAATAACTCATAGGCTTTTTCTTTATTTTTTACTAATCCTTCAAATCCAAAGCTATTTTTATTAACTGATATAAATATATCTTTTGTTTCTTTTTGTAACAATTCATTATTTCCTTTTACTATAACATGATTTTGTAAAATGCTGTCTTTATCATCTGCTAAGAAAACTTTCCCCTTATAAATGAATACTAAATAATCTCCTATTTTATCCAAGTCGCTAGTTATGTGAGTTGAGAAAAATACTGTAGCATTATCTTCTTCAATTCTTTCTTGCAACATTTCTAGTACTTCATTTCTAACTAAAGGATCCAGATTAGCTGTAGGCTCATCCATTATAATTATTTTTGGACGATGAGATAAAGTCATTACTATTTCAAATTTTTTTTGTTGACCTTTAGATAACTCTTTATAAATTTTATTTTCATCTAATTCAAATTCTTTCATATATCTATTATAAAGTTTCTCATCCCAGTTTTTATAAAACAAACAAAGAGATTTTTTTATCCTATTTAATTTTGATTCTTGTAAATATCCATTAAATTCGCCCACATATCCTATATGCTCTTTTAGAGATAAATCATCACCTTCATATTCTTGATTGAACAATTTAACACTTCCACTGTCTTTTTTCAACATACTAAGTATTAGTTTAATTGTAGTTGTTTTGCCAGATCCATTTGGCCCGATAAATCCTGTAACAAAACCTTTTGGTATTTTTAAATCTTCTATTCTCAAAGAAAAATTATCAAAATCTTTTCTTAAATTATTAATTTCAATTGCATTCATTTTTAAACCTCCTCATAAATACTTTTTATAATTTCCATAAAATCTTCTACTTTTATTCCCATCTTTTTAGCACCTAGAATTATTTCTTCTAACTTACTTTCCATCTCAAATATTGCGGCTTCTTTTAATCTTTCTGTACTTTGACTACATACATAACTGCCTTTACCTGCAACAGTTTGTATGTATCCTTCCTTTTCTAATTCTTCATAAGCTCTTTTTGTAGTAATTATACTTACTTTTAATTCTTTAGCCAAAGATCTTATAGATGGTAGTAATTCCTCACTACATAAATCGCCACTTAAAATCTGCGATTTAATTTGGTTTTGAATTTGTTCATAAAGTGGCACTGCTGAAGAGTTACTTATAATTATATTCAACTGTTATTACCTCCTTTCATACATACGATGTGTATATAAGTGTTTATGCGCGTTTATAACTGTATATATATATTATATACATATAGTAACTGTTTTGTTATTCCTTGTCAACTAAAAAATCTCCTTTGAAATTAATCAAAGGAGATTTCTAATTATAATAAGTTTTCTTTATATTCATTTTCTTTAAAACCAATTAAAACTTTTTTATTGTTTACTAATAAAGGTCTTTTTATAAGTTTTCCGTCACTTACAAGTATATCAAGCATTTCATCTTCACTTGCAGTCTTTAACACTTCTTTAAGTCCTAATTCTCTATATTTTACCCCACTTGTATTAAAGAATTTTTTTAACTCATGTCCACTTTCTTCATAAATTTTTTTCATTTCTTCTTTTGTGGGTGGCGTATCTACCAAATCTATTTCTTCAAAGTTTATATTATTTTCTTTAAGCCAATTCTTGGCTTTTCTTGCTGTAGAGCATTTTTTGTATCCATAAAGTTTCATATTGTTATTCCTTTCTGTCATAAAAGTTCCACGGCACTAATTCCACCTCTCCATAAGATCTTTCCTTTAATCTATTGGAGTACTCACCTTTGTAGTTTATTAAATACAACATAACCAATTCCACATATCTGATGGCAATTTGAATTATATTCCACATATCTTCTACATGAAGAGTTGCTCTATTCCTTTTTCTACTTGGATGAACTATTTTATTTCTGAAGTAAGTAATTAAATCTACTCCATCTAAAAATTTACTTTGAATATATTCATCAAACAAGTTAAGATCTTCCTTTCCTGTAGGAATTTTACAGCTATTGAGTAACATTCTAATATTTGTGGATGATAAGTTATGATCAAATTCCTCATCACTTAAAATCTTTTGTTGCTCAACTAAAACCACATAAGATAAAGTTTCTAGTGCAATTTGCATGGAAATAATATTATTTTCAATTGTAGTATTACCCAATGTTTCTATATACCAATCAATAACTTGTTTAATAGCATGTCCATAATACAGATCATTTAGTCTTTTACACATTAACGTCATATATTTTTCTATATTATGGTTATTAGCTATGGTATCCTTCCAATTAGGTACAAATCTAAAAGGACTTACTATACATTCTCTACATAGTCTAAATATATTATTATTTAGCTCATATCCCTTAACTATGCATATATCAACATATCTTCCACACATAAAGCTAAGTGCCATAGATATGTTATCCAACACATCGTTTATATTATTTGTCTTAAATAGGCTGTTGTCTTTCTTTTTCATTCTTCCGATGTGGGTAATTATAGTTCCAGATTTATCTTTTAGTTCACTATTTAGTTCCTTTGTAAAATCATATCTTTTATCAATAGTTACTTCTAAATCCCCTATATTAAACTCCATCCTCCCAGCAAATAACTTGTCTTCATGCATTATAAGTTTTCCTGAATATCTATCAAGATTTACTATATAAAAGTCTATACTATCTACAAAATAATTTTTCGACTTAATATATCCGTCGTTAATATAACCTTCTAAGAATATATCACTAGATAGTGTTACAGTTACATTTATTGGTTTATAACCATAAACTTCTAATATAGCGTTATCATAATCTAGGGTTATATCTACATCATAATCCTTCCTTGATAAAACTTTTCCTTTAAAATTTATAGACATAGGAGTGGTCATTTTATAAAATACTTTTCCGTAGCATTTATATTTTTTATTATATAAGTAAACACAAAATCTTCCTTCATGGATACTAATATCTTCGCTTACATCATAGTCCAAATAATCTAAAGATATAGCATCTTTAAGTGATTTCATAACTACTCCACCTTTTCTAATATATTGAATTTCATTATATCATAATAAATATATTCATTGTTGATAAAATTCTATTTTATATACAAGAACAGATTAGAAATAACTCTAATCTGTTCTAGATACTTAGCATTTAACTAAACATTCCTTTTTATTTTCTTTTTGCTCTTCAGATTTATAATCATTAATATCTATTTTAGTCATTTCATTTTTATTCATTGTATTAAATGCCTTTGATAACATTAATTTTATTCTGTTTATTTGATTTACTTCACTTGCTGATGGATCATAATCTATTGGAATTATATTTGCATCTTTGTATCTTCTTTTTAGTTCCTTAATAGATCCTTTACCAATTATATGGTTTGGTAAACATCCAAAAGGTTGCATGCAGATAACATTTTTCACATCATCTTCTATAAGCTCTATCATTTCACCTGTTAATAGCCATCCTTCTCCTGTTTGATTGCCAAGAGATACTACTTCTGATGCTTTTTTTGCCAGTTCTCTAATATCTTTTGGAGTAGAAAATCTCTTACTTTCTTTTAATGATTTCAAATAAGTTTTTTGATAAAAGTTAGCAATTTTAATAAATACTTTCGCTCCTATTGTTGATTTCTTACTTCCTTCTAAATATTTACTTTTAAAAAGAGTGTTTACAGACCAAGCAGTAAAAAAATTAATAAGTTCTGGCATTACCGCTTCTGCACCTTCTTTTTCCAATACATCTACAACATTATTATTTGCTGTTGGATGAAATTTAACCAAAATTTCACCTACTAAACCTACACGTGGTTTAGTTACATTTAATACGTCTAAGTTATCAAAGTCTTTTACTATATTTCTTATATTGTTTTTAAACTCTGAGAATCTACCATTTTTTACAGATTCTTTGCATTTAATTACCCATTTATCATAAAGCTTATTGGTGCTTCCTTTTACAGCTTCATAAGGCCTTACCCTGTATACTACCTTCATTAATAAGTCTCCATAAATGGCACTCATAATCGTTCTATGAATTAGTTTTAATGATATATTATCCATTACACCATTATCTTCTATGTTATTTACACTCAGGGATATAACTGGTATATCCTTAAAACCTGCCTCATATAGTCCCTTTCTTAAGAAACCTATATAATTAGTTGCCCTACATCCTCCACCTGTTTGAGTAATAGCTACAGATGTATTACTTAAATCATATTCCCCTGACTTTAAAGCTTTTATTAATTGACCTATTACAATTATCGCTGGATAACAAGCATCATTATGTACATATTTTAATCCTTCTTCTATTACTTCTCTATTAGTATCTTGAAGTATTACTAAATTCCACCCACAAGAGTTAAAAGCCTCTTGTAAAAATTGAAAGTGTACAGGCGACATTTGAGGTGCAAGTAAAGTATGTTTCATATTAAGCTTCGTATTTTTAACATAAGGTATCTTCTTAGCTTCTATATTTTTTGCTCTTATATTATTTTCTTCTCTTTCTTTCATTGCAGCTTTTAAAGATCTAAGTCTTATTTTTGCTGCTCCCAAGTTATTACCTTCATCTATTTTTATAACCGTATAAATTTTAGATTTTTCACTTAAAATCTCTTCCACCTGTTCTGTAGTTACCGCATCTAAGCCACATCCAAAAGAGTTTAGCTGAACTAGCTCTAAATTATCAAAGTTTCTTACAAAAGATGCAGACTTATATAGCCTTGAATGATATACCCACTGATCTACAACGCGAAGAGGTCTATCCAAATTAGCAAGATGACAAATACTATCTTCTGTAAATACTGCCATATCTAAAGAGTTAATTAATTCAGGTATTCCATGATTAATTTCTGGATCTAAATGATAAGGTCTACCTGCTAAAACAATCCCTTTTAAGTTATTTTCATCTATATATTTTAGTGCATCTTCTCCTGCTTTTCTTACCTCATTTTTAAAATTACTTTCTTCTTTTGTTGCTTTATCAACTGCACTAAATACCTCTGATTTTGTAATATCACTGAAGTTATCTTTAATCACCTCATATAATCTATACTTTAGTCTCTCTTTATTATTTAAACTTAAGAAAGGATTAATATATTTAATATTTTTTCTTCTCAAATCTTCCAAATTATTTTTTATAACTTCAGAGTAAGATATTACCACTGGACAGTTATAGTTATTATCGGCACTTTTATCTTCTTTGTATTCATGAGTAACTGCCGGATAAAAAATAGTTTTTACTCCTCTATCAATCAAACTTTGAATATGTCCATGAACTATTTTCCCTGGGTAACATACTGTTTCAGATGCTATTGAATCTATACCCTTTTCGTATAATTGTTTTGACGATCTTTCTGATAACAACACTCTAAATCCTAAACATGTGAAAAATGTATACCAAAATGGGTAATCTTCATACATATTTAAAACTCTAGGTATTCCAATTTCACCTCTTCTTGCCTCTTCTTTGCTTAATGATTTATAATATTTAAATAATCTATCATACTTAAATTTAAATAAATTAATAGGGTTTTCTTTATGTTGTTTTACACTTTTATCTCCATTTAAAAATGCTCCATTTTCACATCTATTTCCAGATATAAAAACTTCATCTTGAGAGAATTTATTTATAGTAAGCAGACATTTGTTTGAACAACCATTACACCTTTTGACTGTCGTATCTATCTTAATATTATTAAGCTCATCGTAATCTAACAGTTGACTTTCATTGCCTTCTTTATACTGTGATTTTGCAATTAAAGCACAACCAAAAGCTCCCATTAATCCAGCAATATTTGGTCTAACAACTTCTCTACCTGTTAATTTCTCAAAAGCCCTAAGAACTAAATCATTATAAAAAGTTCCACCTTGTACAACTATATTATTTCCTAATCTACTGAAATCTCTTATTTTGATAACTTTAAATAAAGCATTTTTTATTACCGAATATGAAAGTCCAGCAGAAATATCTGCTACTGTAGCTCCTTCTTTTTGTGCTTGTTTAACCTTAGAATTCATAAATACTGTACATCTAGACCCTAAGTCAACAGGATTTTTTGAATTTATACCTACTCTAGCAAAATCTTCTATATTCATAGATAAGGATTTTGCAAAAGTTTCTAAAAATGATCCACACCCTGAAGAACAAGCTTCATTTAATATTATACTGTCAATTACTCCATTTTTTATTTCTAGACATTTCATATCTTGACCACCAATATCTAAAATAAAATCTACATCTTCATTAAAGTATTTTGCAGCTTTATAATGGGCAATGGTTTCTATTTCTCCATAATCAACTTTCAGTGCCTTTTTAAGTAATGCCTCACCATATCCTGTTACGCAAGAGGAAAGAATTTTCATATCCTTAGGTAAACTCTTATATATGTCTTTTAATACTCTTATTGAAGTTTCTAAAGGGCTTCCTTCATTACTACTGTAATACGAATATACTAAATTTCCATCTTCATCTATTAATGTAGCCTTTGTAGTAGTTGAACCTGCATCAATACCTAAATATACATTGCCTTTTACTTTGTTAATATCTACCTTTTCAACTGAATTTTTCTCATGTTTATGTGTGAATTCTTCATACTCATTAAAATCTTTAAACAAAGGTTCCAAACCCTTATTCCCGCTAATATCAATATTATTAATTTCGTCTAATCTATTTAATAAATCATGCAATATTAAAAAATCTTCATTCTTTGATAGCAGACTGGCACCCATAGCTATATATAGTTGAGCATCTTGTGGAAAAATCACATCTTCATCTTTGAGTTTTAACACATTTTGAAAGGCTTTTCTAAGTTGAGATAAAAAGTATAATGGTCCTCCTAAAAAAGCAACTTTTCCCTCTATTTTTCTTCCACAAGATAAAACACTGACTGTTTGAACTACAACAGCGTTAAAAATACTCATTGCTATATCTGATTTTTTTGCACCATCATTTATAAGTGGCTGTATATCTGTTTTAGCAAATACACCACATCTTGAAGCAACAGGATAAATAACATTATAATCCTTTGCCATTTCATTTAAACCTTTTGCATCTGTTTTTAAAAGGGTAGCCATTTGGTCTATGAAAGCTCCAGTCCCTCCAGCGCATATTCCATTCATTCTTTGATCAATACCACCACTTAAATAAGTAATTTTTGCATCTTCTCCACCTAGTTCTATTACTACATCTGTTTCTGGGTGAAATGTTTCTATTGCTTTTGTAGATGAAATAACCTCTTGAATAAATTTCAAATTTAAATAATTTGATATGTCTATTCCTCCAGATCCTGTTACTACCACGGATACACAAATATCTCCTAATTTATCATAAACATTTCGTAGTATTTCTTTAACTGCTTTTTTTACATCTGAGAAATGTCTTCTATATTCCTTATAAATAGGTATATCATCATATAAAATCACAGTTTTTACTGTTGTTGATCCTACATCTATTCCCATATTGTATGTCTTTATCATAACTATCCCCCCATGACATATAAATCCTGCTCACATTTCATGTATACTAAAATTTTTATTACGATTCTATAATATAAATTATAAGGCAACACTGTACATACTTAATAATGTTAATTAAATTTTAATATAATATCAATATAATATTTAGAATTCATATTATGAAATTGAAAATATTTAATTTTAACCCTTATATATATTCTAACTCTTAAATGCTTTATTGTAATATATATTTAAAATTCTACTTGAAAGATTTTTTACCTTTATTACCTTGTATTTTGTGTCTTTGAATTTATTTAAAAATACCTTACTAATTAATTATGAATAAGAAGCATATAAATATGAAGGAAATTGAAAAGAACTAAAAAAGAACAATGATAATTAACTTTATCATTGTTCTTTTTTTTAGTTTATAGTATTTATTACTTCATTATTTTTTTCATCTATATTATTAAAAGTTTTCTTATAGAATAATCCAAATATTATTACAGTACTTATTATAGCTATAATATCTGCTATTGGTTCTGCTAACAAAACAGCAGTTAAACCGTCTTCAATAAACATAGGTAAAATGAATATTAGTGGAACTAGCAATACAACTTTTCTAAGCATTGCAATAATCAGAGATGTCTTTGCTTGGCCTAAAGCTAAAAAAGTTTGTTGACAAGCTATTTGAGCTCCAAATAAACACATACCTACAAAATATATTTTCATTGCCCACGATGTTATTTCAACAAGTTCTGGTTTATTATTAAATATACTTACGAAAAACTCTGGGAATATCATTATTAAGGATACCATAACTGCAGAATATGATACACATATTATAAATAATAATTTAAATGTCTTTTTAACTCTATCCATTTCTTTTGCCCCAAAGTTATAACTAATTATTGGCTGAGCTCCTTGAGTAAGACCCATCAAAGGCATCATTATCACTTGCATTATACTGCTCATTATTGTCATAGCACCTACTGCTAAGTCTCCCCCATATTTTAATAATTGATTATTTAAACTTACTAGTACTAAAGACTCCGTAGCTTGCATTATAAATGGCGCTACACCTAAAGCTACTATAGAAAGTGCTAATTTTTTATTAAGTTTTAGATATTTCTTTCTAATTTTAAGAATACTCTTTTTACCAAATAGAAACTTTAATACAAATATAGCAGATATACCTTGTGAAATTATAGTTGCTAAGGCAGCACCTTTAACGCCCATACCAAATCCAAATATTAAAATTGGATCTAAAACTATATTTATAATAGCACCTATAATAACAGTAAACATACCTATTTTTGTAAATCCTTGAGTATTTATAAATAAATTCATCCCCAAAGATATTTGCACAAATATAGTACCTATTAAATATATAGATAAATAATCTAAACCATATCCTATTGTTGCGTTACTCGCTCCAAATGCCCAAAGTATAGGTTCTTTGAATACAAGGAATAGTATAGTTAAAATAATACCTCCAGATATAAGCATTGAAAAACAGTTACTCATTATTTCTTCTGCTTTATCATTATCTTGTTTTCCCATTTCAATAGCACTAAGTGGTGCACCTCCAGCAGCAAATAACATTGCAAAGGCTGATACCAATAGTATTATTGGCATGGCAACACCAACACCGGCCATAGCTATATCTCCGTTAGCCATTCTACCTATAAATATTCTATCTATAACGTTATATAATAGATTTACTAATTGACCTATTATAGTTGGGACGGCCAATGTATAAAGTAATTTACTAATACTTCCCTTACCTAAATCAATACTTTTATTACTCATAATATTACTCCTTTTTTTATTACATATTCTTTATCATATTGCTATAATATAGTATAGGGTAACCCAACAGTCAATAGGAGATTAAAAAAATGAAAATGAATTTAAAAAAATTAACAACAGGAGAGTTTGCAAAGATTTGTAACGTTACAAAGCACACACTGTATCATTACAATGATATTGGAATACTAAAGCCTGATTCTTGTGATGAAAATGGATATAGAATGTATACCTACGATCAGTTAAATCTTTTTTACTTTATTAGTGTAATGAAAGAAATGAATATGTCCTTAAATGAAATTAATTTATTTTTAAATAATAGAACACCACAAAAAGTAAAAAGTTTATTTGAAAATAGAATAGAAGAGTTAGATGAAGAAATAAATAGAATTAAAGAATTACAGAACATGCTAAAATCAAGAATAGAAAAAATAGATTATGCTTTTTCCATAAATAATAAAGAAATAAAAGTAGAATATGAAGAAGAGGAAAAATTATTTTTAAGTAAATCTTTAAAGAATGATACTGATAAAAACTTATTTTATATGGTTAAAAATAATTTCAATCAGTTTATAAATAATTATAGCTTTAAAGATTCTTTATCAACTTTAATAAGTATAGAAAAAATAAATGATAATTTTACCTTTATTCCCGAAAATTTTTTATTTAATTGTGAAATTGAAATACCTAAATCCAGATTATTTATAAAAAAATCTGGTAAATATTTAATTGCGTATCACCAAGGCTCCTTTAATAATATAGAATCTACCTACGATAAAATGATTTCATATATAAGTGATAACAATTTAAAAATCGGAAATTATTCTTATGTAAAAACTTTATTAGATGCACTTACTACACCAAGTGAAAATATGCAATTATTAAAAGTATCAATAGAGTTATCTGACTAAAATCAGCATTTATAATTTTAATATACTATAATTAATATATTGTAGTGAAATGTCAGGTTTGTTAAATAGTTAATCTATTATAAGAATATTCTTCCTTATTAAAAGCTTATACTTGCGGTAATTTCAGCGTAATACTAGGTGTAAATGAAATATAAAGTGTAACTATATCAAATTAAATTATCAAGTTTGAAAAATAAAATACTTACAAATAAAAAAAGCCTTAGATTTTCCACAATCTAAGGCTTTTTCTTAATTATACAAACTTATAAAATCCCTTGATCTTTGTAACTTTGTAAACTTTTTATAATATAACTTAAAGTACAGAACTCTCTATCAACTTTTTCACTTAAGATTCCTAAACCTTCTATAAGTCTTTTTTCTCTAAATTTTTCTAAAAGTATCATTATACTTATTGTATTGATACCTCCGTCCTTTGTATCAAGAGTTCTTGATTTTTTCACACACTTATTTTCCATGGCTTTTTCTATAGCTTTTTTTAAATCATCACTTATTTCTAACTCTGGCATATCGTTATATATTCTTACTTCATCTTCTAGGTAATTAAGATTTATTGCTTTGCTTAAATCAGAATCTACAAATATAACATTTTTGAAACTTGCTCCAGAAAAATCAACATTTTCTAATTTTGCACCTTCAAATATAGTGTCTTCAAACTTAGCTTTTATAAATTTACTTCCTTTTAAATTACTTCCTACAAACTCTGAAGACTTAAATGTGCACCCATAGAAGTTGCAAGATTTAAAATGAGCCCCTCTTAAACTTGTGAAGTTGAAGTTTGATTTTGAAAAATCACAATTGTAGCAATTACTTCTTTTTAAATCTTGGTACATGAAATTTTTATTCATTTTAGATGTTTTATTGTACTTAAGAGATGTATCTAATTTTTTATTGTTATTCATATTTCCTCCATAAAAAAACTCTTATACCAAAAGATATAAGAGTTTTATATTTGTATATTGGTTGCGGAGATAGGACTTGAACCTATGACCTTTGGGTTATGAGCCCAACGAGCTGCCAACTGCTCCACTCCGCGTCATTATTTTCTGTTCTATTATAGGATAACATAATAAGCATGATATAACAACCCTATTTATTATATACGAAACTTTTTATTTAATAATAAATACTTACTTTTATAAGTATAACCATAAAGTAGATATTTTATAATTATTATTTTTTATATATTATTTAATATTAAATTTTTCATTTTTTTCAAAAAAAGCTTGCAACATTTGTCGAACTTTGTTATTATAAATAAGCAGTTATTTCCCCAATAACTGATTACTCCCCAAATAAAATATATTCCCTAATAAACCCCTTTTTATAATATATTTTAGAATCCTTACTTGATCGGATAAAGTAAGGATTTTTTTATTTTCAATATTTTTATATAAAAAGACATATGTATACAGATGTCTTTTTCAATTTATTTAATTATTAAATATTACTTTCTAAAGCTTTCATTTTAGTAGCAATAAAATCAACTAAATCCACTGTTCTTGAAGAGTATCCCCACTCATTATCATACCATGAAACAACTTTAAACATTCTACTTCCCATTGCCATAGTTGATAATCCATCTATAATTGATGAACGTGCATCTCCTCTATAATCTATTGAAACTAATGGTTCTTCACTATATCCTAAAATTCCATTCATTTCATTTTCTGATGCTTTTTTAAATGCTGCATTTATTTCTTCAACAGTAGCATCTTTCTTTAATATACAAACTAAGTCTACAAGTGAAACAGTTGGTGTTGGAACTCTTACAGCAAATCCATTTAACTTTCCATTTAACTGTGGTAAAACTTTGGCAACTGCTTTTGCAGCTCCTGTTGTCGTAGGTATCATTGATTCTCCAGCAGCTCTTGCTCTTCTTAAATCCTTATGTGTTTTGTCTAAAATTCTTTGGTCATTTGTGTATGCGTGTATAGTAGTCATTAGTCCTTCTTCTATACCAAATTCTTGGTCTAATACTTTTGCAAATGGTGCTAAACAGTTAGTTGTGCAAGAAGCATTTGATATTATGTTATGAATGTTTTCATCATATTCATTTTCATTTACGCCCATAACAATCGTCTTATCTTCATTTTTACCAGGTGCACTTATTATAACTTTTTTTGCTCCAGCTTCAATATGTTTCATACAATCTTCTCTTTTTACAAATTTACCTGTAGATTCTATTACTAAGTCTACTCCCAACTCTTTCCATGGAATTTGACTTGGATCGCCATATCTAAGTATTTTTATATCATTATTATTTATAGCAATTGTTTCTTCATCTTTAACTTCTACATCACCTTTAAATATTCCATAACAAGAATCATATTTAAATAAATGTGCTAAAGTATCTGCTTCTGCTCTTGCATTTATAGCCACTATTTCGAAGCTATCTTTTGTCATTTCCTCTACTATTCTAAGCACATTTCTACCTATTCTTCCAAAACCGTTAATTCCTACTTTTATTTTCAAGTCTATTCCTCCCACATATCATTTATAATTATTTAGGGTACACTATATATTTATTTTCATGTCTTTTTCTTTAGCTCTCTAAAGAATTTTAAAATCACCATTAATATAATGTATATTAAATGTGTTATTTTTTGATAAATAGTTTATTTAGTGTGTTATATTTATTATATATAGTGTACACTACATTTTTATAGTACACCATTTTGTACACAATTTCAATATTTTTTTAATTATTTGTATACAATAAATATTACAAAAGGTCATCACTTATAAATATTCATAGTTTTTCACATTAATTCATATACTTTTTTAAGATCGTAATAGGAGTGATAAAAATGAAAATAACTCAAAATCAATATATAAATAAATCTAAGCCATCTAAGAATACTAATAACTCGGAAATACCATCAACAATTAATTACTCTTGTGATATTTCCAATGGATATATTCAAACCAAAAACTTATCATTATTTAATGGAGTTAGTGAAGAAATGGATTGTGGTGGAAATAGTACTTTTGATTGTGCTTATTTATTATTATCAAACCCTAAAAAATCAAATGTAAATATTTATGTTAAAAGTTCTGTAATTTCCAATTTATCATCAAGTCCAGTTATATCTAAAATATATTACTGCGTAGAAGATGTCATTGGAAATTTAGAAAGTTCTAGTAATACAACTATAACAAATTCAAATTCTTGTGGTAGTATGCCTACTGGCAAAATATTCTTTGGTAATGACATTGAAAAAATTTATGGCATTTATGGTCAAAACTTAATTATCCCTCCTTATAACATGCATATTTCCAATGAAAATGGTGGCGTAGTTATTTCTCCTGGTTTTAGTTACCTATTTGAAATTAGTCCTGTTAAAGAAGAAATAACTTCAAACTTTGTCATGTCATTTTCATGGTGGGAAGAACCCTTGTCCTCCTTCTTTGATTAAGCAATTTTACAATTATATTATTAACCAAATAAAAAAGCTCCTTTCTTTACAATGATTTCATTGTAAAGAAAGGAGCTTTAACTATAAACTATATTTTACTTTTGAAAAATCAAATAATTCATCTACATTTTCATTTAAAATATATTTTGTATACTCACCATTTGAGTTAGTATTATTTTTTCCTTTATAAATAATTCTTAAACTATCCTTATTATTAATATTAAAAATATTAAAAGCCAATTCTCCACTTTCTTTATAAAATAAGTTCTTTTTATCATAGTCGCATCCAAAGACATACTTTATTCCATCCAATGGACAAGTATTATTTTCAGTTATACATATAATTTCATCTTTATTTAACTTTATATTCATTTTACCTATTATTGCTTCACAAGCTTTCATTCCAATAGCTAGCCCTGGACATTCATGACCATGAAATCTAACAGCTTCTTCCCATAATAAACTATCCATTATTCCTCCTAAATTTATGTACTATTTAATCCTTATTTTAGCAGCATTTGCATGGGCATATAATCCTTCTTCAACAGCTAAATCATGAGCTACTGGGGCTAATAAATCTACTGCTTTTTGACTTAATCTTTGAGTAGTACACGTTTTTATAAATGTTCCAACCCATACTCCACCAGTATATCTAGATGCCCTAAGAGTTGGTAATGTATGATTTGTTCCTGACACATAATCACCAAAAACTTCAGCTGATAGGCTTCCTACAAACAAAGACCCATAATTTATTAATTTATCTATTATTTCGTCTTCATTTTTCAAGCTTATTTCTAAATGTTCAGGTGCATATTTATTACTAAGTTTTATGGCTTCTTCTAAAGTGTCCACATATATTATTTCTCCATTGTTTCTCCAAGATGATACTGCTATATCTCTTGTAGGAAGATCTTTTAAAATTTCATCCACTTTTTTAGAAACTACTTCTCCCAATTTTTTATCTGTAGTAATTAAAATACCTCTAGCACTATAATCATGTTCACATTGTGCTAAAACGTCAGCTGCAATATAATCAGCATTGGCAGTTTCATCTGCTATAATTAAAACTTCACTTGGTCCTGCCACAAAATCTATCCCAACATTTCCATAACATTGTCTTTTAGCTTCTGTTACATATTTGTTTCCTGGTCCAACAATGATATCCACTGGCTTAATACTTTGTGTTCCATATGTAAATGCTCCTATTGCTTGAACTCCGCCTACAGCATATATTTCATCTGCTCCAGCTATATCCATTGCAATTAAAGTTTTCGGATTTATATCTTTACTATTTCTCATAGTGGGTGAACATGCACACACTCTTTTAACACCTGCAATTTTAGCTGGAATAATTAACATTAGTGCTGTAGAAAAAAGTGGATATCCTCCACCTGGCACATATGCTAATGCTGATTCTATAGGTATATGTTTTTGACCAAGTATTACCCCAGGATAAATTTCTCTTTCAAAGTTATTTTCAAAGCTCTCTTTTTGAGCTTTAGCGAACTCTTCAATATTTTTTACTGCAATTTTAATATCTTCAATAAATTTAATATCTACTTGTTTATATGCCTTTACTATTTCATCTCTAGTTACTCTGTATCTTAATCTTGGATTTTTATCAAACTGAAAATTATATTTTCTTACTCCAATATCCCTGTTAAGTTTTATATCATTCAATATTTCTCTTACTTGCATTTTTACTGCTTTCTCAGTTTCTATATTTTTAAACTGAGATTTTTTTAATACTTCCATTTTTACTCCTCCTATGATAACTATGCAATAGATCAAATATCCCCTTATTTTATCCTATATAAAAATAATCCTATCTATTTACAAACTAGATGTCAACAATAATGTAGTTAATATAATTTTTTATTTTGTAAAGTACTAAATATAAATAAAACACCTATTATACTTATTAATATTAGTAAGTTTAAAGATGCTTTATTTTAAATTCATTATATTCGTTTAGCTATTAAATCTCCCTTTTCATTAGTCCCTACAACCCTTCCTTTTCCAACATATATATCTGTCGTTGTATAACCATTATCAAGAACATTTGCTTTATCTACACAAGTTAATTTTTTATTTCTAGCTCTAGCAGTTTCAAAAGCTTTTTTCCTATTCGTCTTATTTCATTTTCATCGTATTTTTCCACATAATAAGCTACTTCAACATTATCTTCTATTTCCACATAAGCCACACCTTTTACATGAGAACCATTGCTTAAGCCATGTTCATGATAATTTTTAAATTTATAATTTTTAAGTTCATTTTGTTTTAATGCATTGTTAAATGCATCTATTTGACCATTTACTTTACCTTTAATCACATAATCTTCACCTTCAAAATTAATTACAGCTTCCAACTCCAACATATTGTTTTCAGCACAGTTTTTAATGTGGTATATATCTGAGTCTTGCTTAACAACTCTACCAAAATACTTGTGCATATTCTTAGGAATATTAAATCCATATTAATTTTCCATAATCTAGTTTACTCCACATTTACCTGACTGAGAGTAAATTTATAATCATTTTATTCTCAGGTGTTGGTTGCCATACATCCATGACAACTTGGCATATTTCTAGTGCATAATCCATTTCTGTTTCTGTAAAACTTTGGCTCTCTGTATACTTCATAATTCTTACTACTCCTATTCTTAGCTTTCTAATTATTTAACTTATTAGTAATAATATACTAAAGTCTAACCATCGCAAATATTTTTTACAATTTTCTAAATTTTTTACAGATGACTCAAGTTATAAGTAAAAAACTTTTTTAATTATTGCATTTATTTATATTTAAGGGAATTAATATTATTTCTATTTAATAATATATATAAAGAGTAGTAGAACACTAAATTATCATGGAAGGAGATAAAAAATGGATGACATATACAAAGAAGCTCATATAATGGCAAAATCTATTTATGAGGAGTACAAAGACGTAAACTATAAATTACAGTTTCAATTATGTTTGTCTTACCTTTCTGATAAAAAAATTAATGAGAGAATCCAAGAAATTTTAGCTGAAGTAAAAGTAAATGAAAAAGAAGCAAGAATATTAGAAAAAGTTGAGTTTTATTATAAAAACTTTTTCAAAAGCGAAGAAAATCTTAAGTTTAGACTTTGGCAAAGACAAGATAAAAGAAGAGTCTATTTATCTGCATCCTATATCACTAATAAACCCTATATAGACTTAATAAGCAACAAATTATTTGATAAAAATGAGATAAAGAAATTTTAGTAAAAAAGAGCTGTTACACTTAACCTCAAATATCTGTGTAACAGCTCCTTTATATTTTATTATTCCCCCTTCAACAAGATTTTTCATAGTTTCTTTATCCATGGCACCTGGCACATACCTAGCAATAACTCCTTCTTTATCAATTATATCAAAATTAAAAACCATTCTAAATTAGGTACTAGCTAAAAACACTCTCTAGAGTTTGTAAGCTCCAAAGAGTGCATATATTTTTTAACTAATTTTTAATATCTTTCTACTTTCTTTACAATACCCTTTATCCTTAATTAAACATAATATATTATTAATTTCATATTCAGATTCTGCGTAAACCATAACTGCCAATTCATCATTATCGTCAATTATGTCATATTCATCTATACAAGCATTTATTAAAGATATTATTTCTTCTTTTCTAGGAGATTTAAATCTTAATAAAACTTGACACTTATTATTAATTGTTTTTTCTACTTCAATTTTGTCTTTTGTGAATTGATCTATGTTAGCAATTCTATTGTCAAAAATATCTATAACATCTGCATAAACAGCGCTCCCTGTAGGTTCTTTTCCTGCTCCTTTGCCTACAAAAGACAATTCTCCCACAGAATCCCCATTAAATACAACGATATTATATTCATTATCTATTTGAGATAATAAGTTATTATTGTCAACAAGGACAGGTCTTACAAAACCACTAACCTTTTCATTTTTCTTCTTACTTTGGCCAACTAACTTAATTTTACATCCCATTTTTTTTGCATAATCAATATCCTTCATATCAATTTTTGATATACCTTCTAAGTAGAAATCTTTCCAATATACTCTGCCATTGTAAGCCAAAGTTGATAGAATTGATAATTTTCTTGCTGCATCATATCCTTCCACATCTGCTTCTGGATTAGCTTCTGCAAAACCTAATTCTTGAGCTTCTTTCAATACTTCATCATAAGACAAACCTTCATTGTACATTTTACTTAAAATAAAGTTTGTAGTTCCATTTAATATGGCATACATACTATCAATAGAATTACCTTCTAAAGACTCTGTTAAAGGCTTAAGAACAGGTATTCCACCACCTACAGATGCTTCAAATTTAAGACTTACATTATTTTCTTTTGCTAACTTAACAAGCTTATCCCCATACTCTGCTAACATATCCTTATTAGCTGTAACCACATTAATTTTGCTTTCCAATGCTCTTTTTATATATTCATACGAAGGATGTAAACCTCCCATTAGTTCAACTAAAATATCAATATCCCCTTTAAAAACATCCTCAATATTTTCAGTTATTATATTCGCATATTTAGAAGAGCTATATTTATTTTTATCTCTAACTAATATGCTTGTTATTTCTATATTTCTTTTATTCTTATTTCCCTCAATCATTTGTACAAGACCTTTTCCCACTGTTCCATATCCAAGTATAGCTATTTTCATATTAAAACCTCCTTTTTACTTTACAAATTTTATTTTTTAATCAAAAAAAGAGACTAATTCCTCATAAAGGGACGAGTCTCTCGCGGTTCCACCCAATTTAGTTTTATTTACAATAAAACTCACTTTAAACTTTAACGCAGCTTACGGTTAATCTTACTAAAATCAACTAAATTACTTCAGATTACAGCTCCTAGGTAGTTTTCAATCTCTCTAATTTGAAAAGCATTACAGCCTACGAGCTTTTCTCTCTGGTAATCGAATTAGATTTACTCTTCCTATTCATCGCTTTTAAATATTAATTTGTATTTTTCTTTAAATTAAAAAACTCGCCCTTATAAATAAGGACGAGATATATTCCCGCGGTTCCACCTAAATTGATTTGAAATCCACTTAATGCTTTAACGCAGCTTACGGTTAATCTTACTAAAATCAATTAGATTACTTCAGATCACAGCTCCTAGGTAGTTTTCAATCCCTCTAATTTGAAAAGCCTTACAGCCTATGAGCTTTTCTCTCTGATAATCGAATTAGATTTACTCTTCCTATTCATCGCTTTTATAACTTTAAATTTATATTAAATTAATACTATAAGATTTATTACTATATGTCAAGATGATTTTTATTTATTTATATAATATATTAAAATTTACAATAAACGATACAAATTTATCTCATTTTTCTTTTATATAACCTGGCATTTATTTCACAACCAATTAATATAGTCCAACTACTTAAATAAACCCATGTCATAAGTACGATTATTCCTCCTAAACTTCCATAAATAATATCGTATCTTGCAAAATTGTTTGAGTAAAATGAATAACAAAAAGATGCTACTAACCAACATAAAGTAGAGACTATAGCTCCTGGCAATACATCTTTAAAATGCAACTTTTTATTTGGAGTAAATCTATATAAGTTCATCAAAATAATAATTACAGTTATAATTCCTACCACGTATCTACAAAGGTTCCAAATATACATAAAATATTGATCCAAACCAATTAAATTAAATAAAAATGAACCTAACCTCTCACCAAATACTAAAAATATCATAGATGTAAAAATCAAAACAACTAACATTATTACAAATACTAAAGATATAAATAACACCTCAAAATACGGCCTAGTTTCCCTAATATTATATGATCTATTCATGCCTCTAATCAGTGATAGTACCGCTCTAGACATAGTATACATTGCTAAGATAAAACTTAGTATTAAAAAACTAAAACTTCTATTTTCTATGGCAGATTGCATTAATGATGATACTATATTAAAAGCACTTAAAGGTAATATTTTTTTTAATAAAAAAATATATTTACTAATTTTAATTATTGGTGTATATACCACCAAACTTATTGTAAATATTAAAAAAGGAAAGAAAGATAACAGTAAATAAAATGACATTTCAGCTGCTTTTGAATTTATTTCTCTATAATTAGAATATTCCATAAGAAATTTCATTTTTTTGCTATATGTTTGAAATTTACTATTAAGTTTATTTTTCATATTATCCCTCCTATCCTATAATATTTATTAACTATTTTAATATAACAATTAATTTACTTAATGGTTACTATGTATCTGGCATTCCAATTATGTTTTGTCATTATATATTATTCTATTGTTAATACTACATTTATCATTTAAATATATTTTCAACTTTTCCAATTATAATTCCTTTTTACATCATTATAAATATACATAGGTAAAATCACCAATACTTTATCATCAATACCATCTATTAACTGAATTGTACAGTATCATCATTTCACCGAAACTATGTTAATTAATCCCTATAATACATCTGATGGTGAAATTTTAATGCTTTATTATTATTGTATTATTCATCAAGTATTTTATGAAAAAGTGAATAAGACTTTCCATTCCATTATATCCTAAATTTAAATAATAATCTTTTTATTAGCATAAATAGTATCTCCTTTTTCATTATAAATAAGCATAATACCATCTTTATCTTTATTATCCATAATATTACATCCTTCATATTTTTTATTCAAATTCATTATTTGTATGTATAGTTTTTGTCTCAAAATATATATTATCATATATTTTTAGACAAAAAAAGTAATGATTTTTGATTCTTTAATACCAAAAATCATTACTTTTATTTTAAAATGTTATAAAATACAGAAAAAATTAAATATCTTACTTTTAATATTATTATTTTTACATTAATTTATTTATAATTTCGTTTATGCTCTTTTTAATTCCAGATAACTTGTTATTACAAACATCCTCATCATCACCTTTTACCGCTAAATAAAACTTTAGTTTTGGTTCTGTTCCAGAAGGTCTAATAGCTACCCAAGATTCATCTTCTAAGAAGTATTTTATTACATTAGCTTTTGGTAAATCATCTATTCCATCAGCAAAATCTTTAATTTCTACAACCTTTTTGTTGTTTATACTTTCTAAATCATTATTTCTAAAGTAAGATATTATCTCTCCTATTTTTTCTAATCCTTCTATTCCAGCTAATGTTAAAGATATAGTTTCTTCTTTAAAATATCCGTATTTTTTATATAATTCTTGTAATCCTTCATATAAACTCATATCTTTTGAGTAATAATATGCGGCCATTTCAGAGATTAATAAAGATGCAACTACACCATCTTTATCTCTAGCATGAGTTCCAACTAAATAACCATAACTTTCTTCATACCCAAATAAATAAGTATTGTTACTTTTCTCTTCAAAAGATTTTATTTTTTCACCTATAAACTTGAATCCTGTAAGCACATTTATAACCTCCACATTATTTGCATTTGCTATATCTGCGCCAAACTCTGAAGTAACAATTGTTTTTATAAGTACTGAATTATCTCTTAATTTATGTTCTTCCTTTTGACCTTCTATTATATAATTAGTTAACATTCCACCAATTTGATTTCCTGTAAGAAGTTCATAATCTCCAGAAGTAGTTTTTACAGCCACACCAACTCTATCACAATCTGGATCTGTTGCGATTACCAAATTGGCACCTTCTTTTTTAGCCAGCTCTATACCCCTAGTTAACGCCCTTTGATCTTCAGGATTTGGATACTCTATACCTGCAAAGTTTGGATCTGGTATTTCTTCCTCTTTTACAATAAGTACATTTTCAAATCCGACTTCTTTTAAAGCTCTCTTTACTGGTACATTTCCTGTTCCACAAAGTGGTGTGTAAACTATTTTAAATTCTTTTCCTAATCTTCTAACTAATTCTTTTCTTATTACTTGTGTTTTAACTGCTTCAATGAAGTCAGTATCTTGTTTTTCGCCTAGTATTATAACTAAATCTTTATTTTCTTCAGTTAATGTGGGTATTATTGAATAATCTTCAATTAAATTTATTTCCTCAGTTATTGCATTTGCTATTTCCGGCATTACTTGTGCCCCATCTTCCCAGTATACCTTGTATCCATTATATTCTGGTGGGTTGTGGCTCGCAGTTATAACTATACCTGCTATTGCATTTAAGTTCCTAACTGCAAAAGAAAGTTCTGGTGTAGTTCTTAAGCTTTTAAATACATAGGCTTTTATATTACATGCTGCTAGAGTATTTGCAGCTTCTATACAAAATTCCCTAGACATAAATCTATTATCGTGGGCTATAACTACTCCTCTTTCTTGTTCTTCTTTGGTAGTATTTTTTAATATATAATTAGCTAGGCCAAAAGTAGCTCTCCTAACAGTATATTTGTTTATTCTGTTTGTGCCTGCCGCAATTACCCCTCTAAGTCCAGCTGTACCAAACTCTAAATCTTTATAAAATCTATCTTCAATTTCTTTTTCATTATGTTTTAAATTAATTAATTCTTCTCTAGTTTTCTTATCAAAATATTTATTATCTATCCAACTATTGTATTTTCCCCTATATGCCATTTAATTTGCTCCTTTACTTTTACTTTTTATCTACAATTACATCTTAATAATCATATGTATATTTTATCCTTATTTTTCTATTTAGTAAACATGAACCACTAATATCTAAATTAATTTTTTCTACAAAAACTACAAAAGTATTAGGTCATGTTAAAGCTTGACCTAATACTTTAATTTATCCAACAATATAAATGTCTATACTTCTTACACCCCAATTATAGCAAGCTGAGGAGCTATTCATAAATATATCTATTCTATTTCCTTTTATTCCACCACCACAGTCTTCTGCTACAAAGGTCATATTAAATTTAGGTATATAAACTTTTGTACCATAAGGTATTATTCTAGGGTCCACTGCAATAGTTCCCCATTTAGGGCGTGTTCCAGTAGAAGTAACACTATCACCACTATAAGCAGTGGCTGAAACTACTATTTTATCTCCCTTAGCACTCGAAGAATCTTTTTTCGAGGATAAATTTACAGAACTCGCAACATAACTAGTCCCTGTACCTTTTATAACCACCTTATTAACAGGCTTTTGTCTTATTATTTCCTTATTAGCAACTCTAGATACCAATTTCCCATCATGATAAACTTCTTCAAACACAATTGTTTTTCTTCCTTCTTTTCCTTCTTGAGCAACTTTAGTAACTCCCTTTGGCAAAGATTTATCTTTTTTAACTTCAGTTTTGTATGATATTCTTGAATGCTCACTAACAGAAATTTGCTCTACATATGTAATTTTTATATTCATATAATCTTCTAATTTGCTATCCAAACTAGGATATATAATATCATCTTCGTTATAAGATATGTTTTTTTCACTCAATAATTCTTTTACAGTCTTACAATAAGTATTTACAGCTGTTGATTTCCCATTTACCTGTACGACTATTTGCTCTTTTTTCAATATGAAATATGATGCAAGAAGAACACAAAAAGATAGACTTATTAGTAAACTTCTAAAAATTATATTATTTTTCATTTTTACTCCTCCTAAAAATATTCAATATATAAAACTTAAGTATTTAAATTTCAAATTTTAAATTGTTTATATATTTATATTTATAGAAGCAATAAAATATGTAACTAATTTGTAACTAATATTTAATTTTTAGATTCATTTTTGATAACATTTAGTAACCATCTACGTTTTAGTTCTAAATTTTTTTAATATTTTGTAATTAATTATCTTGCATCTTTAACTATGTTGTAAATTCTAACGTAAGTTTCTCCAACTTCTTCTGCTGATTTAGCTTCTTCCTTTGAAACTCTATAATATAATTCTGTTAACTCTATGGCAACATCCTTTGCATTTCTTTGTGATGATCCTGTTATTTTTGTTTCTGCCATTTCTATTTCCTCCTAGATTTTTCTTAATAATAACTTTGTTTTTTGTTTTCTATTTTTTCAACTATCCACTTCATTACATCTTCTTTTACTTCTTCTTTATTAATTTCATTTAGTATTTCATGTCTACCATCTTTATATAATATACATTTTACATCCTCAATACCAGATTTTTCATACCTAATTTTTAGATTTAATAAACCTCTTCCATTATTACCAACAGGGTCTTTATCTCCTGAAATTATTAATATAGGTAAATCTTTTCTAATTTTTATTATATTTTCTCTATCTTCTATAAATTTAAGCCCTTGAATAAAATCTTCAAAAAAACCACAAGTACACTTAAATCCACACATTGAATCATTTATATATTTATCTACTTCTTTTTCATCTCTGCTTAGCCAATCATAATCTGTTCTGCATGGTTTAAAACTTTTATTATTTGACCCAAAAAATAAATTATCAATAAATTCACTAACATATTTCCTTCCTTTAATTTTACAAGTAAATTTTACTATTATATTAGCTAAATCTAGTTTTCCACCAAAATCACCATTTGAACCAGAAAGTATTAATCCATCAATTTCGTCTCCATATTTTATAGCATAACTTTGCGAGGCAAATGATCCCATGCTATGACCAAATAATATTAAAGGTACATCTTTATTTTCTTCTTTTATTATTTCTGTTAAAGTATGTATATCATCTACTAAACAATCAAATCCATTTTCATCTGCTAGATAACCTGCACTTTTTAAATTTTTTGCTGTTTTTCCATGACCTCTATGGTCATTAACGTATACATTATATCCATTATCTGTTAATAGTTTTGCAAAATCTTCATACCTTTTACCATGCTCTGCCATACCATGAGATATTTGTACTACCCCTTTAACAGTTACATTTTCATCACATACAAACTTATATGTAAATATCTCATTCTCATCTATTTTAGAAGTAAAATAAAAATCGCTATATCTCATCATTTTCACCCTTTCAATTAGTCTTCTATATATAAGTATAACAAATATTTAACATATTTGTCTTTACATACAAAAAAAGTAGCACGATATTTATTCGTGCTAGGGCGGGTTAAATTACTTAAGCTATTTTTTTATTATATTATTTAATAAACTTTATAGTTAAATAATATAATAATACTTTTTATAAATCAATTATATATCTTAAAGAATAATTCTTTTTTGGAATAAAAATAAGTCATTTTAAAACCCCCATTTTAAAATGACTTATTGAAAAGAATAAATTTAATTATTGCAAAATCCGATCACAAATTCCCCAAAAGATTTTCCCTTCCCTTAAGAAAACCTTTTCAACCGATTACTCAAAGTTTAAATTTAATATACCCAAACTTTCACTTGTAATAAAAAATCCCTTTTTTCTACTACAAATATAATTATAAAACATTTTCCTAATAAAAGCTAATACTTTTTTCACATTTCCAAATTTTTTTTTATTTTTGTAGAATTTTCACTTAATGCTCTATAAATTGCTAAAATGCATATACGTATATTTTTATTAATAATAATTTTTAAATACATTTTATTATATGGAAAATGCCTTATAATATCATAAAAAATAAAGATGCATTCGCATCTTTATTTTTTATGATATTATCTATTTAATTTACTTTTTACTATATCTTCTACATAAGATTTACATCTTCCACATCCTTTTGTTGCCTTAGTTTCATCTATAACTTCTTCAAAACTCTTAGCTCCATTTTTTATGCTATCTTCTATTTTTTCAAAAGATACTTTTCTACAATTACATACATTCTTATTTGAATTTTCCATATTCATCCTCCAATATATTTTGACTAATTATATACTTATATTCTTACTGTATTGATTCCCACATATGCTTCATGTTAAACAAATATTTTTTCATACTATAATTCATTAAAACCATCATTTAGATCTACATTTTTTGGAATTAAATTTTTAAATTTATGGATATATTATAATTATAGAATTATAATATATTGATATAACTTAATTTTCATATGGAAAGGGGAACTTATGAGTAAATCAAAAGTTTATTATACTAATCTAAGAACAGACTTTAAATACAATTTATTAGACAAATTACAAATACTAGTTACAAAAGCTGGTATAAATAACATTGATTTTGAAAACAAGTATACAGCCATAAAAATTCACTTTGGAGAACCTGGAAATTTAGCCTACTTAAGACCTAATTTTTCTAAAGTCATTGTGGATTTGATAAAATCAAAAAAAGGTAAAGTGTTTTTGACAGATTGCAATACTCTTTACGTTGGTGGTAGAAAAAATGGACTTGAGCATTTAGACTCTGCCTATACTAATGGTTACAATCCATTTACTACGGGATGCCATATAATAATAGCCGATGGTATCAAAGGTACAGATGAGGTTCTTGTCCCTGTTAATGGTGGCGAATATGTTAAAGAAGCAAAAATAGGTCAAGCTATAATGGATGCTGATATTTTCATATCAATGAATCATTTTAAAGGTCATGAATCTACAGGTTTTGGCGGAGCAATGAAAAATATAGGTATGGGATGTGGATCTCGTGCAGGTAAAATGGAAATGCACAGTAGTGGAAAGCCTTTTGTAAAGGAGAAAAAATGTGTTGGATGTAGAGCATGTGCAAAAAATTGTGCTCATGATGCTATTTCATTTGGAGAAAATAAAAAAGCCTCTATTGACCATAATAAATGCGTTGGATGTGGTAGATGCATTGGATCATGTAACTATGATGCTGTAAATTCACCTACAGATGAATCCAATGATATATTAAATAAAAAAATAGCAGAGTACTCTAAAGCCGTATTACAAAGTAGACCTCATTTTCATATAAGCTTTGTTATAGACGTTTCTCCAAACTGTGATTGTCATAGAGAAAATGATTTACCAATCATTCCTGACGTAGGTATATTTGCTTCATTTGATCCTGTTGCTTTAGACATGGCTTGTGTAGATGCTTGCAACAAACAAAGTGTAATACATGGCAGTTATTTAGACGAGCAAAATCACCACTTTCACGATCACTTTATTAATACTCATCCTGAAACAAATTGGGAAGTTTGTATTGACCATAGTGTCAAACTTGGTATTGGAAATAAAGAATATGAATTAATTGAAGTATAAAATTTATATTTATAAAGAGTAGTAACCTTTATATTGTGATTTATCCAATAAAAGTTACTACTCTTTTTTATTAAGCATATTAAGAATTCTTCTACTAAATCTAATCTTAATACTTTATTTCTATTTACTTTATAATTTTTAATATATTATCAAACTTCTTACTACTTAGAATTTCATGAGTTATAAACTTCCCATTATAATATAAACTATATGTAGTAAATGGAGTTGGAGCATTTTGGGCTTGAGCTTTGTTTTCATATCTAATCGTATGCAAATCAATACCTTTTTCCTTTGCATAATCCTTTATAATAGACACATATTTAGAAGTAAAAGGGCATTGATGTGAGTAATATAAAACAAATCCTTTTTCATTTATACACTCTTTTTTTACTGTATTTTTAAATCTGGGTATCAATTCATTTTCTTCAAAAGGTAAATATAATAATTCAAAATAAGGCTTTGCAGTATCAGCTACTAAAAATCCCTTATTTACAAAATATTTTTTATCAGATAAAAATGGCTTCTTTTTATCTGATGATAGTACTATTAAACCTTTTTTCCCCTTTAGTCTACTGTCTTTTATACATTCTTCTAATAACTCACTACCTATACCTTGTCCTTTATATTTTCCAGACACCCAAAAACAATTTATAAACATATAATTATCTGCAATAATTGGACACCAAGCATTTTCAGAAGGTATATATTCAATAAAAACTTTCCCTCTAACGTCGCCTTTCTTAAATACTATATTATCTTTTAACCTTTCCTTTAGCCAAGCTTTTTTTGATGATACCTGACATTCTCCTTTTTTATCAGAGATGGCACAGCATATATGTTCTCTATCTATATTTTCCAACTCTATATCTATAAAATCCAATCTAAATACCTCCTTAATTATGTTCTACCATATATCTCAAAACCGTTTTTAGTTTTTCTGGTGAAGTTTTTCTAAAGTCAGATATATAAATTTCTCTATGGTTTTTATCTTTTATTGATAGTTTATTATCACTACAAAATTCTTTCATAATTTCAAATGTTTTGTATTCTTCATCAAAAGGTCCTATATGCATCATTTGAACGCACATACCTTCATCTATATAATCAAATTCTATTTCATCTAAGTACTTATTAAATTTTTTCTTCTTCGTAAGAACAACTGCCAAGTCAAAAACCTGTTTATTTACAAAATCAGGTTGCCTAATCATTATGTTATATACTAAATTATTTTTATCAAGTATATCTTTTTTCCTACCTTCTTCATCCAAACCCCATATTCCTTCTAATGGATATACAGTATAATCAAAGTACCCTTGTGGAGTTATACCTTTTTTAGGCATCATTTTTATTGCATAAGCTATTGAATATAAGGCTCCTACCTTCTCTGAAAACTCATCACCGTTTGGATTTCCATTTCCTTTTATTTGTATAAATTGAAATTTTTCCATTTTTACAACTTCAGGTTTTGCTTTTGGCAAATAATATTGTTTTTCTTTTTTTCTCCATTCATAATTCATAACAAACCTTCCTTATACTTGAATTTATATTAAATATTTTTATTGTACATTTTTAAAGCTTTTTCCATTTTTTCTATAATTATATTTTTTATATGTAATGGCTCAATAACTTTAGCGTATGGTCCAAATGAGAGTACATATCCATATAACCACTCATTTTCTGGATATTCCATAGTTACTTGATAATTTCCATCTTCATCCTCAATAATTGATTCTTTGTCAAATTCATCAAATACTCTATATAAAGCCTCTTTTTTAACTTCTAATTTTACTTTAACAGTATTAAAGGCTTTATTTTCATCCTTATTGGTTACCTGTTTTTTTAAACAATTCATTTCTTGCTTTTTTAAATTCCATTTTGCAAAGTTCTCTTTATTTACCTCAAAATCTTTTATTCTACTTATTCTAAATAATCTAAAGTCTTTTCTTAATCTACAATATCCATATAAATACCAACTTTGCCCTTTATAAATGAGTTTAATTGGTTCGATAATCCTCTTAGATATATTAGACAAACTATTTACATAACTAAATTCTACTAATTTGTCATTTAAAATTGCGTACTTTATTTTATCAAATTTATCGTCTTCATATGTTTTACTTCCCCAACTTGATAAATCTATGTCTACCCAATTATCATGGTGATGTGTGGAATTTATAAATCCCACTTTATCAATTACAGAATTTATGTCTGGATATTCAATAGTAGACAGAGCTTTGAGTGCCAATGTTATACTTTCCTTATCATTATCAGACAATAAAGTTTTATTTATAGAAAAATCTTCTAATAAACTAATTCCTCCATTCTTACCTTTACTCATGTAAACTGGTACTCCAGACAAGGATAAGGTTTCTATATCTCTGTATATAGTTCTAGTTGATACTTGAAATTTATCTGATAATTCTTTTGCTGTTATTTTTTTCTTATTTAAAAGTATTAAAATAATTTCAGTTAATCTATTAATTTTCATCTCATTTCTCCACTATTATCATACATTGTACTTTTCAGTATAAGTCATCTCCTTTTAATTTAATAATATCACTATTAATATGACAACATTATGTCTTATTTAAAATATTATTATACAAGATATACACATTTTATAGCTTACTCATTATTATTAGAAATCTTATTATAATTTAGTTGCAATTTATTAAGCATATATTTTATTAATGCACAATAAAATAGCTATAACTGATAGATTTCACCTATCAATTATAGCTTATTATATAGTAAAGTTAATTTACATATGCAAGCCTATAAAAATCAAATAACTCTGATGCTAATTACATAACCTTTGCTAATATAGCTTTTATTTCATCATGAGTAGCTTGAAGGGGATTAGTAGCTCCACAAGCATCTTTTAGTGCATTAGTAGCTAATATATCAAAATCTTTTTCATTAGCTCCAAGTTCTGCAAATCCTTTAGGTATATTAACATCAACAGATAATTTTCTTATTGCAGCTATACAAGCAGCAGCACCTTCGTCATCATTCATTCCTGATACATCTACACCCATAAATTTAGCACAATCTTTTAATTGCTTAGCAGCAACTTTAGCATTAAACTCTTGAACAGCAGGAAGTAATATAGCATTACATACACCATGTGGTAGGTTATAGAATCCACCATATTGATGAGCTATTGCATGAACATATCCAAGAGAAGCATTGTTAAATGCCATACCTGCTAAAAATTCAGCATAAGCCATTTTATCTCTTGCTTCCATATTATTTCCATCAGCAACTGCATCTCTTAAATAATCACTAATAAGTTCAATAGCTTTTTGTGCACAAGCATCTGTAACTGGAGTAGCAGCAGTAGATACATAAGCTTCAATAGCATGCGTTAAAGCATCCATTCCTGTCGCTGCAGTTAAAGAAGCAGGCATACTAACCATTAAATTTGGATCATTTATTGCAAGAACTGGGTTAACATGTTTATCAACTATTGCCATTTTAACATGTCTTTCTTCGTCAGTAATTATAGAGAATATAGTCATTTCTGAAGCAGTACCAGCTGTAGTATTTATTGCTATAAGTGGAAGCTGAGGATTTTTAGATACGTGAACTCCTTCATAATCTTTTATGTTTCCACCATTAGTAGCAACTAAAGCTATACCTTTTGCACAATCATGGGGAGATCCTCCACCATAAGATATAACAAAATCACATCCATTGTCCTTAAGTACTTTAACTCCATCCATTACATTAGTAACAGTAGGGTTTGGTTGAGAACCAGGATATACAACAAATTCCACACCATTAGCTCCTAAATTATCAGTTATTCCTTTAAATTCCGAACTACTAGCAGATCTCTTTCCACAAACTATTAAAGCTTTTTTAAATCCTCTTGATTTTATTTCCTCTGGTAAATTGTCTGAACATCCTGGTCCCATTAAACTAACACTTGGCATATAAAATGTAAAAGCCATATTATTAAAACCTCCTAAAAATAATTTTATTATATATGTAGATAGCTACATAATAACTTGGCATTTTAAATAAAAATTATTTATTCTTTGACTTACAGGATTCTTGATATTCCAGCGGTGTTATTCCATATACTTTTATGAAATTTTTGTTAAGATGACTTAAATCGTAAAACTCGTATTTACTTACTATGGTGTTTATGTCTACTCCATCAGATAAATCTTCTTTTATAGCCTCTATTTTACAATTCATTATATACCTATACGGAGTTACACCTATCTCGTTTTTGAACATTCGTGAAAAATAATATTTAGATAAGTTAATATACTGACAAATTTCGTTAATTGTTATTTTTTTCTTTAAATTTTGATTAATATATTTTATTGATTTGATAATATAAGGATTAACGTTCTTATTTTTATTACTTGGCATGACAAATATTAACGCTCCTTTCTATTTTATATAAGAAAGTTGCTTAATATAATATTAAATTCTTTTATTTAATAATTACACTTCTTATAGTTACATTATAAAGCATCTTAAGTTTTTATGTATAGTAATATATTGCTATATTTTTTTATATTATATTTATTTCATGTAAAAATAAAACATCATTTAAAAAGAAATATATACTTTTTAAATGATGGCAGTTCTAATTAAATATTTTAATATATCCAGGTTTGATTATCATCAACTTTTTCTATAAATATTCTTGCTCTATCCTCTTTGTATTTTGCTTGATGAAATTTAAATACCATATGATTATCTTCTGTTTTTCCTATTATTTCAATTTTCCCCCTTGTTGTAGACAAACAGTATTTAAAACATTTCCCTTGGCCATTTTGCAAGCTTTTAGCTCCTTCTACTATATCAATACCTTCTTTAAGGGGCACTTGAAATTGGTTTTTTACACCTGTAACTGGTCTACACTGAAATATATAATATGGTACTATTCCAATAGAAGTAACCTTTTTTAGCAACTCTCCAAGGATCTCAATACTATCATTTACTCCTCTTAATAAAACTGTTTGATTTTTTACTATAACACCAGCATCTCTTAAATATTTTATTGCATCAATAGCTTCCTTAGTCACTTCTCTAGGATGGTTAAACTGAGTCACTACATAAATTTGTTTTTTTTCACCGTATTTTCTAAGTATCTCTTTAAGTTCATTGTCTCTAGTTATTCTCTCAGGATAAACTACTGGTATTCTTGTTCCAAATCTAATTAAATCAATATGAGAAATATCACATAATGCCTCTAAAAACTTTTCAATTTTTCTGTTACTATTTAAAAATGAATCTCCACCAGAAATAAGTACATTGCTTATTTTCTCATTATTTTTTACATATTCTAACATTTTTTCAAAATGTGTAGCTATTTCTTCATCTGATAAACCTACTAAACGCTTTCTAAAGCAATGTCTACAATACATTGCACAGTGATTTGTAGATAGCACAATTACAGTTTGTTCGTATTTGTGTTGCATTCCCGTAATAACAGTATTATCTGCTTCACCACTCGTATCAAAACTTCCACTTAAATCAATTTCTTCTATTGAAGGTATACACATTTTTTTTATAGGATCATTTGGGTCATTAAAATCAATTAAAGATAAATAATAAGGTGTAATAGACATGGGATATTTTTCAAGTATTTCATTCATTTTTATTTCTTCATCTTTTGTTAAATTCATGTATAAATTTAAATCTTCTGCTTTAGTTATATTTTTCTTCAATAACTCTGTATTGTTCAAGATACCACCCCTTAAGTATATAAAATTTTAAAATCACTTTAACATGTATCTTTCATATAATAAATATATGTGAAATAGTTTATTTAATAGTAAGAATATTGCAAAACATTAATATATATATTAGTAAATACTATATTATTCGGTAAATTTCCTTTTTTTTTGTAAATTTTATCTTATTATTTTTCTTACTATAGTTCCAATTCCTACTCCCACAGTTACTATCCCTAGAATCATCTCAATATTAGATAACATCAGTGACATTTTCACTGGCTCACTACTATATCCCCCTACACCCAAAAATATACCTGAGCTTAGTGCTAGAGATTGATTATAGTCTGCAACAAATTTCATAAAATCTAAATTTTTAAATGTTTCTAGATTATAAATAACATAACTTTTATTAATGTCCAAACCAACAATTAAGTATAAAAATGCAAAAACTAATATTAAAAATATTCCCGTTAATAGCGCATTAAAAGGCCTTTCACCATATCCACAAAATATTTTATACAAAAATGAGCCTATTTTAGGCACCGGGTCTAGAATTTTATACTCAGTTTTTTTGCATAAATAATAATACTCTCCAAAGTTATTATCTAAAGTATTTTCTTTAAATTTATCTGCGATAATCTGATATGTCAAATATAGACCTTCATATTCTTCTCTATCTTTTTTTATTTCTACTAATTTATCAAAAAATGTTTTTTCATCTAATTTAGTTTTATATTTATCATCAAATTCAAAGTCTACAATGTAACATTTATGTGTTTTAAATCCACTTAAATCACAATCAGAAATTTTTATTTTATTTAATTCACATTTATTTGCTATCATGCTTTTCATCATGCATATTTCAAATGAAGTATTTTTTATCAAACAATTTTCAAATATTAAATATGATAAATCACAATTTCTAAATTTACTATAAAATTCGCAACTATAGAATTCACAAGAGTAATTTGTTGTATTATTTAATGATGGAGATTTTATATTATCTTCCATAATAAATATACAATTTTCAAAAATAACACCGCCTAATATAAACTTACAATCATAAAATTTACAGCCTATTATTTTGCAATTTATAAATTTTGTATTTGCAAAAGTGCAATCTTTGAAGTTTGCACATATTATATCTTTATTAGAAATATTATAATAATCTTTTTCATCTAGCAATCCTTTTTTTCCAATGAATTCGTTTTTTATAATTTCATAACTATATCTATTATCAGGATTATAGTCAGTCATCTCCTTTTTATGCTTTATAATATAACTGTAATTTTTTTCATTATTCTTTTTTCTTTTTTCTAGTTGTATCTTTAATTTATAATTTTCTTCTTTAAAATTCACATAAGCCATAGTGATTTCTCCTTTTACAAAATCTATAACTTATTATCTGCATAAAAAAAGACTTAAATGCATTATCATTTAAGTCTTTTCTAAATATTAATTTTCTAACAATTCATTTCCTTGTATATCTTCAACCTCTACACTCTTACCAAGTATTTGTATTCCTATAAACATTGCCACAAATGATAGTGGTAAGATTAAATAAACAGGTAATCCAAATCCTGCTGGTATATATCCAAACACTATAGTAATAACTCCCACAAATATTGAATAAGGCATTTGTGTTCTAACATGATCTATATGATTACATCCAGCTCCCATTGATGAAAGTATTGTTGTATCTGATATTGGTGAACAGTGATCGCCAAATATAGCTCCCGTTAATACTGCTGATGTTGCAACTATTACATAAGACATATCTGGGTTTATTGAATATGCAAGAGGTATAGCCAGTGGCATAAGTATTCCCATTGTTCCATAAGAAGTTCCAGTTGCAAATGATATTATTGCCCCAAGTACAAATATTAAGCTTGGTACTATAAATGGAGGTAGGGAACCTGATAGTAATGTAATTAAATATTTTGCTGTTCCTAGCTCTTTTATTACAGATGATAGTGACCATGCACATATTAATATTACACCTGTTATTACTAATGTTTTCATTCCATCCACCCAAATATCTAGAGCTTCTGATACAGTAAACATTTTTTTACATACACCCATAACCATCGCAACTATTCCAGCAAACAAAGCTGATTGGAAAAGAGCAACAGATGCATCTGAATTTGAGAAAGCTTCTTTTATTGCATTAAATGATGCTGGTGAGTTTTGCATAAGTTGAATTACCGCAGTGTCTTCTCCGCCCATTATTGCAGTATATCCACTGTAATAAAATGCAAATAACGCTCCAACTATCAACGCTCCTATTGGTATTATTGCATTCCACACACTTAGTTTAACACCCTCTAATGGTTCCATATCATCATGTTTACTTAAATTTTTATTTACTTCTTCGTTTGAAGTAATATTTTGACTTCCCCTTCTACATTCTAACTCAGCTTTTCTCATAGGTCCAAAATCCTTTAAAAGTAAAGCTGTCATTACTATAAATCCTAATATTAATAGATTATAAAATCTAAATGGAATTGTATCTAAAAATACTCCAAATGCATTTGTTTCAACTCCTATACTTTCAAATGCTGTACCTATAAGCCCAACTTCTAAACCTATCCATGTAGAAATAATTGCTAAACCTGCAACTGGTGCTGCAGTGGCATCTATTATAAAAGCTAATCTTTCTCTTGATACTTTCATTTTGTCTGTAACTGGTCTCATCATAGGTCCTATTATTAAAGAGTTTGCATAGTCATCAAAGAATACAAGTAGTCCTGCAAACCAAGTCATTATTTGAGCACTTTTTGCTGTTTTTGCTTTATTTGATAACGCTTCAGCTATGGCTTTTGCTCCACCCATTTTTCCAACTAAATTTATAACTCCTCCTATTGCTAAAACTTGAAGAATTATACCTGCATTCCATGGGTCTGCTAGAGATTCCACCGCTCTTTTAATTAAATCTAAAAATGAATAAAATATTGCCATAAAAGGATTGTTTCCTGTTATATTTAATATAAATCCGCCTGACATAATTCCTATAACCAAAGATACTATAACATTTTTAGTTATAAAAGCAAGTGAAATTGCAACTAGCGGTGGTATTAAAGTCCATAAACCAAATTTACCTGCATTTTGTGCCGCAACATCAACTTCTTCTGCAAAAGATAGTGCCGTCGTCATTATGAATAGCATGGTTGTCATTAAAAATAATCTTAAATTTCTTCTTCTCATTTTATTTCCCCCTAATATTTTTGTAGTGAACATCATAAGGGCTATTTTTTTTTCATTAAAAAAACCTTGATGTAAGAGCATCAAGGTCATAATTATACTAAACTATAAATCCATTTGATAGCTCAACACTAATTTCTTAGTGACAGTGGCATATATATTATATATACCCCCAGCCAAATAACCTTAAAGCTTCAGTTATACGCTTCGGCGATGTTTCCTTTCACAATAAATCAACGTTGCTTAACTCCTTATTGTTACTGATAAAAATCGCACCTCTACCTTAAATATTCACTTATTAATATGAGTATATATTACCTGACTTTATTTAGCAACAAGTAAAACCGTATTTTTTACTATATATGTTTTATAAATATTTTTTATATTTAATTAATATTTTAATATTTTTCTTCTATAATTTTATTATATTGATAAATAATAGGAGGAATTATTTATATGAGTATTTTTTTCATTATTATTATTACAATAACAATGCTAATATTTAGCGTTTTTAATAATATTTTTTTAGGATACGGTTTAACTATTTCTTTGATTTTATTTTCTTTAATTGGTTTAAAAAGAAATAAAACCATAAAAGACCTTCTTAAATTATATACTTTTGAGTCTAAAAGAAGTTTTCCAATTATAAAAATTTTAATCTTAATTTCAATTTTAATAAGTGTATGGTTAAGTTGTGGAACAATTCCATCAATAGTTTATTATTCATTAAAATATATTAACCCTAATCTATTTATATTGTTTTGTTTTTTAATAGCAGCTGTAACATCAATTTTAATTGGAACTTCCTTTGGTACTGTAAGTTCCATAGGTATACCTCTTATTATTATTGCACAGGCGTCTAATCTTAACTTAAATTTAGTAGGAGGAGCCATTATGTCTGGTGCATATTTAGGTGATAGATGTTCACCTTTATCTTCTAGTTTACTTCTTCTATGCAATTTAACTAAAGTCGACTTATTTAAATATATTAGAAAGGTTTTTGTTTTTGGTATTATTCCAACTATAATTAGTATTATTTTTTATTTATTTTTTTCCTTTAAAAATCCTTTAACTTTTATTGATAATTCACTAAGTTTAACTTTGTACAATGATTTTCATATAAGTTTTATTTTATTAATACCAGCTATTATAATTATTATTTTATCGTTGAAAAAAGTTTCAATTTCAAAATCAATAACTATAAGTATAATAACATCAATAATAATTTGCCTTTTTATTCAAAAAATAACTATGATAGATTTGTTTAATTATATTATATTTGGATATAAAACGTCTTCATCTTTATCAAATATTATTAAGGGTGGCGGTATTATTTCCATGTTTAAAACTTGTTATATAATTATTATTTCATGTTGTTTAACAGGATTTTTTAGTGGATTAAATATTTTTGACGGCTTGGAAAAGTATTTAAAGAAATTAAAACTAAATAGAAGCAAGTTATTTTTTATAACCTTATTACTTGGCTTAATAATTGCCTCTATTGGATGTAGCCAGACTATAGCTTTTATTTTAACTATAGAAATACTTAAGGATACCTATGAAAATTATAATAATGAGGATATAGCTATGGAATTTTCCAATTCCGCTATTATTACATCTGCCTTAATTCCATGGTGTATAGCTGCACTTGTTCCTACTTCAGTCTTAGGCATAAGTAATTACAAATTTATCCCATATGCTATTTTTCTATATATAGTTCCAATTTGTCATTTATGTTATTGCCTATACTTGGACTATTATAAAGATAAGTTGCAAAAATTCTTTATAAGGTAGAGGCTTTCCATAAATAAATTAAGCATTATATCTCTTTATAAAAGATAGCAACAAGTTCCTAATTATCATTGAATTATGATTTTAAAGAAGATATTATTGAAGTAATTTTTTATATTTTATTAAATAAAAATAGTAATAACTTTAATTATTTATTATTAAAATTATTACTATTTTAGCTTTAAATTTAAAATCACTTTATATCTAGTAAGTCTTTTATAACCTGAGATGACATTATCAATCCTCCACAAGAAGACATAAAAGGCATACTTCCTGGTAAGATTCTATGGCCATTTGATATTTTTTCCTTAACTTCTATAGGTTGTTCTGTAGAAAATACTACTTTTAAATGCTCTATTCCCCTACATCTAAGTTCTTTTCTCATAACTTTAGCCAATGGACAAGTATGAGTATTTGAAATATCATTGATTTCTATCTTTGTTGGATCAAGTTTATTTCCCATACCCATGGAACTTATTATTGGTATATTTTTATTTAAACATATCTCAACTAAATGAATTTTTGATGAAACCATATCTATAGCATCTACAACATAATCATAATTTTCACTAAATATTTTGTTACTACTTTCCTCATTAAAAACACAGTTTACTGCATTTATATTTAAATCTTTATTTATATCTAGTAACCTATCTTTTACTACTTGAACCTTATTCTTGTTTAAATTAGAAGTTAATCCAGGTAGTTGTCTATTAAAATCACTTTCTTCAACCTTTGCATAATCTACTATAGTTATGTTTCCCACACCGGCTCTTACTAAGGCTTCTACACAAAAACTTCCTACTCCACCTACTCCTATGACAAGAACATTAGAATTTTTTAATTTTTCCATACCTTCTTGTCCTATAAGTAAATTTGTTCTCATTGTAAAATTGCTGTTCATCTAGATTCTCCTTTAATAATTACAACTAACTCTTATATTTAGTTTTCCCTAGATTCACAAGTGTATTAATTAAATATAAAAAAATCCCTTCAAATTATTTTATCTAACAATTTAAAGAGATTTTTATAATAAATTAAGCTATTAAACTTTCTTCTTTTTCATCTATATCTACACTTTTTCCAAGTATCTGTATTCCTATAAACATAGCTACAAATGCTAAAGGCATTATTAAATAAATTGGAAGTCCCATTCCTGCTGGTATATACCCAAATAATATTGCTATACTTCCAACAAATAAAGCATATGGCATTTGTGTTCTAACATGGTCTATATGATTGCATCCAGCACCCATTGATGAAAGTATTGTTGTATCTGATATTGGTGAGCAGTGGTCTCCAAATATAGAACCTGTAAGAACTGCACTTACACAAACTATTATATAAGACATATCAGGACTTATAGAATGAGCTAGTGGTATAGTTAGTGGCATAAGTATACCCATTGTTCCATAAGATGTACCTGTAGCAAATGAAATTATTCCACCTAGTACAAATATTATACTTGGTAATAAAAAAGCCGGTACAGAACCTGATAATAATTGTATCAAGTATCTAGCTGTTCCAAGTTCTTTTATTACTGATGAAAGTGACCATGCACATATTAGTATTACACAAGTTATAACTAAAGTTTTCATTCCATCTACCCATATATCTAATCCTTGTGATACAGTAAATATTTTTTTACCTACACCCATTGCTATAGCAACTATTCCTGCAAATAAAGCAGATTGGAATAAAGCTACTGATGCATCTGCATTAGAAAATGCTTCTCTTATTGCTACAAATGATAGTGGTGAGTTATTAAATATTTGAATTAAACTTGCATCATTTCCACTCATTATTGTGCTATAACCACTGTAGTAAAATGCAACTAATGATCCAACTATTAGTATTCCTATTGGTATTATAGCATTCCATATGTTTAATTTAACTCCTGGAAGGGGCTCTAAATCACTATGTTCATTACTTATTTTTTCATCTATATCTTTACTAGAAACTAAATTTGTATTTCCTCTTCTAGCTTTTAGCTCTGCTTCTCTCATTGGCCCGAACTCTTTTAATAGTACTGCTGTTATAACTATAAATCCAAGAATCAATATATTATAAAATCTATATGGTAATGTACTTAAAAATATACTAAATGCATTTGCATTTACTCCTATAGCATTAAATCCATCTCCAATTAGGCCTACTTCTAAACCTATCCAAGTTGAAATTATTGCTATTCCTGCAACTGGTGCAGCTGTAGCATCAATTACAAAAGCAAGCCTTTCTCTTGAAACTTTCATTTTATCTGTAACTGGTCTCATCATAGGACCTATTATTAAAGAATTTGCATAGTCGTCAAAGAATACTAAAAGCCCAGCTGCCCATGTTATAAGTTGAGCACTTTTTGCACTTTTTGCCTTTTTAGCTAATGACTCAGCTATTGCTTTTGCTCCACCCATTTTAGCAACTAAGTTGATTACTCCACCTATTGCTAAAACTTGAAGTATAATTCCTGCATTCCATGGGTCTGCTAATGCCCCAACAGCTCTATCAATTAAATCTAAAAATGAATTAAATAGTGCTGAAAAAACATTAATACCATTTAGGTTTAATAAAAAACCACCTGACATTACTCCAATAACCAAAGATACTATAACATTCTTAGTTATAAAAGCCAGAATAATAGCTACAAGTGGTGGTAATAATGTTAATATTCCATACTTTTGTGCATTTATTACAGCCATATCTTGTTCTGCTGCAAAACTTGTTACATTTGATATTAAAATCAATATTGTTGTCATTAATAATAATCTTACATTTCTTTTTTTCATTTTTCTTCCCCCTATATGATAGTTGTGAATATTTCAGGGTTTTGTCATTTTAATACAAATTGTCTTTGCTCATGTTAATAATGTCTTTTAGAACAAATTCATTATTCCATTAAGTAGTTAAAAATCAATATTTTTTAATAAAAATTATAATTTTTTGCAATAAAAAAACCTTGATGGCTTCATCAAGGTTAAAATTACACACTAAAAATATTATTAGTTCTTCTCAATGATAGCTCAACACTAAAATTAGTGACAGTTGTATATATATTTTATATACACCCAGCGATATAACCTTAAAGCCTCAGTTATACACTTCGGCAATATTTCCTTTTTTAATAAGTCATCGTGCTACCTCATTATTAATACTTATAAATATTGCGCCTCTACCTATATATTCACTTGTTTTTTATAGTATATAATATATGCTTTACAAATACAATATATTTTGTTCTAATTTATCAAAATTATATTTACTTTAGTCTAATAATCTATGAATTTATATAATAAAACACAAAACCATAAGGTATCCAATCTGATATATTTGAACTTAATAGAGAATAATTAAGCTCATCTAAAGTTATTTTTTCATCATCTAACAAGTATACATAAGTTTTATTATTTTCTTCAAATAATTTTAAATATTTAAAGCTATATTCAAAATAATCTTCTTCTTTATCATCTCTATATTGATCTCTCGAGTCATCTTCAATCATAAAGAATTTATTGTCTTTGCATGATAAGTAAGTCAGTATTGGGTCGTCTTGTTCAGTGTATTGAACTATTAATACCCTATCTTCTTTTTTCTTTTTACTATTTTTATAAAAATCATTCCATATCTTTTCATTTGCTACTATTTGTTCGTCTTCAATAACTACAATATTATTTTTTTTAGCTTTTTCAACTGTTAGATTTTTAGAGCCTCCATAAGATTTTAATAGTTCTTTTACTTTTTGCGAGTCTTTTGCTGAATATATCTTAAGTTTTTCATCATTAAAAGCATCTATAGTCTTTTCAGTATTAATGTTTTTACATCCTACTAAGCTACAAAAGGTTATACAAATAATAATATAAATTATCTTTTTCATCTTATCCCCCCTACATACTGATTATTACTATCTTCTTTTTTTTTGAAATAATTCCTTCAATTTTCATTCACTATGATTATGAAAATTGCGACAAATTCTTTAATTATTCATATTTATTAAAGGAAATACTCACATTTTGTTGAATATTAGTAAAGTGTCTGATTACAAAATTTATGGAGGAATAGACTATGCTGTTAATCAATAATACTAGTACAAATGCTTACTTTAACTTGGCTATGGAAGAATATTTTTTAAAAAATACTAATGAAGATATTTTTATGCTATGGAGAAATGAAAGTGCTATAATCGTAGGTAAAAATCAGAATACATTATCTGAAATTAATTATGAGTATGTAAAACAAAATAAAATAAAAGTCGTAAGAAGACAGTCTGGTGGTGGAGCTGTTTTTCATGATTTAGGTAATATAAATTTTACATTTATTTCGTGTAATGATAATAGTTTTAGTGATTTTAAGCGATTTACTATGCCAATAATAGACGCTTTGAAAAATTTAAATATACAAGCTGAATTTTCAGGAAGAAATGATTTACTTATTGATAATCAAAAATTTTCAGGTAATGCACAGTATAATTACAAAAATAAGGTAATGCACCATGGTACTTTGTTGTTCTCATCTGAAATAAATGATTTGTCTAGTGCTCTAAAAGTAAAACCATCTAAGTTTATAGGCAAAAGTGTAAAATCTGTTAAATCTCGTGTTACAAATATTGCTAATCACTTAGAACAGGATATAACTGTTTTAGAATTTAAAAATTACTTGATGAACTTTATAAATAGCAAATACGAAAATAATTGTCTTTACCAATTAAGTGAGGAAGATATAAATGAAATAAACAAATTGGTTGAAGATAAATATAACACTTGGCAGTGGAATTTTGGTCATTCACCTAAATATGCTCTTAATAATGAAATTAAGTATCCTGGTGGCAATATAGAATTTAGTTTAAATGTTGAGAAAGGGCTAATTAAAGAAATAAAATTTTTCGGAGATTTCTTTGGTAAAAAGGATGTTTCATATATAGAAGATTTATTAAAAAATACAAATCACAATGAAGCTAGTATCAGGAGTATCTTAAATAACATTGATATAAATGACTATTTTTTAAATTGTGATATAGATATATTAGTTGATGGAATAATGGGTGTAAAATAAACTTAAAGTTATTAAATTAAAATGAAGAATAGATCTTTTGCCTATTCTTCATTCATTCTTTTCTTTTCAAAATTATCCAAATCCTTATTTAATTTATTACCTATTTTCCAAGCAACAAATATGATTAAAACTAAAGTTAATACTTTCAAAGGATTTGTAATAAAACCAACAATATCTTTTCCTATATAACTAACTATAAAAAACATAACTAACTTTCCTGCTACTACTGCAGATATAAAGTCTGTAGTATGTCTTTTGGCTAATCCTTGAGATATTGTAACCACGCAAGCTGGTAAAAATGGACAAGCATAAGCAAAAAACAATAACATAAACCCTTTTTCTTCTACCCAATCAATTGCTTTTTCTACTTTTTCGTTTTTTAATAATTTAATAAATTTTTTATTGCTAATTTTTTTAACTATTAAAAATAGACATATAGTCCCAGCTGTAGATCCTATCCATGATATTATTAACCCTTGATACATACCAAATAAAGCCGCGTTAGCAGTAACAATTGCAACTAGCGGTAGTATGGGTAGAAAACTTTCTACAAATACACTTGTCAATCCAACAATAATAGACAATAACCAATAATCATTTACTATATTATATATGTTTTGAATATATTCCATAAGTATCTCCTTTTTATGATTTTAAATTATTATATCATAATAATTTTTATTTAAATCTAATATGAATAAATTTTCATTTTTTCTTAACAATTGGGCCTGATATACCCCATTTTCTTAATATTTTCTTACTATTTTGTTATTAATTTGTTATTAATTCTTTTAATTTATGCAATAAAAAAAGATTGCTAAAAAGCAATCTTTTTATTTTATAACTTGTCTTACGTGTAAATCCATTTGTGGATATGGTATTGAAATCTTTTCTTCATCAAATCTAATTTTAACTTGTTCTAATAAATCATAATATACTGTCCAATAGTCAGGTGTATTTACCCAAACTCTTACAGCAAATTTTAAAGAACTAGGTCCTTGTTCAAATAATCCAACAAATGGCTCTGGATAATCAAGAATTAGTTTATTTTTAGATACTATTTCTTTTAATACACTTCTAACTTTTAAAATATCACATTCATACCCTGCTGAAAATGTTAAATCAACTCTTCTAGTTTCTTTTGTAGAATAATTTATTAAACTTCCGTTTGATAAGGTTCCATTTGGTATTAATACAACTTTATTATCTACCGTTGTTAAAGTTGTATAAAATACTCCAATTTGTTCAACTGCTCCTTCAAATTGATCAGCTTGGATATAATCTCCTACTTTAAATGGTCTAAGAAGTAAAATTATAAATCCTCCAGCAAAGTTTGATAAACTTCCTTGAAGTGCAAGACCTATGGCAACCCCAGCTGAAGCAACTATAGCTGCTAATCCTGACAATTTTAGCTCCCAATATGCTCCTGCAATTACAAGCACTAATAAACATTTTAAAGATATACTTATAAATGACCTTGTGAATTTCACTAATGTCATATCTACATTTCTTTTTTCTGCAAAGATTACAAATTTTTTCGATAATCTATTTATTATTTTAAATCCTATTATTATTAAAATTGTACCTATTATTAATTTTGTTCCACTATTTAGTGCCCAATCTAGTATTTTGGTAGCCATGGTTTCCATGGTCATATTTTTAAAATTCATATTTTGTATTTCTTCAAGCATCAATTTCCCTCCAAGTCTATTACATATAAATAAAATAATACACTTTTTTGCAAAAATTGTCTAGGATAGTTGTAAATAATTATAGTAAATCATATCATGTAAATTTATGTAATTAGTCTATTACATGGTAATCCTTGCTTGTGTAATATATTTCTACAGGTTTTTCTTGACTACTAAATGAAAGAGGTGTAAGAGAATAAGCATAGCTTCCAGCATTATTTATGAAGATCAAATCGTTGATTTCAGCCTTAGTAAGAAGTATATCTTTTGCTAAAATATCAACAGCTGTACATAAATTCCCTCCTATGGTAACTATCTCTTTATTATTTTCTTCTTTATCTTCCCTCTTTATTAAACTTATAGTATAAGAATCATAAGAAGTAAAAAGTGGTTCCATCATTTTCAAATTATCTTTTTTGTTAGTATAAGAAACAATAAGCTCACTAATAGTAGGTTTAAAAAAACCATTATATCCATTTTGTACGATTAGATATTTCCTACCTCTTGATTCTTTAATATCAATTATAGGTGTAACGTAAGCTCCACTTTTACAAACTAAAAATCTTCCACTTTCTATAATAAATCTAGCATTTAACTTTTGTTTATATTTTTTAATTAACTCATTTGACATTTTACTAAGTTTATCAATATCTAAATTTCCATAAGAATTACCATATGATATCCCTAGTCCTCCACCAAAATTAATAAACTTAAGATTAAATTTCATCTTTTCTTTACAAAATAATGCAAGCTTTAATACATATTCATAATAATTGTAAATTATTTCATAATCTAAAATTTGGGACTGAAGATGTACATGAATTCCAACAACCTCAATATTACTTAGGTTATCTATAAAATTTTTATTTTCTATCAATGTCTCTTCATCTACGCCATATTTGCTGCTTATAGATTCTCCACCAAACATATTATAATTAGCATTAATCCTTAACCCAACTTCTAAGTTAGTATTTCTTTCTTTTCCTATTTCATTTAATAAACTTAATTCGTTATAACTATCCGCTGTTATTATGCATTTATCAATAGATTCTTCAATATCTTTTCTTCTTTTACCCGGTGCAGAATAAATTATATTATTTTTATTAATATTTGCTGTATTTGATATTTGTACTTCCTTTGCAGATGCAGCATCTGAGCCTATATTATTTTTACTCATTAAATCCAATATGTGTTTATTGGGATTAGTTTTGACTGAGTATAAAATTTCAAACTCTTTAAATTTGTCTTTTAAAATATTAATAGATTTTAAAATTTCTTCTTCATCATACACATAAAATGATTTGTTTACTTCACTCATTAATTGTCTCAAATTATTATTATCTAACATCATCATTCACCCCAAATTTATTTTAATATTTTTTATATTCCTATAAAATTCTATATTTCCTGTACTTATCCTTTATTGTTGTATAGGATTAAACTTATTGAATATTCTTATTGATGTTAATCAAAAAAATCTTCCTTATCTATTGAATTAAGGAAGATTTTCTATTACATTAACGGTGAGAATAATCGAAGTATTAGCCTACCAAATTTTACTGGCCATTTTATATTTTCGCACTCGTTTAAACTTATTTTTTGGCAAAGTTCCAATGTTTCATTAAAATCGTCTTTTACTTTTAATACACTCTCTGTTTTATACAACCATGCTCCACATTCAAAATGAAGATATAAACTTCTAAAATCTAAGTTAATACTTCCTACTACTGCATATTCATCATCAACTACAAAAGTTTTAGAATGCATAAAGCCTGGTGTATATTCATAAATTTTTATACCGTCCTTTATAAATGAGTGATAATAAGATTTTGTAACTGCATGAACAAACCATTTATCAGGTATATGTGGCGTTACAATTCTTACATCTACACCTGACTTTGATGCTATTTTCAATGCAGTTGCCATTTCATTATCTATTATTAAATATGGAGTATTAATATATATATAGTTTTTCGCCTTATTTATTAAATTTAAATATACGGTCTCTCCAATAGGTTCATTGACTAATGGACTATCATCAAAGGGCTGTATATATCCATTACTTAAATATTTTTCATTTGTATAATTTTCAGGTTTATACTTTAAATAATCATCATTTGTATTATTTATAAAGTCCCACATACTTAAAAACATAACAGTTAAATTAAATACTGCATCACCCTTAATTAGTATAGCAGCATCTTTCCAGTGACCATATTTTTCATAAGTATTAATATATTCATCAGCCAAATTAATTCCGCCCATAAAACCTACATATCCATCAATTACTGCTATTTTTCTATGATCTCTATTATTTAATCTATTTGTAAATAAAGGTACAAATGGATTGAATACTCTACACTTAATACCATGTTTTTGTAATTCATCTGCATATTTATATGGTAATTTCATTACACATCCAACATCATCATAAATAACTCTAACATCTACTCCTTCTTTAACTTTTTCCTTTAAAATATCTAATATAGTATTCCACATTACACCTTCTTCAATAATAAAATACTCTAGAAATATGAAGTATTTTGCCTTTTTTAGTTCATCAATTAATTTTTCAAACTTAGCTTCTCCTGGTGACAAATATTCATTATAACAATTTTCATATATTGGGCAATTTGCATAATCCAATATATATAAGGACTGATTCTTTGCATACTCACTTTCTTTTTCTAATCTTTTCAAAACATCATAATCTTGAATTAAGGATGACTTCATTTTTATATTTTGATTTTTCATTTTTTTCTTTTCTCTTTTACTTAATTTATTACCTCCGTATATAAGATAAAAAGTTCCCCCAAATATGGGTAGTATTAATATTGGTACTATCCATGCAATTTTGTAACTAGGATTACTTTTTCCATTTAATATATATATTACTAAAATACACCCAAGTATTAGAGATATTAAATAAAAGTATAAAAAATATTCTCTACTCTGTAAAATGACTAAAATAATAATATATATCTGTACTGCCAAAGTTAAAAAGAAAAATATTAATCTTTGAATAGAATTTTTATATGGTTTTTTCATATATATTTTAATTTTCTCCCCTTATAAATTTCACATATATAACTAGTATATATTAATTTGCATTTTGTTGTGAAAATTTTCCAATAAATAGTTTTATTAACCAAAAAATTTTACAATAAAAAAAGACTTAGAAATATCTAAGTCTCTTTAGTTTATAGTTATTAATAAAATAATAAGTTTACAAATTTTTAAGTTTTTCTTCTATCATTTGTTTTGCTACTGGAGGATTTACTTTTCCCTTTGAAGCTTTCATAACTTGCCCCATTAAAAATCCAACAGCTTGAGTTTTTCCAGCTTTAAAATCTTCTATTGATTTAGGATTACTATTTAAAACTTCATTAACAAGTTTTTCTATTTCATCAAAACAACTAATTTGAGATAATCCTTTTTCTTCAATAATTTCTAAAACAGGTCTGTCGCTTTTAAACATTTCTTTAAATACTTCTTTTCCTGCCGTATTACTTATTTTACCTTCTTCTATCATATTAAATAATCTTACTAAGTTTTTAGGTGAAATTTTTATTTCTTCTACTTCCATATTATTTGCATTTAATAAACGAAGTAAGTCTCCTAATATATAATTTGATGCTGTTTTAGGATTTGCTCCTTCATTTACAACATCTTCGTAAAACGCAGCAAGTTTTTTACTTCCTATTATTATATAAGCATCTTTTTCACTTAAGTTATACTCCTTCACAAATCTTGCTCTTTTTTCTATTGGCATTTCAGGTAGTGATTTTTCTATAGTATCAACTTTTTCTTGTTCTATTATAATAGGTGTTAAATCTGGCTCAGGAAAATATCTATAATCATGAGCTTCTTCTTTTGAACGCATTGGTAAAGTTTTACCTTTTCCCGCATCCCATCTTCTTGTTTCTTGTTTTATTTTATATTCTTCCCCATATTGATATAATTCTTTTTGTCTTTTTTCTTCTTTTTCTAAAGCCTTTTGAACTTCTCTAAAAGAGTTTATATTTTTTATTTCTACTTTTGTTCCGTATTCTTCTCTACCATAAGGTCTTATAGATATATTAGCATCACATCTTATAGAACCTTGGTCCATACGACAATCTGATATTTCAGCATATTCAAGTATTCCTTTTAATTCTCTCATAAATGCTGCTGCTTCTCCTGGAGATCTTAAATCTGGCTCAGTAACAATTTCTACTAAAGGTACACCTGCTCTATTGTAATCTATTAGGGACACTGGTTCATCTTCTAGATGTACAAGTTTTCCTGCATCTTCTTCTATATGTATTCTGTTAATTCTAACAGATACTTTTTTTCCTTCGTAATTAAAATCAACCATACCATTTACACACATAGGTAAATCGTATTGTGATGTTTGGTAGTTTTTAGTTAAGTCTGGATAAAAGTAGTTTTTTCTATCCATTTTATTATAATTATTTATGCTACATCCTATAGCTCTTCCAGCTTTTATGGCTAAATTAACAACTTCTTCATTTAATACTGGTAGAGTTCCTGGTATTCCAAGGCATATTGGACATGTATTTTCATTTGGTTTAGCTCCAAATTCTGTTGAGCAAGAGCAAAATATTTTTGTATTTGTTTTTAGTTCTGAATGTATTTCCAAACCAATAACAGTTTCTAGTAACATAAATTACACCCCTCTCTCAAAGCTAAGATTTAGTTTTTTCTCTAGTGCATAAGCAACTTTATATATTTTATCTTCTGTAAATACATCTCCTATTAATTGAACCCCTATAGGTAATCCTTCTTTACTTTTGCCCCCTGGCATTGATAGTGCTGGTACTGTTGCTAAGTTAATATTTATAGTATAAATATCTGCCAAATACATAGCTGTTGGATCTTCGCATCTTTCTCCTATTTTAAAAGGAAGTATAGGAGATACAGGTCCCATAATAATATCGTATCTTTTAAAAGCTTCTTTAAAATCTTTTTTTAATTTTGCTCTAAATTTTTGTGCTTTATTGTAATAAGCATCATAATATCCTGAAGATAAAGCATAAGTGCCAAGCATAATTCTTCTTTTTACTTCTTTACCAAATCCTTCACTTCTACTGTTTTCAACTAAGTCTTCTACAGAGTTATAGTCTTTTGCTCTATATCCATATCTTATGGAATCGAATCTTGCTAAGTTAGAACTGGCTTCTGCTGAAGATATTATATAGTAAGGGGCTAATCCATCTTTTGTAGATGGTAGTGAAAATTCTTCCACCTCTGCTCCAAGTTCTTTCAAAGCTTTTATATCTTCAAATATAGCTTCTTTTATTTCTTCATTTAGCCCTTCTTCTTCAATGAACTCAACAGGTATGCCTATTTTCATACCTTTTATTCCTGAGTCTATTCCTATAGTATAATCTTTTACCTGAAGATTTTTAATAGTAGTTCCATCTAGATTATCTTCTCCTGTTAATATATTTAGTAAATAAGCATTATCTTCAACTGTCATAGAAAACGGTCCTATTTGGTCTAGTGATGAACCAAAGGCAATCAAGCCAAATCTTGATACTAAACCATAAGTTGGTTTCATACCAACTACGCCGCAAAATGATGCTGGCTGTCTAATAGATCCACCTGTGTCTGAACCCAAAGCAAGTGGGACCATTTCAGATCCTACTGCAGCTGCTGAACCTCCAGAAGATCCTCCTGGTACTCTAGATATATCTATTGGATTTTTTGTAACCTTAAAGGCTGAGTTTTCTGTTGATGAACCCATAGCAAATTCATCTAAATTAGTTTTGCCTATTAATATGGCATCTTCTTCTTGTAATTTTTTTATAACTGTTGCGTCATAAGGTGGAACAAAATCTTCTAACATTTTAGATGCACATGTTGTAGTGACACCCTTTGTGCAAAGATTATCTTTTATAGCAATAGGTATACCAGCTAGCTTTCCAACCTTTTCATCTTTTTTTATTTTTCCATCTAGTTCTTTAGCCTTTTGTAATGCTTTTTCTTCTTGAAGTAATATAAATGCATCTATATAATTCTCTTTTTCTTTTATATTTTCAATATAATAACTTACAACTTCTTCGCATGAAATTTCTTTACTTTGTATTTTATTTACTAGCTCTTTTATACTATATCTTTTCATTTAAACCTCCTCCTACTCAATGATTTTAGGAACTTCTATGGAAGTTTCTCTCATCTTTTTAGAATTTATATATAAATCATCTATTTCGCATTTTTTGCATATATCTTTTCTAACTACTGCAACTTTTGGTCTTTCTATTTCCACATCTTCTAAGTCCAGTTTATCTAGTGTTTTAAATTGCTCTAGTATATTTTCAAACTCTACTGCAAAAACTTCTGCTTCTTCTTCACTAAATTGAAGTTTTGCTAATTTTGCAATATATCTAACATCTTCCTTTGTAATTGCCATTTTCTTCACCCTTTCAGTAATTTCTTTATGGAGTTAGTCTCTTCATATCTCTTGGTATAAGAGTTGCTTCTCTAATATTTGTAAGCTTTAATATTTTCATAGTAAGTCTTTCTAGACCTATGGCAAATCCACCATGAGTAGGCATACCATATTTAAATGTTTCCAAATAAAAAGCAAAGTCCTCTGGATTTAATCCAAATTTTATTATATTTTCTTTTAACATTTCATAATCATTAATTCTTTGTCCACCTGTAGTTATTTCCAGACCATCGTATATTAAGTCAAAACTCTTAGTTAATTCTTTATTTTCATCATCTGGCATTGTATACATTGGTCTTTTACTTACAGGGTATTTTGTCAAAAATACAAAATCACAGTTGTATTTTTCTTTAACGTATTTAGAAATTAATACTTCACCTTGTGCATCTATATTTCCAATTGGAGATTTTTTATTATATTTATTTAGCAATATTTCATGAGCTTCTTGTAAAGTTATTCTTGGTATATCTACATCACTTGGTAAGTCTATTTTATACATATCAAGTTCTTTTTTACAAACTTTATTTAAGTGATTCAATAAATAATTTATAAAACCTTCTTCCAAATCCATTAACTCATATTCATCCTTTATAAATCCCATTTCCACATCTAAACTAACATACTCATTTAAATGTCTCCATGTATTATGAAGTTCTGCTCTATAAGCATGGCCGATTTCAAAAACTCTTTCAAAGCCAGCTCCTACCATCATTTGTTTATAAAATTGAGGTGATTGGGCTAAAAATGATCTTTTATCAAAATAATTCACAGTAAACATTTCAGATCCACCTTCTGTTGATGAATCAATAATTTTAGCTGTATGAATTTGTTCAAAATTTCTTTCTTTTAGGTAATTTCTAAAAGCTGCTTCTATTTCACTTTGAACTTTAAATATTGCTCTTATTTCTGGTCTTCTAAGAGATATTGTTCTATGGTCTAATTGAGTTTCTAAAGCTGCTTTATTTTTAAGACTATTAATTTCAAATGGAAGTTTGTCGTAATAAGTATTTCCTATAACTTTAATTTCTTCAGCTATTATTTCTATTTTACCAGGTGCTTTTTCATTGCTACATACTGTTCCAATTACTTCTACAGCATTTTCTAGCCTTAAATTTTTAACTTGTTCCTTTTTACATACTAATTGAATAACACCTGATTTATCTCTTAATTTCACAAATACTACATGGCTTAAATCAGTTATTTTGTATACCCAACCCCTGAGCAATACTATTTGATTTATACAATCATTTAATTCATTTATAAACATTCTTTCTAATTCTTTATCTTTCACCTTGTTCTTAGATACTCTTTCTAAGTGTGCCATTTTAGCCAATCCTTTCTTTAATTATTTTTATACATTTAAAATCTTTGCAATTAAAAAACGCCCCTATACAAAAGTATAGGGACGTGATATTTACGCGGTACCACCCTAGTTGACTATTTTTAGTCCACCTTAATTACGTACAGAAAAATATTCGATACGCTTCCTTGATAACGGTAGGATTCCGTTTAGGTCTACTCTTTAAAATAAATTTCGGCTAACAACTCCAAAGTGTTCTTCAACTAAATTATCATACAAAGCTTCCACCGTCCTTTGCTCGCTATAAATCAATATGTAGTCTACTCTCTTTTTCATAGTATTTTTCTATATATTTTTAACATTGTAAATTAACGTACAAGTAAAATCAACATTTTTTATTATTTTCTCATTATTTTACTTATATAATGATCGTTATTATTTACTGTTCAAAAGTATTATATTCAAAATATATAAATATGTTCATGCATTTTTAGGTTTCTATAAAATATTCATTTAACAAACTAAAAAACTCTTTTTCATGTTTCGCTTCATCCTTACACATTTCATTTAGTGCACTATAAATTGCTTCTAAACCAAGCTCTTTAGCTTTTTTAGCTAATTTCAATTTACTTTGCATTGCCTCATATTCATCTTCTATAATTACTTTTAAATTTTCCTTCGTCCATGGTTTAACAACTTCTCCCAAAAGTTCTGCCAAAATAGATGCATGATTAGCTTCTTCGTAAGCTATTTTTTTATATACTTCTCCTACTTTTTGGTATCCTTCTTTCATGGCAATTTTACTCATAGCCAGGTACATTCCTACTTCCAAGCATTCTTTAGAAAAAATAGTCCTTAAGTCGCAAATCATTTTGTCATCTGCATCTTTTGCTATTCCTATATTTTCACAAATATCAAATATTTTTTGTTCTTTTTTTATGTCAATTTCTTCGAATTCTTCATAAGGACAATTGCAAATAGGGCAAGTTCTTGGTTTCTCATTTTCAATAATATATCCACATATTGGACAAATCCACTTATTCATTCACATTTCCTTCCTAATTTTTCCTTTATATTATTTCATACTTATATTATGAATATCTTTATATTATTTTATTCTTCATATATTTAATTATAATTTTCAAGTTTTATTTAAGAATAATAAGTGTGTATATTAAATATATTGTAAGTAATAAGAATTATTAATAATGGTTTGATTATTGCCAAGGAGGACATATTTATGGGATTTTTAACAATATTATTAACTGGATTTGCTTTAGCCATGGATGCCTTTGCTGTTTCAGTAACAAAGGGTATGACCCTTAGAAAAATTACATCTTTTATATCTTTTAAAATTGCTTTTTTCTTTGGTTTATTTCAAGGATTAATGCCCTTTATTGGATGGTTTGTAGGCATTAGGTTTCAAATATATATACAGGCTGTAGATCATTGGATTGCATTATTTCTATTATCTTTTATTGGTCTTAAAATGATATTTGAAGCCTATGAAGATAGCAACAATCCTGAAATAACAGTAACATGTGATGATGAATTGGATAATAGGGAGTTAATAATTTTATCCATTGCTACTAGTATAGATGCTCTTGCTGTTGGAATTAGCTTTGCATTTTTAAATGTACATATTATACCTCTTTGTTTAAGCATAGGCCTAATTACTTTTGTCTTATGTTTTTTAGGGGTTATGATTGGAAAATTTTTAGGCCCAGTATTTAAAAATTACTCTCAGATTATAGGAGGTATAATATTAATTCTTATAGGTATTAATATTTTAAATGAACACACTAATTTTATTTATAAAATGTTAAATTAATTTACATAATAAAAAACTGTAGACACTAAAATCTACAGTTTTTTAATTAAATATTTAAATTTAATAATGATATACTCTCTCCACTCTACTACCTATACAACTTAATGTTTCATTTGTTATTGTTCCACTTAGTCTGCTCAATTGATTTACTGGTAAATAAAAGTCTCCATCTTGACCAAACAATGTTACAATATCCCCTTCTTTAACATTATCAATATTAGTTACATCTACCATTGTTTGATCCATACAAACATTACCTACTATTTTTCCATATTGGCCATTTATTAAGACTTTAAAATCTTTTTTAGATACTGCTCTAGAAAATCCATCTGCGTATCCAATAGTAATAGTAGCTATTTTCATTGGAGTTGATGTAGTAAAGTTATTACCATAACCTATGTTCTCACCAGATTCTACTTCTTTTACCATAGCTACTCTACATCTTAGTGACATTGTAGGCTTTAATTGTTCATTATCTGGTAATTTACTTAATATAGTGTCACAAGGGTCACATGGTACTCCGTATAATATAATACCTGGTCTAACTAGGTCTCTATGTATTTCTCTATATGATGTTATGCCATAAGAATTTTGTAAATGTACTTTTCCTAAATTGAAATTTTCATCTTTTAATTTATCAATTATATAATCAAAATTTTCAATTTGCTTTCTTGTAAATAATATGTCTTGTTCTGCCTCACTATCAGCTCTGCATAAATGAGAGAATATGCCTGTAATATCAATATTTTTCAAATTGAATATTGACTTAATATCATCTATATTATCTCTATTTTCACCTATTCTGTTCATACCAGTGTTTAGTGCCACATGACATTTAACAATTCCTGGTAACTCACTTAAACTTTTAGCATATTTACTATTTATTAAAGTCTGAGTTAAATTGTATTTTATTAACTCTTCTTTTTGACAAACAGGTGTATAACCCAAAACTATTATTTCACTTTTAATATTTCCTTTTCTTAATTCTATAGCTTCACTAATACATGCAACTGCTAGATATTTTATTCCTATACTTTCAAAATAACTTGCTACTTCTAATGAACCATGTCCATAAGCGTTTGCCTTTACTACTCCTACAATTTCACAGTTTTTGTCTAACATATTTGAAATCACATCTATATTATGTTTGAAATTAGTTAAATTAATTTCTGCAAAAGCTCTTAATTTAGAAGTATCTATTTCGTTTCTACTCTTATAAATCTTTTTTATCATTGTATTTTCCCCCTAACATACCCTTTAGTAAAAAAATTTATATTATTTTATATATTAATTCTATCTTAATTATAGCATATTTTCTGATTATTAATAATATTCCATCAAATTTATCTTTAAAAATAAGCCATAAAAATGGCTTATTTTTTTATTATCCATCATATTCATTTGTAGTTGTATATGATGTAGTTTTTTCTCTTTTTTTACCCTTTATTGGTCTTTGTTCTCTGAACAATGAGGACACTCTTCTCTTTTCAATCTTTTAGAATTAAACTCATCAACCACTTTTTCCAACGCTTCTTTTTCTTCCTCTTCTTGTCTTATAAACTCATCTTCATAAAACTGCATTTTTTCTTTCTCTTGAAAAATTTCTTCTATTTCATCTTCATAATATCTTGCCAATCTTTTATCTTCAATTATTCCTAGCAACTTTCTTGTACCAATATATGCTGCTGCACCTACTCCTGCAGTTACTGCACCAAATATTACGGCTTTTTTTACTTTTTTGTTCATGTTCCTATAGTGTTCAAAATATTCAATACTTTTCATATTAAATTCTCCTTCCTTAAAAGGTTATTATATATAAATAGTATTTGTATTTTTACATAAAAAAGTTATAAATTTTAATATTAATATTTGTAATTAATATGTAAATTTCAAGAATTTAACATTATATAAAATAATTCCATAAAAAAAGCTAAACTAGTAATTAGTTTAGCTTATATTTATTAAAATTAGTTAAGGAAGTGGTTTTACTGTTATCTACCCAAAATTATTTGTTTTATACTCTTGAATGGGCTTAAGTTTTAACATACATTGAAAGCTCCTTTGAAGAGTTTCACGTGTTAGTTTGAGATATTACCACTGCCACTTCCTTAATATAATTGTATTTATGTATATACAATTTTGTTCATAATTCTTGATAAATAATAATATTTTATTTTCTTTTTCATAGTTATATTTTATTTGTTTTTATCATATATTATTAATTACTATAATTTTATTGTTGTTTTTGATTTACTCCTGAATCTTTATTTTGTATACATTTTTCTGGATTAATATAAATAACTTCCCATTGATTATTCTTATTTTTCTTGTAATCAGCTATTTTTTTATCTACTCCATTAGTTAATTCATAAAAAAGTACATAATATTCATTGTCGTCTTTATCTTTATAGTATGCTCTTTTTTCATATCCATCTTCATTTACAATTACATCTCCATCAATCAATGAACACCAGTTTCCATATTCTATTTCTACAAAAGTTTTAGCATCATATGCCCATCCATGATATGGTGCACATAAATAATTTTCACTACTATAATTCATTTTAACTATTTTATAACCATCATTTTCCTTATCTAAATATATATAGCCATAATAATATGCAAATACGCCTTTGTCCTCTTTGGATCCTTCAATAACTTCTAGCTCTACAAAGTATTTTAATAAATTTGGATTTTCTTCATCTGCTGCAACGTTATTAACTTTTATCAGATTAATGTGAAGTATATTTTTAAAGGAATCTAAGAAATCATTGTATGGCAGCTCTTTTTGATAAGATTTTGATAAAAAATTATATGCTACTGGATATGGTCCTTTAGCTTCTCCTAATGAGCCACATCCTGTTTCATTATCTTCTGTTGGATTAGCAGCTTCCCTAAGTATATTAAAGTAGTTTACCACAGTATCCTTCCCTGATCTAAATGGCTTTGATGGTAGGTCCATTTTATATGGATTCTTATTATAGAATTCCTTTAAAATATTAAGATTATCATCGTTTAGTATGGCCATATCAGATGGTCTAAAAAATTTTTCTAAATCGTAATTTTCTTCTTTACTATCAACAACCTCCAACTCTTCACCTACAACAGATTCATCAACTAATTTTCCACCTAATATATATTTATTTTCCTTCTCTGTTGCATCTATTGTCAGCGTTGTTGTCATAATCATTATTAAACATAATAGTAAATATTTTAGATTTTTCATTTTAATCTCCTTTCTAAAAATAAATAAGACCTTATTTATATCTTTTACATTTTTTTCTAAAATACACTAAAAATGTTTTTAATTTATATAAAAATTTAAAATTTATATTTCCATTTATTTTTATAATGACTTTTATATTTCAATAATCTACAATAATTACTGTAACATAAGATAAAATCAAAAGGGGATGGTTTCATTGGAAAGAATTGATGAAAGGGATACTATGTTCGCAAGAGCTCATTATAAAAAAGACAGTACTGTATATAAAGACTATTATGCAAAAAATCCTAAAAAAAAAGATATTGATGATAGTTTCAGAACTAGACCAGAATTATTAGAAGAAGGTACAACTACATACAATGCTCTTAATTCACCAATTGCAGGAAGTGCCTTTGCTTTTTTAAGAGATATTAAAGATTTATGTGAAGGAGAGGTATCTCCTATAAAAATTGATGGTAATAGTAAAACATTTACGAAAAAGATAAAAGGAATTGCTTCTTTATACGGTGCTTGTATGGTTGGGATAACTAAGTTAGAAAAAAAGCATATTTATACACATAAAGGTAGATCAGAAGAGGATTATGGGCAGGAAGTTAATCTTGACCACAAATTTGCCATTGCATTTGCTTGTGAAATGGATATAGACATGGTTAACAGAGCTCCTATGATTTCAGAAGTCATTGCCACATCAAAGAGTTATGTAGATGTAGCAGTTATAGGCATGATTATTTCATATTATATTAGAAGTTTAGGTTATGAAGCAAGAAATCATGTTGATGCAAACTATCTTGTTATGCCTGCCCTTATAGCAGAAGATGCAGGACTTGGTCAGATAGGTAGAAATGCCATTCTTACAAATAAAGACTACGGTTCAAGATTTAAATTAGGAGTTGTGACTACAAATTTACCTCTTGATATTGATGAAAAAATAGACTTTGGATTAGAAGATTTTTGTAAAGTATGTAAAAAATGTGCCCTTACATGTCCAACTCAGTCTTTATCTAGAGAAAGCAAAATTAATAAAGATAATAAATATAATTGGACAGTAGATGTTGAAACTTGTTATGAAAAGTGGAGATATTTAGGAACTGACTGCGGTATGTGCATATCAGTATGTCCTTTTAGCCAAAATCTTGAAAGTATAAAAAAATATAGTTCATTTAAAAAAAATGGAGTTGCTATACAAGATGTCTTGGATGAATATAAAAGAAAGTTTGGAACTAGAGTATTTGTTCCAGGAAATCCTTCTTGGCTAAGATAAAAAATTTTATTTCATTTGTATTATTTTAAACTTTCTATCCCCTCCATATAACTGGAGGGGATAGTTTTAATTTACTTTTCTAACTTTGAAAACTTACTCTTTTCATTGTAACATGAATTACCTTAAACACAATTACACCAACTAGTAAGTTAATACCTATGGCTGGAAGTACAACTGCTGCAAATAACATACTTAAGTTCATATCTCCAGGAAGACCTACTAAAATTTGAGCTGATGTTAAAAATATAAATCCACTTATAGCAGTTCCTAAAGACATTAATACATTAGAAACGATAAAGTCTTGATTTTTATCAGCTAATTTTTTCATAAAAGGAATTTTATACATAGCCACCATAACTAAAAAACTTATATTTGTAGTAATAAATTTATCTATAACATTAGGTACTTGACCTCCAGGAAATGACGTTGTCATTCCAGAAAATATACCAGCAATTATACCACATATTAAACAAGCTTTATAATCGTCTTTATTTATAATCATTATTGTAAATAACATTATTAAAGTCATATCAGGCTTTACACCAAATATAGCAGGCTCTATCTGGTGTAAAACTAAACCAATTCCTAAAAGTACAGCATTTAAAACTAATTTTCTTGTATTCATTTTCATAATAATATCCTCCAAAATATTTTTTAATTCCTCTTAAATAAATTAATTCCTCTTTTAACCTCTTAAGAGTTTTAGTTCATACCAAGATTTTCACCTACCTTTCTTTTTTGCAATAAAAAAACTCCGTCCTATACAAATAGGACGAAGTTATACTCCGCGTTGCCACCTAATTTGTGTATTATAAATACACCTCTTAATATTGGTACAATCATACCTCATTTGCTATAACGTGCAAACCACGGTAAAGTCTACTTTCACAAAGATTTCGATTTACTCCTCAAAGGCCCATTCACCAAATTTCTTCTTGTCGAGATTCCACCATCCTCAACTCTCTATTTTGAACCTAAATTTGACTACTATCCCTTATCAAAGGATTTAATTTATTATTAATAACATAGTATGTAATTTATTTAATTTTGTCAACTAATTTTATAAATATTTTATTTATTAAATTATTTTAAATGGGTTTAAATTTACTGTACTACTTATAATTTCAACACTTTCAATAGTCTGTAAAAATCTCTTCATCACATCTTTAAATATATCTTCTGTATCAAAATGACCACAATCAACTATACACATATTCAGATCTAAAGCATCTTGAGCCTCATGATATTTCACATCTCCTGTGATTATAACATCACAATTCTTAGATTTCGCTAGTCCTACCATGTCAGAACCTGCTCCAGTTACAACTGCAACTTTTTTTATTTTTGTATTTAATTCTCCAACAACTCTTATATGATCCATATTTAATTTTGATTTAATTTTTTCACATAAACCTTTTAAGTCTATTTCACTACTCAGGGTAGCATATCTTCCAAGGCCTACGGATTTGCCTTTATTTTCTAATTTGTAAACATCGTATGCCACTTCTTCATAAGGATGAGCATTAATCATTTTTGAAATTGTCTTTTGTAATATGCTACTTGGAACAATAGTTTCAATTTTAACTTCTTTAACTTCCTCTGTCTTACCTTTTTCACCTATAAAAGGATTTGAATTGTCTTCTGGTCTAAATGTTCCTATTCCAGGGCTGTTAAATGTACAGTTGCTATAATTACCTATATATCCTGCTCCACTTTCTCCTAAAGCCTCTCTGACTATTATTTCATGAGTCATAGGTGTATAAACTGCAAGTTTGTATAAAATTTCACTTGAAGTCACATCAAGTATTTTACTATTTCCAAACCCCATAATTTCCATAAAATAGTCATTAAGGCCATCAAAAGCTATATCAAAATTTGTATGCATAGAATATAGTGCTATATCATTTTTAATTAATTTATGTATAAGTCTTCCTTTTAAATCTTTTGTATTAATTTTGTTCATTTTCCTAAAAATAAAAGGATGATGTGTAACTATTAAATCCACATTTTTTTCTATAGCTTCTTCAATAACTTTTTCATTTGCCTCAAGTGAAACTAAGACAGTTTTTACTTCGCTATGGAAATCTCCCACTAATAATCCTACGTTATCCCAATCATAAGCTAAATTAAGAGGATATTTATTTTCAATTTTTTTTATTAAATCATTTAACTTCATTTTTTCAACCCCTTGTTAAATTAATTTTTTTAATTTTTCTATTTTATCCTTAGCTAAATCTCTTTTAAGTATAACAGCTTCAGTATCTTTATCCCCTAATTTATTTATAATATTATTATATTTTTTTATTTTATTATGAATAAATTCAGTTAATAATTTATCTTTATTTTCTATTAATTTTTTTCCTACCTCGTAATATATATTATCTTCCACTAATGTATTTTCACCAGTGTATTTTGCTATTATTATTTCATAAAGTCTAAAATCTTCCTTTTCTAAACATTCATCTATGATTTCATATCCATTGTTTAATAAATACTGTCTTAATTCTTCTTGAGCTTGCATAGGTTGTAAAATCAGCTTTTCTACACTATGAGCTACTTCTTTATTAGCTTCAAGTAGCTCACCTATTAATATGCCGCCCATTCCTGCAATTATTACTTCTTCTACTTCACCTTTTTTTAATACTTCTATTCCAGATCCAAGTCTTAAATCTACCTTGTCTTCTAGTTTGTTTCTTCTTACTTCATTTCTTGCATTTTCTAAAGGCCCTTTATTAATATCTGCTAAGATAGCAAAGTCTATTTTATTTCTATTTAAAAGATATACAGGTATATACCCATGATCCGTACCTATATCTGCTAATCTTTTATTTTCACTCACTAAAGATGCTATTTTTAATAATCTATTCGTTAATTTCACTTTATTTCTTCCTTTCATATTCACTTTTTACATTATCTTATATATATATTAACAATTTCTTCAGATTTTATTTCCCCATAATTAAAAATCCACTTTGCTTAAGCTACGTGTAGGCAAATACTTCATGTGACCAACAGATTGATTGTTAATTTTAAGTATTTTTTATTAAAATTTGATGTGTAAAATCCTTGAAATTAAAAATTCGCCAAAGTTGGCGAATTTTTATTTTATCTATATTAATCTAAATAGTCTCTAAGTTTTTTTGATCTACTTGGATGTCTTAATTTTCTTAAAGCCTTTGCTTCTATCTGTCTTATTCTTTCACGTGTAACATCAAACTCTTTACCAACCTCTTCAAGAGTTCTTGCTCTACCATCTTCAAGACCAAATCTTAATTTTAATACTTTTTGTTCTCTTTCGTTTAAAGAACCTAAGACTTCTTCTATTTGATCTTTTAGTAAAGAATATGCTGCTGCTTCTGCTGGCGCTAAAGCATCTTCATCTGGTATAAAATCTCCTAAGTGAGAGTCTTCTTCTTCACCAATTGGAGTTTCTAAAGATACTGGATCTTGGGCTATTTTCATTATTTCTCTTACTTTTTCCTCAGACATTTCCATTTCTTTAGCTATTTCTTCTGGTTTAGGGTCTCTTCCTAATTCTTGTAATAATTGTCTTGAAACTCTTATTAATTTGTTTATTGTTTCTACCATGTGCACTGGTATTCTTATAGTTCTTGCTTGGTCTGCTATGGCACGAGTAATTGCTTGTCTAATCCACCATGTTGCATAAGTTGAAAATTTAAATCCTCTTACATAATCAAACTTTTCAACAGCTTTTATTAAACCTAGATTTCCTTCTTGTATTAAATCTAAGAATAACATACCTCTACCAACATATCTCTTTGCTATACTTACAACTAATCTTAAATTGGCTTCAACTAATCTTTGTTTAGCTATTTCGTCTCCTTCTAGCATTCTTTTTGCTAGTTCAACTTCTTCATGAGGTTTAAGCAAAGGAATTTTACCTATTTCCTTTAAATACATTCTTACTGGATCATCTATACTTATACCTTTTGGAAGAGATAAGTCTAGTTTATCCATTTCAACGTCATCTTCTTTTTTGATTTTTTCATCAACATCTTCATCTATGTTTTCCATATCTAAAGTTAAATCGTCATCATCTGCAGAAAAATCAATTGCAACTTTTTCAGTTTTATTTTCTAATATTTCAATTCCTAAATTACCTAAAGTTTCATAAAGATTTTCAACTTTATCTTTATCTAGTTCTGTATCTGAAAAGGCTCCCATTATTTCATCTAATGTAAGAGATCCTTGTTTTTTACCTTTTTCAATAAGACTTTTTGCTGCTAACTTATTAGCTTCTCTATTATTTGCCACACTCAAACCTCCTTTCGCGAATTATAAGCTTTTTAAGCTCTTTTGTATATCTAATATTTTTAAAGTTATATTCATAATTTTTAATTCTACCTCTTTCATGGTGTCTTTATCTATTCTATTGTCACTTAAGCTTAATTCTAAATTTTTTTGTTTTTGAAGTAATTCATCAATTTCTTTGTGACGCTTATTTCTTTTCACATTTTTAATTATTTCGTCAACATTTTTAGAATTATAAGTGCTTATGCTATTTAATGATATATTATCCAAATCCTTCAAATATTCTTCAGATATGTTTAAACTTTTGATTTTGTCAATAGTTATTTTGTCCAATTCTTTATTTTTAATTATTAGATTAAAAATTTCCTTACTGTCATTAATTAAGAAATCATTCTCACTAATTTTTAACAATGCAATAAGACGAAGTTCTTTATTTTCCATTAACAGTTTAATAAAGGTTTCTTCTACAAATTTTTCACCGTTTTCGATATTTTTAATCTTTTCTATTGGTTTTTGTTCAGTTTTTTTAAAATTTTTATAATTTTTTTTACTTTTATCAAAGTTTTTCCCAAAAACTTCTTCTTTCATTGCATCCAAACTAATATTAAATTCTTTACTTACATACTTAATGTAATAATCTTTTTCAACGGGAGATGATAAAGTCTTAATTATTAACGCTGCTTCTTTTGCAAATTTTATCAAATGTTCATCCTTATTAAAATCAAATTTTCTTTTTAAGATGTTAATTTGAAATACAATATGAGAAACTGAATTTTCTATAGCTTTTAAGAAGCCTTCTTTCTTGTATTTTCTGATAAAGTCATCTGGGTCTTTACAGTCTTTTAAATTCAAGATTTTAACATTTATATTTTGATTTCTTAATATATCTATAGCTCTAAGAGTTGCTTTGACTCCTGCATCATCTGAATCATAGGATATTATGGCAGTAGATGCATATCTTTTGATTAATTTGCCTTGTTCATTTGTTAAGGCTGTACCAAGTGTTGCTACTACGTTTTCTATTCCATATTCATATAATGATATTAAGTCCATGTAACCTTCTACTAATATTAAGATGTCATTGCTTATACTTTTTTTTGCATAGTTTAGCCCATATAGGTTAAATCTCTTATTAAATAGTAAAGAGTCAGGTGAATTAAGATATTTGGGCAATGAGTTGTCAAGAACTCTTCCTCCAAAACCTATAACATTCCCTCTATAATCAAAGATTGGGAACATTACTCTATTTCTAAATCTATCGTAATATTTATTACCATTTTCCTTATGCGTAACTAGTCCACTTTCAACTAAATCTTTTTTTTCATAACCTATTGATAATAAATAATCCATAAGACTATTCCATGATTCTAGAGAGTATCCTAGGCCAAACTTTTTGATTATTTTATCACTAAGTCCTCTTCTTCTAAGATAATCATACCCTTTGTTTTTTGAGTTAATCAAATTTGCAAAATAGTATCTAGCAGCTTTTAAATGAATATCTTGCATTAATTTAATACTTTCCATTTTTGCCTTATCTGCTTCACTTAAATTTGTCTTAAATTCTATTCCATTTTTTTCTGCTAATAATTTTACAGCTTCTATAAAATCTAAATTTTCTATTTTCATAACAAAATTTATAACATCTCCACCTTCACCACATCCAAAACATTTATAAATTTGTTTTTTCTGATTTACATGAAAAGATCCTGTTTTTTCATTATGAAATGGACATAGACCACTATAATTACTTCCTGAATTTTTTAAGTTTATGTACTGGGATATTACATTTACAATATCGCATCTGTTTTTAACTTCATCTATTAAATCTCTCATATTATTCATATTTTCACCCTCTGGTGTATTATTCGTAACATTTCTATTTTACATTAAAATTTTCATTTGTCAAATACTATTATACATAATTCGACTTTTTTTGTTAATACCCTTCTTTTTTTTATTACTTTTTTTAACTTTTTTCAAGAATATATATTTTTATTTTTACACCTTAATTTCTTTCATTTGTCGAATCACACTGTAATATATGTTTTTTTCAAATATTTCAATTAATGTCTTATAATGTTTAATTTATTTACAATAATTTTGTATTCTTTGTCCTTGACAATTTTAATTATTTTATTATTCGATATTTATAGTATTAAAATAAATCTAAAAATTATGTGATTTTATTAAAAATAAAAGCATTTGATTCGTAATCAAATGCTTTTATTTTTAATATTCACTTTTAAAATGTATAATTTTCAAATTCCTCAAAATTATTTAGTATTTTTCCTTCTTCATTAATAAATATATGTGTGGAATTGAAAACCATTTCTTTATTCACAGTACACTTTATTGCATTCATATTTTTCTTTAAATATTTTTTAAAATCCTTATATAAATCATCATTAATATAATAAATATATACATTTTTAAACTTTTCAAATTTTTTTAATATATGCTTATAATTTCTATATTCAAATGCTGTAAGTATAATATTCCCATCATAAGATAAAGTTTTTGGTATGTCCATTAATCCTGTGGTTACTATATTAACCTCTACTCCCTTTTGTAATGCAAAATTTACTATCTTGTCTAAATCTTCGTAAAAAAATGGATCTCCACCTGTAAAAAATACTTTTTTTATGCCAAGATTAAATAACGAATCTATTATTCTTAGCCAACTACTACAAATTAGTTCTTTTTTTATATTATTATATGGAGTGCATAAACATAAAGATCTTAAATATTTTCCACAGTTTGTACATCCTCCGCTACAAATATTATTTAACTTAATATGAGCAGTTAAAGTATCTTTGTCATTTAAATTATCATTTAAATATAAATACATATAACCTCCTAGTTTTAATCACATGTCTATTTTATTCTTCTGATAGTACAATTTGTGGCCTAACTAAGTAGTTGTCTTTTTGCTCTAAAATTTGAGAACTTATAATATACTCCGGTCCGTCACTTGTATTAAACGAAAAGTAATTTTCACCTACATTAACTTCATTCATTATATAAGTTGGTGCATATCGAATAATTATTCTAGTGATATATGATGGAGGACAATATAGTGTATCTTTAAACCCTCTTTCATATTTTTGTGGAAATATAGTTGATCCTTCACATACATCATCTATATCAGCAGGTTTTAATATTTTATTTTTTTCATATATTTCTTTACATTTGTCTTTGTTAATTTTTTGTCTTTCTACAATTTGAAAATTAGCTAGATGTATATGCAAACATACATCGTCATCACATAAGTTTATAAACTCCCATAAAAAAGTTGAACCAACTCTTACAACAAAATCTGGAGGATTTGTATATATATCATTATTTATAAAATATCCATCTTTACTTTTTTCTTTTTTTCGTTCATAAAAAAAAGTTGAAATTTTATTAGAGTTAATTTTCATAGGAGGATATTTGATAAAATTTTTAGGGAAATTATACTCTATTTTTTTACTAGTTTTCGCAATAGTAAATCTCATAATATCTTGGCACTCATCTAAGGATAATAAGTTTTTCATTATAATCCTATCATTTTTTTTATATTTGGAAAAATCTATAAGCAAGTCGATCCTTTCTCCTGGGTACAATACAAAATTTAATAATTCTTGAGCTTTATCAAGATATCCACCATCACTACCTATTTGAATCATCTTACTGTTATCAGACAAGGCTATCTTATAGGGTCTAGTGTTAGAACTATTCAATATATGAAATCTGTACAGTTGATTTTTCACATCTAAATCAGGCCATACTTTACCATTAACTAAAATTGTTTCACCATAAAACTCTGATTTCCAATAAGGATGATTTAAATTAGTTTTTTCATCTTCATAATAAAGAGAACCATCTTCATAAAAGGACTTATCCTGAATAATTAATGGAATGTGATACTCATCCTTTGGTAAATTATATTTTTCGTCTTTTATAAAATATAATCCACACAATCCGGAGTAAACTGAATATCTTGATACTCCCGGACTTTGTTCATAGTACCAAAGCATAGCGCCACTTTGGTCATTTGTGTATTTATAATAATTAGTGGAATAAGTTGGGCCCTTAATCCCTGTTGCAGTATACCAAGCTTTAGGATGGCCATCGTAAATAGGAGGTACACACATTCCATGAACATGCATTACTAACGTAGGAGGCCACTGCCCCTCTTTAGAATAATTTTGTGTATCACTAAATGTTATGTTATTAGGATTAGGCCAAGAAAGGGTTTTATCAATTTTAAACATGTATTCTCCTAATATTTTATTATTCCATTGTATATTTGTATTTACATCTCTATCCACTTCAAACGTAGGCCCTGGCGAGTGCTTTACGTATTTCATCCCCTTACTGTTTTCATCTTTACAAAGTCCTCCAAAACCCCATACCTTCGTTTTATTAAATCCTTCTGGTAATATTTGTTGGTAGAACTCACATGCATCTACGCTATAGTGGTGATTTATTTTATCTTCTCTTTTATAGAAAGAGGGTACAAAAACAGGTAGTTTATCTAATTTATTTTTGAATTTAGGAATAAAGGATGGATTTAATTTTTTCATAAATATACTATTTTTCACCTACCTTATAATGTTTTATATAAAAAGAGTTATTCTAATTAAATATATGTTTTTTAATTTTTTTAATTCCTGGTATTACATAAGAAAAACTCTCATGAAAGTATTTATTTACCATCATGAGAGTACCTATTAGTTACTATAAAAATTAAGTTTTTTTAATTTTTTAATGCTTAAATCATAATATATTATCTACATTTACAGCATTTATTTTTTTTGCAATGATTCTTACAAGTATTTTTTTTATGACAAGTATTTTCTTCAAAACAAATTTTGACTTTAATTGTGTTTTCCTTGTCTAAGCAACAGCACTCTCTCTCATAACAACAATTATGCTTATTATCACATATACATTCAAAGCAACGTCCACACTGACATTTATAAATAAATTTACAACATTCATTATATTTTTTGAAATAAACTACCTTGCAATGGCCTCCGCATTTACAACAACGTTTACGCATACATGATTGTTCATTGCAATGTCCATGATGATTTTCTTCATGATGACATTTCTTTTCACAGTGGCAATGTTTTTTACAATTTTTATCTTCACAGTAACATTTATGCTTTTCTTGACCCATATAATTCACCTCTCATTAAGGATTGTTTTTTGATTTATCCTTGGTATACTATATGTTATTTTTAAAAAATTTGTTACACTATGTAAAATAAATAATTATATTGAATTATAAAGTTGGAATTTGCTTAATCTGCACCGCCTTAAATCACCACAAAATCAAAGCAACAACATTAGTCAGTTTAAGTTATTGGTAATTAAAAAAGGAGCTAATTGCTCCTTTTAAATATTTTAACAGTGTTTTTATTATAATTAGATATATTAAATTTATCTTCTTCATATTTTATTAACTCTTTTATTTTTGAAACATATACCGTATCTTCACTTAATCTAATAAGACTCTTAAGGTAGTATGAATCAGTACTTCTTGGTACTTTTTTTCTTATAACTAAATCAATGGCTGTTTTTGCACTGCCAAAACACCTAAGGTGGGTATGGCCATCTGCAAATGTTTTTTTAGTGTTATAAGCTATATAACCATTTTTCACTTGGAAAATGATAAACTCTCTTTTTTCATACACTTTATTATACATTTAACCAAATCCTTTTAGTTATTGTAATTATACCTCATTAAATTTTATTTATTAATTAATTCTGATACAGTAACAAATTTGTATCCTTTTTTCATCATTTCAGGTATTATTGTATCTAATGCTTTTACAGTGTTTTCTGTTGCATAATCGTGAAGTAAAATTATATCTCCATTTTTAGCTTTGTTAATTATAATATCTGAAATTTGTGATGAAGGTGGATTTTTCCAATCTTTAGCATCAATAGTAGTCCAAAGTATTATTTTGTATCCACATTCCTTTGCAATTTCTCCTAACTTTGTTTCACTATAACTTCCATATGGAGGCCTAAATAAAGTAGGTTTCTTTCCTGTTAATTTGACTAATGTATCTTCACATTCTTTTATTTCTCGTTTTATATCTTCACTACTTAAGTTGCTAATATCAGGATGAGTAAAGGTATGATTACCTATTTCGTGTCCTTCTTTAGCTGCTCTTATTAATGGTTTGCTATACCAATTAGCATGCTTTCCTACCACAAAGAACGTTCCTTTAACATTATACTTATTTAGTACATCTAAAACCTCATGGGTTTCTTTTGGATGTGGCCCATCATCAAAGGTTAGGGCTATTATTTTTTCTTCTCTCGAACCATTTTTGAAAAATATATCGTTGTTTTGTACTAATGAAAATACCTCATGATAATTAGGAATTATAATAAACAAGATTATCATAAATAATAAAATGTTTTTAACTTTAGGTGTCATTATAGTCTTACTTCCTTCCTTGTATTAACCAAAAAAGTTTTCTGTATAGTAAGTTTTATATTTTCCTCCAAATACAACTCCTACACCGATATATTTATAATTCCCCAAAATATTTTTTCTATGACCCTGTGAATTCATCAATCCATTATGAACAAATATTGCACTTGTTTGCCCAGCAGCAATGTTTTCTCCTGCACTTAAATAATCAATACCTTCTTTTTCCATCCTATCAAATGGAGTTTTGTTTTTTAAATTTACATGATCAAAAAAATCATTATTTTTCATATCTTCACTATGTTTTGTCGCACATATAGTTGCCTTTTCATTATAATTTAATCCATTTAAATTATATTTATATCGTGTACTATTTACTAAATCTATTATTTGATACATAAAACTTTTTTCTATATCACTATCTTGTGGTGCATATATATCTTTTATTTCATCTTCACAAGATTTTTCAATTATTTGATAAGCACAAATTTTATTTTTATTAAACTTGTCATAAAATACTGTAATATATTTTTTATTTTTATATATGACGCTGTACTCATTATTAGAAGATATCTCATATTTTATATTTCCTTTGTTTTTATACTTTAAGGATTCGTAATTTTCTTTTATATATTTTATATCTTTGTTAATATAAATATCTTCATTTTCACAAGAATCTATATTATTTGTAAATAAAGCTACTACTTTGTTATTCTTTATTCCCACCATAACAAAATTTTCTTTATATGCATTGTACACATACCAATTAAAGTTATACTCACTTTTATCTATTCTATTTGGTTTGTTTATTTTTTTTATTACAGAATCCTTTGAGTCACCTATTTTAATTTGCTTAAAATTATAAACTTCTTTAATGTTAGTTTCTTTATTATCAATTGTTTCAACCCTTGTGTCTAAATCGTTTTTTAAAAATTTTTCTTGTATCTCATCTTTAATTTCTATAAAATAACCTGTATTATAAAAAAACACCAAAAATATTACCAGAAATATAGATATTATTTTTTTCAAAATATCACCCTTTCAAATGGAAGTGAAATAAAAATTTTGCTTAAGCTACTTGGTGGCAACTACCACTTCAGGCAACCACCTTGTTCAAAATTCACTAGTATTAAAAAAGCTTTATCCTAAGATAAAGCTATAATTTTACACAAAATAATTCGTCTAAACTTCTTCCAAAAACAGATGGCTTATCAAATTTCCATGTTCCTTCATAAATTAACTCTCCATTTAAATAAAAAGTACCTTGTCCATGTTTTTTTCCATGCATGAATTCTCCCTCATACCTTTTATCTTCACTCCAAATATAAGTACCAAATCCATGTATTAGATTATTTTTCCACTGACCTTCATAAATAAGATTTCCATCACAATCAAAACATTGACCTTCTCCATCCATCTTTCCTTCTTTAAACTCTCCATTGTATTTTGCACTATCATTCCAGGTGAATATTCCTGTTCCATGTTTTTTTCCGTCTTTCCATTCACCTATGTATTCATCTCCATTTGAATAAATCATCTGGCCTATTCCATTCATTAAGTCCTCATTGAACTTGCCTAAATAAAGATTTCCATTTTCAAATTTACATTCACCAATGCCTTCTCTTAAATTATTCTCAAATTCACCCAAGTATTCCATGATAACTTTACCATCATCGTACATTACATAATAACCCCTACCATGTAGTTCATTTTTTTGTATTTTCCCTATGTATTTATCTCCATTTGAAAAACAGTAAATCTTATCCTTGCTACTTGAAAATTCGTCTTCTTCATTCAATTCCTCTTTTTCTACTAAAGACATTTCTTCCTCAGTTGCTATAGCCTGTTTTTTTTCAGCTTTCCTTTTCATGTTTTCAACTGATCTAATAGTTTTTTTATAAATATTAACTTCTCTTAAATAATCCTTATATATATTAACAAAATCTTTTGATATACTCATCATCATCCCCCATTTTCTATATGGTATTTCTTATATATTATTATAAAGTAATAGAAATTTTTTTTCCATACTTACTTAATTTTATAATTGTATATATTCATTTTATTAATCTTTTGAAGATTATAATATAAACTACATATGAAAATACTCATTTGTATTTTAAATTAATAAAAGCCAGAACATAGTCTGGCTTTAGTTTATAAAAATTTTTCTTTAAATCCTTTACCCTTAACTTCATTTATATCATTAACAGAAATAAAAGCCCTATCATCGTATTTTAATGCTATCTCTTTTATTTTCGGAATTTCTCTAGATAAAACTACACAATAAATAATTTTTTTCTTTTCATGGGTATATCCACCCTCTGCATCTAAAAATGTTACTCCTCTAACTAAATTATCCATAATCTCATTTGCTATAGGTTCTGAGTTGTTAGAAAACACCATAACTGCTTTTTCATCATTTAAAGCATCCTTTATATAGTTCATAACTTGAGCATTTATAAACATTGAAATCAAAGTATATAAAGCTAAATTTGCTCCAAATAATAAAGAACTTACAGATACAATGGCTAAATTTGTTCCGAAACTAGTAGTTTTCATTGCAATATTTAATTTGTTCTTTAGGATTGCTCCTAGTATATCTGTACCTCCAAGAGATGATTTTGTTCTAAATACTAATCCATTACCTATTCCACATAATATTCCACCATACACACTTTGTAGAAGTATATCATCAATTGGAATAATATTTCCTATATCTTGTGTTATACCAATAATTACAGAAAATAGTATCATATTTATTAGACTTGTAATTAAAAAATCTTTTTCTAAAAATATAAATCCTAAAATAAAAATAGGTACATTGATAAGAAACGTAATAAATCCAACATTTATATTGGATAAGTAATTAATTGCTGTTGAAACACCAGCTACTCCTCCACTTAATAAATGTGCCTGTCTTAAGAAACCATTTACACCAATGGACATGATTGTAATACCCACTATTATTATTGAGTACCTTACATAAATATTTTCATGCTCCATTGTATTAACCTTACTCATAAAACACCCTCCAAATAAATAAAACGAATTGTAACTTACGTCTTTGTTGTTTTTTACATTACTATATTATCATACTTCTTATAACTATGCATGATTTATTTCATTTTTTTTTCAAAGGGAAATTTCACTTTCAATACATTTTGTTCCAAAACCTCTTTTTCACTTATTTTGTAGTTCCATTTATAATAATTTTTCCACTTTTATCAATATAATTATTTTTGCTTTCATTAATTTGCGCATATCCTTCTAAAAAATCAGATACTGATTTAAACACTGGTTGAATTACCATTTCACCTTCTTTATTTATAAAACCCCAGTGTCCTTGTGAAAAGTGCCCTTTTTTTATATTAACCCTTGCCAACCCTTCATTGAAACTACATGCATAATCAAATTTAGTATCAATAACTAATTTTCCACTTTTGTCTATATAGCCCCACTTATTATCAATACATACTGGTGCCAAATCTTCTTTAAAGCTTTTCGCTTTGTCGTATAAATAGTCAATAACTAGTTTTCCATTCTTATCAATATAGCCCCACTTATTCTCTTTTCTAACGCTTGCTAAATTTTGAGAAAAGTCAGAACCCATAATAAAGTCACCATCTATTATTATCTTTCCACTTTTATCTATATAGCCATATCTATTTTTAATCTCTATTAGAGCCCTTTCATCATAAAAGTTATTTACATAAGAAAAAATAGGGTCTATAACCATTTCTCCTTTGTTATTTATAAACCCCCACTTTTTATTTAATCTAACACCACAAAGCTCTTCATTAAAGTTTAAAGCTGCTCTATATAAAGGTTTTATCTCTTGTTCTAAATTCACATTAAAAAAGCCATACTTACCGTCTATTCTGACTTTTGATAAGCCTTCACAAAATTGATTTGCACTTTCAAGTTGCAAAAAGAAATGTGTGACTCCCTTATGGTCTATATATCCAAAAACCCACTTTGTATTTTTTCTTATTTTTTTTATATAAGTGACAATGCAGTAGCCTTCTTTAAACCTACTAGAAACATAGTTATACTTGGGTTTAATAGCCATTTTATACTCATTATCAATAAACCCATATTTACCATCTATTAATATTGGCAAAATCAACTCCCTACTCATATAATCTCTCCTAAAATAATAATCTTTCTATATCTTATTATTTTTTTAACTTACATATACTAAAATTAAATTTCTCCTACATAAAAAAGATATAGATTGAAATTTCAATCTATATCTTTTTATATATTATTATTTTTTTAAAATATCTTTTACTTTTTCAGTCGTAAGATAACTACTATCTGGATCTTCATATCTTAGGGAATAGAAAGAATCTTTTGCTTTTTGCAATTGATTATTTTCATAGTATAAGATTCCCATTCTATAATAAGAATCATCGAAATATTCATAAGATTTCGGGAATGTATTAACATATCTTTGATAATAAGAAATAGCTTCATCATATTTGTTTAATTTTTCGTAGCATAAACCCGACTGATAAATAGATGATGATTTGAAAGTAGGATTTTTACCATTTTCAATTGCTAGCTTAAAATATTTCAAGGCAGTTTTGTAATCTCCAACTTTTTCATAGGAAATACCTTTCATAAATAACGCTTCTTCACCTTGTTTGATTAATTTGGCATCTTCAGCCTTTTGTTTTGCATCATCTAATTCACTATTTGTTTTATCTAAATCTTCTTCTTTTTTAGATATTTCATTTTTTTTCTTTTCCAGTTCTTTATCTTTAGCACTTAACTCATTTTCCTTTTCAGAAATAGCTTCCTGCTTTTGACTTATTTCATCGTGCATCTTGTCTAATCTATTCTTACTGTATATAGCTGTGGCTCCTATAACGACTATTAATAATCCAACTATAATATAAGCCATATTTTTCTTTTTACTAAGTACATCTTTATGTTCTTTAAGTTTTTCTATTTGTTTATTTTCTTTTTTAGCAACTGCCACAGAAAATTCTTCTTCATTTATAGGATCATGATCTTTATCAAATAAATGATTATCCGCATCTACAAATCTAAGTCTGTCTAATAACTCTTCCTTTTCTTTAGCTTTACCCATCTTCTCATATAATAATATTAATATTACATATGGTTCAATAAGTTCAGGATCTTCTAATATTAAAGAATCAAATATCTCCATAGATTCTTCATTCATCTCTTCGTTAATGAATCTGATAGAGTGATTATATCTTTCTAAGAACACTTTAAATTTTCTTGAAGATAGTTTATCTACATACTTCCTTGATAATTCATTATTTCCATAACATTGAGCTGTGTAAAAACTTTCAAAGGCTTTTGCAAAGTCACATTTTAATAATTTTAAAAGTCCTCTTAAATTTAAGATGTCTTCGTCTTTAGGATTAATTTGTAATGCCTCATCTACCAATTTAATAGCTGTTGTTATATAACTTTTTTGTGCCAATTCTAGTGCATTATTATATTTATTATAAGACTCTAGCTTTATTTCCTTTGGCAATACATTTGTATGTGATTTTAACTCTTGTTGTAAATTAAGTATTGTTTCATCTTTATAGTTTGATGTAACATAAGACTGTTTTAGCGCCTTTAAAGTTTCATTATTTTCATCTTCATCTATCTCAAAGAAAGTAAAGTCACTATTTTTTTCTTCAATTAAATCTATATTTAGAATTTTTCTAGGCATATTATCTATGTCTATTCTAATTTCTTCTCCTAAAATTTTAATCTCCTCCCTTACATTGCATATACTATAAGATATCATATTTGTTATATTAAGTCAAAAAATAATATATCTACATGTATTTTGTATAATTATATTTTTAAATATATTATACATTCGAAAAACAAAAAGACCTAGATTAAACTAGGTCTATAATTTACTCTTTTTTCTACAGATATATCTTCTTCCTTTAAATCATTATCATTGTTATTACTGTTACTTTCTTTTTCACTGTTGTTTTCTTTATTATCCTTTTCTTCATTCTTATCTTCATTTTTATTTGAATCCTTATTAGAGTTATCCGTAGTAGTAGAATCATTTTTTTCTTTTTCAGATGAATTCGCTTCTTTTTTTGCTGGTTTTTCTTCTTTTTTCGTTCCTATTGCCACAACTTTTTGTTTTGATGGATAGAAAGAAGATGCTACTTTTTCCTTTTTCACTTCTTTTCCATTCTCATCATAATAAATTCTATAAGTTGATACAGAATAAGAATCTCGTCCAAACTCTAATATTTTTTCTTTTCCTTTTTCTAGTGTTGGATCTTTTTCTTCTTTAGTTGGAGCTTTAGTTACTTTATCTATACTTGTGCTAATTTTTATATTTTGTTTTTCTTTGTTGTTTCCATAAACCTGACAAGTAATTGTTCCATTATTGTAGTAATTCTTAATATATACTGGTTTATCATAGTCATTTTTGAAAACAAAATCTAACCCACTATCAGACACAACAGCATCCCTACCCTTATCTACATAATTTGATGGTATAGAATGATTAGATACATTAACTATATCAAGACCTGCATATAAAACTGCATTATATAAAGTTGTTGAAACTTGGCATACTCCACCACCTACACCTTGTACAGCTTCTCCACTAACAATTACCGTTGCATTTTTATATCCATTTTTTACTGTTCTTAATCCTGTATGCTTATTATAAGAGAACTCTTCTCCAGGCATTAACAATACACCACTTGTTCTCTGTGTTGCTATTTTAATGTTTTCGATTCTGCCAGGACTTACATCAACTAAAACTGTTTGATAACTTCCAAGTAAAGTATTTATATCTTTTAAATCTTCTTTTTTAATTTTAGGTTCAACTTTTATAATTACTAAACTTTCTTCAAATATTCCTTTTTGCAAAGATTTTTTTAAATTACAAATTGTAGCGCTAATATAAACTTGTAAACCAGCTTTATCTTGGCTAATTTCAATATTATTACCTGATACATCTAACTTCGCATCTTTCATACTTACACTAACTTCTTGTGATATTTTTTCAAGTTGTGAAGTTACTTTAGCTTCATCACAATCAACAATTAGACTTATCTGATTTTTAATGCCGAAAGTAGATTTTAACGTATCTACAATATTCGAAAAAATATTTTTACTTCTATTAACTTTATAAGCATTATCTATTGTTTGTTCTATATCGTAATTTGTATCTATATCATTAGGATTAATATGCCATGTTTTATCATTATATTTAAATGTTATTGTATTCATTTTGTATTCATTTAATATTTTCTCTTTTGCATCTTCCTTACTTAAATTTCCCACATTAACATCTTTAATATAAGTATTTTTAGCTATTTTGTCATTATTTATTTGCATATAACAAAATCCGAAAGTCAAAATTAAGATACTACTTAGTATAATAATAGCTAAATTTATTCCTTTTAAATTCTTCATTATGTGTCTCCTTGTTGTGTTACTTATGTTTAAACATGTTGTACTTTGTCATTTTCCAGATTATAAACAGTTTTGTCATAAATATTAATCATATATATTTCTTTAGGTTTAAACCAATTAAACCAACCTGTTTTAATCGTAAAATAATAGTATATATTGCCATTTTCTTTTATCATATTTTTCACTTCATCATTACTATATTTTTCTTGTTTGTCTTCATCTAGCAATTCTATGCTATTATAGTCTTTTGCATTTTCTTTTAGTTTGTCCTCTAATATTGATTTAGCCTCGTCTTTACTTATAGAAAAAATTATTTGGCCACTATCTTCATCTATTTTAAAGTATGCGTCACAATAATTACAATTATAATCTTTTTTGTCTGATTTATATGAGTAAAGTTTTTTAGTATCAGTATCAATCAACACTTCATTAATGACTTTATCGTTTTTCATTACCTCTCCATAGTAATATCTTTTTCCATTTACTGTTTGTAAATAAGATACTACGGATAAATCGTCTTTATTTTCATTACTTCTTCTTGATATTAAATTTATAATATCACTACTTGTCATAGTGTAATTAGAAACGTATTTATTATACTGCTCCATTAGGTTATTTATTTCCTCTTCATCATAGTATGGACTTAGGTAGCTTAAATATTTTAATGCTTCCTCATACTTTCCTTCACTTGCTAGACTTTTGGCTTGACTAATATAATAATCATGCATAACCTTTATACATTCTTTTTTTGCATTTTCTGCTAAAGAATAATATTTTTCATCTTCTTTAAGTACTTTATCGTAAAGCTCTATTGCTTCATGATATTTTTTTATAGACTGATTTTTAGTTCCTTCTTTATATATTTGCCTTGATTCATAAATAGATTCTATATTTTGTTTATACTCTTCTAGACCTTCATTAACACCAGTTAAAGATGAAGTTATTTGCAAAAACGAAGATGCTGATTCATAGGTGATATTTTCCTCTTTGTACATTTCATCTACTCTTTTTCCCAAATCCATTAAATTTTCAGGATCAATACTTATAGGATTTAATACATTTACTATATTTACAAGTCCCATATATTGTTCTTTTGTTACCTGATTATTGATATACATATCCGCATTGTTAATAAGTAATGCAGACAACTTTTTAGATACTTTTTTATTAAATCTACCCATCTTAGAATCAGAAAATTCTTTTTCTACATCATCATAGTAATTTTCTGCCATAGTATATTGTCTGTCTTCTATATATGTAATTAAAGTATTAACCTCATTATTTATGTTAAAATTATCACTACTAAAATAAAGAACTATGAGTAAAAGTAATAATGCCAATGCTGAGAACGAAATTCTAACTATGTTTCGTCTATTATCATATATTAAATTAACAACTTTATCATAAAATGCCTTAAAATTCATTATTTCTTCCTTTCCTAAATTAATTTTTCCATAAACAAACTTTTATTAATTATAACATAAATGTACATATTTTTCATTTTTTCATTCTTATTACCCTATTACTTAAGAAGAAAACATATCACATCAATACTCTAAACTTACATATTTACAATAATGCATTAACAAAAACTATACTTATATCATCTAAACTTCCACTTTTACTTAAATCACTTAATTCCTTATCATAATTTTTTTCTAACTTCATTTTTGAAAATATATTTTTATTATACTTCATTAAAGTATTGTCTATATTCTTTAACATGCTTTTATATGAAACAAAGCTATTTTCAAATCCATCAGAATAGATTATTATGCTGTTTATATTCATTTCGTTAATTCCAGCTTTATAAATTATTTTATCATAAGCCTTATCCTCTGCTAAACAGTCAACTATATTTTTATTATACGAAGGTAATACTTTTTTGAATTCATTATCTTGCTTAATTATAATATCACCATCACCAAGCTTCAAATAAATTATATAATTTTTAGTAATCATAACTACTAGCAATGTAGTCCCATATATAAAGTAGTTGTATCTAAATGCCCTTGGGAGCCTATTTTTAATATCTTGTTCAACTAATATTCTCCATCTATTACAAATTTCTTTTTGTAATATTTTATTATCTAATAAAGTTTTGATTTTTCCAATACCTTCATCTTCATATTTTTTTAAAGTTTCAATGGCCACTTCACACGCAAATTTAGACCCTAAGTGACTATAAGTAAAAAAGTCACCACTATGACCATCTGCTACAGCACATATTAAGCCCTCATTTACATAATCAAATTTTAAATAATCCTGTGATGATTTATTTTTAATTATATTTTTATATCCTACTACACTTTTACTAAAAACTGAAAATTTCATTTTAACCTCCCTAGTCAATTTACTCTTATAAAATAATATGTTTTAAATATAAAAAAACCGCAAATTTATTAAAAATAAATTTGCGGTTTATTCAAAGTACATTGACTATGATATTCTTTTTCTCTTTCTATGTATAGCTCTTTGTGTTTTTCTATCAGTTTTAGCAGGAACAGTTCTTTTTGATACCTTAATAGGTTTTGCAATAATTTGTTCCCATTTAAACGCACATAATATTATAGATGAACATACTATAGCTAATCCAGCCAATATTAAATAATAACTAAACCTTATATTTACACCTAGTATTGCGTTAATTATAACTAGTACGAATACTACAGGACAACAAATTGCCGCCGACTGTACTGTAACCTTTAATATTCTCTCTCCTATTTTTCTTATGTGGTTAAACATATTTATGCCTTTTCCTATTAACCTCTTAAATATTTTCTTCATGCCCCTCACCTCAACTTTGTATATATTTATAAAAATAACATTATATCTATAATAATAACAAACTTATACAATATTGGCAATGTTTATAAATTATATTGTTGAAAAAAAAGTTATTTTATAACCTTATGAAAACCCATTATTTAAACATAAGCTTTTAGTAGTAAATAACTTAAATTCAGTAACATTAAATCTCAATAATTAATAAAATAAATAGATATATAATTTTTTTAAACGAGGTGATTTTATGGCATGTCTTCCAAACTTAGGAGAAAAAGCCCCTAATTTTAAAGCTAACACTACCTTTGGTCCCATAGAACTTTCTGATTATGCTGGAAGTTGGCTAGTACTATTTTCTCATCCAGGAGATTTTACTCCTGTATGTACTACTGAATTTATAGCATTTACAAACTTAGCTCCAGAGTTTGAAAAAAGAAATACTAAATTATTAGGACTTAGTGTTGATAGCAATACTTCTCATTTAGCCTGGGTATATAATATTCTACAAATTACAGGAATAACTATACCTTTCCCAATAATAGAAGATAGAGATATGAAAATATCAAAACAATACGGAATGATTTCCGAAGAGATGAGTTCTACATCAACTGTAAGAACAGTGTTCATAATTGATGATAAGCAAATTCTAAGAACAATACTATATTATCCATTAACTACTGGTAGAAATATACCTGAAATACTTAGAATTGTAGATGCTTTACAAACTTCAGATAAATGTAAAGTTAATACTCCTGCTAACTGATTACCAGTTCTAGTGTAGCTGTAATTTATATAAGCTATTAAGATAAGCAATTTTAACTAAATATGAATATCAGTTATATTTTAGTACAAGCCATAATATATTTAAACAACATAACATATGGTTTAATTTTAACTTTAAATTGCTGCACTTCTGTGTAGCTTTTTTTGTAAAAGTAAGCTTTACCTTAGTATCACACATTCAAAAGTAATATACATCACTCTTAACAATGTGTAAGATTATGGTTAATATCACCAGTTTCTTATGTTATTATTTAATTAAATCAATTCAAGGAGGTTTTTACAATGAAAAGAATAATAAGTTTACTTTTAGCATCATTAATTTCTATTGGTCTTGTTGCATGCAATAATTCTTCAACTAATAATGATGATGCTAACAGTAATAAAGAAGAAACTAACACGGTTACTAGGGATTTAAAAGAAGGCGATTATAAAGAAAAAGGTACGGGTAATTTCATAATTACGTGTGCTGGCGGAACTACTGAAGATGGAAATGTTCCGATTGAATATATTGCACCAGATACCGCTATTTCTCAAATAGGTTATAAAGCTTCTAATTTTGATAGTAGTAAATTATCTTATATTTATATCAATGGTGTGTTAAATACTAAGGACCAATTATCTGAGGACTGTCAAAGTACATTAGATCTTCAAGGAGATTTTCTTAAAACAGGAACTTATAAAGTAGAAGTCGTTCAATATGAAAATGACGATACGTCTAAAGATATGGTAACTTATAAAACTTGTGAATATGAAATAAAAGAAAAATAAAAAATACTGGTAAGGAACTTTATTTCCCTACCAGCCTTTTAAAATTACACTATAACATGGATTATTAAAATTATGGACATACATTAAGTGTCCTATACATACTATAATAGTACCTAAATACTTTTAAAATATTTTTATTGTTTTATTCAAAGGTGGCTAACGGAAGGCCGCCTTATTTTTTATTTTAAAACTATCCTCAGAATTTACTATTGATAATTAGTTTTTAACTATTACTATTAAAATAAAATAAAAGAGCTTAAAATGTATTAATTTTATTTTATAGCAACCCATATCTCACTATAAACATTTGATAAATCAGACATATCTCCATTAAAAGATATTAGTGGTGCATCTACTAGCTCATAACCTGAAGATGGTAACCACTCAGACACTATTTTAGCATGTGTATCCTGCATTAAAATTGGAAATTGACCTTCACATGAAAATATTGCCCATGTATGACTAGGTACTTCAACCACATCAAATTCGCCAAAGTCTATATCTAACGTAGTTATAGATCCGATTAAATGATCCAATTTTCCATTTTCTTCATATACGCCATCATCAAAATTATAAGATGCATTAATTACAGTTTTTACCTCTGTATCTCTATAAGACTGTAATCTTTCTCTTTGCTCTTGTGTTATGCCTTGCACTATATTCATTATTTCTTGATTTTGACCTTCAAACACAATAGGAATCCTCTTTTTAACTCCTACTAATTTAAATGGATTTTTCTTTTCTATGCGGTAATTCATATTACTTCCTCCTCTAATAGTTAATTGAAATGTCATGCTAGGATAAATTTTAAAATCTCTATAATTCTTTAATTCTGATGGATTAACTCCAAACCACTCTTTAAATGCTCTTGTAAAGCCATCGGCAGAATCATATCCATACTTTATTGCAACATCTATAATTTTCATTTTATTATTAATCAAATCTAGACTTGCTTCTGAAAGTTTTCTTTTTCTAATATAGCTACTAAGTGTTGTTCCAGAAAGGTAAGAGAATATCTTTCTAAAATGAAACTCCGATACTCCGGCAATTTGGGAAACTTTTTTAAAATCTATTTCGTTTTCTAAATTTTGATCTATATATTTCATAGCTTTATTAAAATTATTAATCATATCCATACACAATCACCCCTTGTTAACATCATTATACTTTTAATTATTATCTATTTATCGATATTATCTATACAAAAATTATCGATTATAAAATTAATTATCTAATTATCAAAAGATATATAGTAAAAAATCATTTACCATTTAACAGATTATATATTCAATAATAATTGAAAAAGAATAGTAATTATAAGGAGCAGTTTTTTATTATCATAGATTTGCATACAGAATGTACAAGAATGATTTTGAAGGGTTTTATATAAATTTATCGAATAAATCAAAATAGAATTATATTTTGATAATTCACTGAGGTTTGAGCCTTGTGAGTTCCAGCTCCTTGGCTCCTTTTTAATTCTAATCATACTTTCACATATCTTTGTTTATCATATCTTCTTCCACTAAATCTTTATCTATGTACTTATCCCTAATTTGTTTTTTATATCTTCAGTTAAATAATTATATATTACTAGATTTCTTATATTTTCTTTAAAATATACTGGTAGTACTAATAAGTTATTCTTTTTAGTTATTTCTAAACCTCCTCTGACTCTTTCTAATACAGTAGATTTATTTTTTGCTTAGATTTTTATATTTGTATGTAGATTTAATATAAATAAGTAAATAAAAAAATAAGTATGTATATAATGAAAGAAATATTAGAAAGCACAAACGCAGAAGTATCAAGAGAATACTTTTATGATTTAAGAGATTGTTATTCGACAGATGATTTTTCAAGAGAAACACTTATAAAAATACTTTTAAATATAAATTACCAAATATTGTGATATTATTTAATTGAGATAACTATCAATAAAGGGGGAGTACAATGGAAAATTTAAAAAATTGGATGAAAAATAATAAAATAGCAACAGGATTAATAATAGTATTAGGGTTAGGGGTATTAGGAAATTTAAACAAAGGTGCAGTTAAAGAAAATAAAAAAGAAAAAACAACAGCTACACAAGAACTACAAACTGAAACATCACAAGTAGAGGAAGCTACAACAGAAAGTGACAAAGAAGAAAAAGACTTAACTTTACGATTAAGCAATGGGACTTTTAAAGTTGGAAAAGATTTAGATCCTGGTACTTATCTTCTTGTCAAGAATGAGGGAGAATATATGGGTAGTTTTGATATAACTACCGATACAACTGGAGATATGAGTTCTAGCGTTGACTCTAATGCATTCGAAAACTTCTCATATATAGAGGTGAAAAAAGGGCAATATGTTCAATTAGATAAGTGTACGCTATATATACCTTCTGAAATTCCTATGGATACGTCAAAACTAGATGAACTTACTAATGGAATGTTTATAGTGGGTAAAAATAAAGATTTAAAACCAGGAGAATACAAATTGGAAGCTATAGATGAAAGTGGACAAGGTTGGTATTCTTTATATAACAACTTAGCTGGAGGATATAAAAATGGTCCAGACTTACAGGATTCTGATTCTTTCTCTGGAAGCAAATTAATTACATTGAAGAAAGGTCAGTACTTGAAATTAGATAGTAATACAAAAATTATAAAATAAAAAAGGGGCTAGTGAGGAGTAAATCCTCTCCAGCCCTTTTTATAATTACACTATAACATGGATTATTAAAATTCTGGACATACTTTAAATGTCCTATACATATTATTATAGTACCTAAATACTTTATAAATATTTTTATTTTTTCATTCAAAGGCGGCTAACGGAAGGCCACCTTATTTTTATTTATAATAATTTTATTAATTTAATGTAAATAGCTATACCAATATATCCATCTAGTATAAATTTATAACCTAACTTATTTAATAAAGATTGCATGAAGTTAAAATTATATAAAAGCAAATAAATAACAGTTCTAGGCTTAATGATAATAACCATAAATATGATGAGTGTCAGTTTAATGACATTCTAATAAATTTTTAATAGATTAATCGACAGTTTTTATATAGTTATTTACATCTAAATTAATTAATTAAAATAATACTAAAATTATTTTATTTCACATCTATATGATAAAAAGCACCTTTTCTTTAAGGTGCCTTTCATTTATTATCCTATTTTATAATTTTTTTCCTTTTTTTAAAACTATACACTTGCAGTATTGAAACAACCATTATTGATAATACTGTAATCAATCTAACCGTATCCTTGTACATACCTGGCGTCATTGAGAAAGTATAAATTAAAATTCCTAGTAATATTAAGTTTATAACTATATAAATTAATTTAATTCTTTTTTGCATACTATCTCCATCCTTTTATTTTTATGTATATATTGTAATTATATTATACTTCTTACTAATTATCTATAAGAACCTGTTCTGTAGTAAGTTTTTGTTGAAGATATTTTTTTACCATGATACTCATTCCAGCATTGTATTCTTACAGAATAAGTTAATTTTTTTGTATCAGTCCATTTGAATGCTACTCTTTGGACTAATTTGATATCTTCTTTTAAATCTTTTACATATACTTTCATTCCGTACCCTGTTAAAACACATGCTCCTGCTCCAGCACCTGCTAGAGTAGCTCCATTTTTTAATACAGCAGCAAGTTTTAAAGATGTTGATAAAGAACCTAGGTTAGCTACTCCCCCAACAGCTCCTCCAACAGTTCCTATTGTGATTAATTGATCACCCTCTTTTCTAATTTGAGAAACCTTTTTCCTTTGAGTAGTCAAAGTATGATAAGATGTCCAGCTTTTAGGAAAAGTCTTAAATATGAATGTTGCTTTTGGATCATCTTTTGGAAGAGCAGATGCTCCTGAATCGGCAAATGACAAAGAATTAGCTCCTACACTGAAGATCAACATAAATGTTAATAATAAACTTATAATTTTTTTTCTTTTTTTCATAAACAATTACCCCTTTTCATGAAACAATTACCATTAATGTTATATTATGTAATTTAACCTAATTTTAACATTACTTTTCCCATATATCTATAATTTACCAAAATTTAATTTCTAACTATTTTGTAAGAATAAAAATATCTATATTATGTATTGTTATGTATTTAAAGCTTACAATAAGCCGAAAAGAACTTCGATTTATATCTCTATTATCTTAACGTACTTACTACTAGCAGTAACATATGTATCAAGAATAGTCTTATACATCTTCGTAGAACCATTTTTAGCAGTCAAAGGTCCTTCTTTTAAAGTTAGACTATCTTCTGACTTCAACTTTCCTACTATTTTCCCATCCCAATCAGCACTAGATCTAATATTGATTTCTTTACCATATATATTTTTAATAAGCTTCTTTTTATTTGAAGCAGTCGGTGTACTTTCTTTCCTATATACAACTCCAAAATATTTACATATAGCTTTACAAGTTACTTCTGCATCTTCTTTTTGAAATTTAGGATCTAACATTCTCTCTGCTTCATTTACATTATCCATAAATCCAGATTCAGTAAGAACTGCAGGCATTTTTGTGTTTCTTAATACATACAAACTAAATCCACTTATGTCTTTATCACTTCTAGCTCCAAAATTAAATCCCCCATGAGCTTTTATCAATTCGGTATTTATTAACTTAGCTGCTTTTTCACTTCTTTTTGAGCCATAGTTATATATACTAACTATGCCTTTAGCCTTAGATTGAAAATAATTACAATTACCAAGCGCATTATAATGTTTACTTATATAAAAATTAGCTTTAGCATTATTTGCTTTTCTTACTCTATCTTGTAAACTTATATCAGAATTTCCTGGACTAACATTAATAGTATCAAAGCCACATCTTTCAAGGGCATTTATAAGATATTCAGCACTAGCTTTATTAAACTCTTTTTCATGTATTATATCACCTTTTTTCTTTACTAATTTCCAATCAATGTAAAGATTCTTAGTAAGTTTTGGAGTACGCTTCCCAGGTGTACTCATACCGTGACCACTATCTACTGCTATTAAATATTTTGCCATAACTATTTTACCTCCTTATTAATCAATGTAACGAATAATTGATGTAGTCCTGTACTTGCTAAGCCTGAAAACATACCACCTAATATTACATCTGGACTAATAAGATTAACTAACCATACATTAAGAACAACACCAAGCACTGCCATTATAAGCGGTATATACTTATTATCTAATGAAGGAAAACTATTCTTTAATACATACCCAACACATACACATATACCAACTATAACTAAAACAACATAATCATTAAAAAAAGTTAAATCCATAACCATACCTCCAATTTTTATTTATTTAATTAAAAAAGCAATAACTGAACTAATTAAAGCTCCAGCTATTGCTCTCCATATCCATGTATTTGAATTTTCTAAATCTGAAATTCTATTGTTTGCCACTTTTATTTTCTCTTCTAACAATTCATCCTTTAGATTATTATTTTGTGACATATTTTCTAAAAGTACTTCAATTTTAATAAGTCTTTCTCTTACCTCTTGTAATGCATCATCTGACATAAATACCTCACTTTCTTTGCATTAAAAAAGAACCTAAATTAATTAGATCCTTAACATTTCTATTAGTTCAACTCTTGTTAAAATACTACAAATTATCCCTATTACTAATTTCGCAATTAATTGATTTCTTTTACTATTTTTAAGCCTATCCTTTCAAATCCTCCATTATTTGGATGTAGTTTATCGTATAAAAATGTATCTATGTTACCTTTCCCTATACCACTTTCATAAAGCAAGTTAATAACTTTAATTCCGTACATATTGCCTGTACTAACAATACCTTCTGCAACCTGTTCCATTTTTTCATACGGTCTACTATCCAGTCCACTTCTTAACGGAGTAATTAAATAAATTTCACATGTTGAATTATTTGTTCTTATATACTCTAAAATAGACCTTAATGCTCCAATTGTTGTTGTTTCATCAAAATTAACATCACTTTCATTGCCTAAAGTTCCAAGTCTTAAACCACGACTAACGTCATTTGTTCCAGCAAATATAGTTATAATATCGTACCCAGCAACATTATAATTACTATTTTTTATATCATCAACAAGACTTCCATGTTTCATATCATCTGTACTAACATATTTCCTGATCGTAGCACCGCTATTTCCTTTTGTAGTTACAGTAGCACCTTCTTTTCTAAACTGTTCTTGATAACCGACAATAACAGTATTTCCGTTATCATATCCACTTGTCGTTTTACCGTCAAGCGAAGTTATGCTGTCACCTATACACAAAACATTTTTACCACTTATTGAATTATATAAATTAGGTATCGCATTTTCTTTGGGTATTATAGCTACTAAAAATAATGGTATTGATACAATAACTACTAAAAACATTAAAATATATTTTACTATTTTTTTATTTTCTTTTTTGTCTAACTTCATTCACATCCTCCTAATACCCTTTTTCCAACTAATTCTACATATTAGGAGGATATCCCTTCTAAATTGACTTATAAAGTATAACTATCCCTACTATCGATAAAACGACAACGGCCACACCTATCAGACACAAAATTAAAGCACCGTACAATAAAATATTCATGTAATCACCTCGGTAGTGATTATTAACACTATTGGGGTGATATAAACTTAGTTCGTAATATATTAATATTGCTCTTAGTAAATTCCTATTTTTAGATATAATCTACTATATAAATTTTATTTATTATTATGTTTATTACTATCCAGTACTACTCCAATAAGTAAACCAATAGACAAACCAATAGCTAAATTTTTAAATATTAAACCGAAAGTAACGCCAAAGCATAAGCCTAGTCCTAGATAACTTATACCTTCATTTTTCATATTATCTGCTCCTCCAAATTTCTATTTATCTACATGATATCAAAAACATTTTCATTTAGCATTATTTATCTATTGATAATAAAAAAGGCTAGAAATTAATCTAGTCTTTGGATATATTAATATTTATTTTTCACTTTGTTTGTAATTTTTAACTATTGCTTTAAACTCTAGATATTCATCTTTTGATACTTTATATTTACATTTGCATCTAGGACACCTTACTGTAGCTGTTCCTTTAATTTTAGCTATTACAGAAAGTATTAAAAATACTACTGATGCTATTAAATATATTGGTATACAAATCCAACCTATAACTGGAACACCTATCATGCAAATTGAAAGTAATAAAAGCATGCTACCATATAAAAACATTCTACATGCATCACTTGATACTCTAGCCACTCCTTTACATTCCGGACATGCTATCTTAGGTTCTATATAGTTATCCCATTTTCTTATAATGCTTTCTTGTTTTTTCATAAATATTCCTCCTCAAAAATATGCTACTAATTATATTATAACTAATTATTGGAATATAATGGTATTTGTTCTATATTTTAAAACCTTGAGAAGTAATTTTGTACTTAATTACATTTGTTTTATTAACTGTTTTTTCTAATTATTCTCCTGTTTAACTTTGTATTTATCTTTTAATTGTTTTTCAAGTCCTTCTATTTTTATTTCTGACCGTTTAAGTGTTTCATCCATAAATTAATTTTTCATATTGTCTCTCCCTTTATAAAATGCAATGACTTTATTTAATTCTACTTAATTCGATAATTTCCTTCTTTTTTTACTTAACCGATGTAATAATCTTTGATCTTATCAATTTTTTCTTTTTTTATTTTTTGTATATTTTCTTAATTCATATAAAAAATTGATTATATATTTAATAAAAAAGAACCCTACGAGAGAGTTCTTATAATCTATTCATTGTAAGCAGAATAATACAGGTCTGTAAAAATTTCAACGCCCAAATCTTCTATTGTATAAACATTGTCAAAATTAATCTTTTTTAATTCGGAACCTTTCATTTCAAATGTCATAACTATATCGTTGCCTTTATTACCATATTTATCAACCGTATCTGTATAACATTTAACTGCATAAGCTTTCGGCTGTTCCTTCACTTCTTTGAATTGCTTTAGGTATCGTGTATAGTTATATCTTGTTTGTTGTAATCTTTTCTCAATAGTCTCTGCATTAGTTCCTTTAAACACTGAACTTAGTGATTCAGAAAATTTACTTTTTATTATTACATAACCTGTACTTTTATCATAAGTTATGTTTTCCTTATCAAGGTAAGCAACATAAGATTTAATATCTTTTTTTGCATCTTCTTCTTTCTGTTCTTTTTTTGCTTGTTCCTCTTGCTCTTGTTTTTCTTTTGCTTCGGCTTCCTGCTCTTGTTTTATTTGAGATTCTTGCTCTGCTTTTTCTTTCTTTTCATTACTTATCATACCAACTACCCCAAAACACATAAGAATAAGTATTGAAGCTATAATAGCAACTGCTATTTTCTCACTTTTCATTTACATCAAATCTTCCTTTAATATATTTTACTCACATTTTAAATTGTAGTATATTAAAATTGGACTTGCATTATAAACTTTCTATTAAATCTATTAAATAAATGTTTACTCTCTATATTTAAATTTCTTCTTATTTTTTCTTTTAACTTTCTCTTTACTCTTATCAAAGTTAGGTTTTTGTTTCATTAGATCTTCATATATCCATTTATCCCTTTTTACATCTATTTCCTGTTCTGCTATTAAATTTGCATCATACCCTCGTTTCATATAATCCCACCCTTAATATTTAAAAATAAAAAAAGGATGCACATTAGTACATCCAGTGAAAGGTTTATTATAACTATCGGGGAGAGAGTTTCAGAATCGAACTGAAAAGTTTGGGGATAACTGCTCCTGCGCTCTCATAGTGGATAGAAGTCCAGCTATACTTCTATCCTTCAATTGTTAGTTTTAAAACATACATATAATTAATTTATATAAGGTGGCGTAAAGAGCAACTCCTGCCACTAACATATCTCTTTACAATACAATAATACTACGGTTTACTCTGCAATAATCTGCAATGTTGTTTAGATAAAAAAAGAATCTCTGTTAAGAGACTCTTTATGTTTTATTCTTTATAAATGAGCAATATTTACAGTTATTTTACCAACAAGTTTTACAAGCTCTAAAACCATGTGATTTAGCTTGAGATTTTGTCATTGGTACAGCATCTTTCATACCATGAGCTGTAACTGTTCTATGATATATTTTAGACTTAGATTTTCCGCCATTCCAGTATATAGTTCCTTTTGGCATTTTTATTTTACTCCATAATACATAACCAGTTTTTTTATCATATTTAACTTTAGCCCATTTTTTAGTTACTGATAATACCTTAACCTTCTTCCCTCCTGTAAGTTTACGCAGTGATTTCGCTGATGTACTTTTTGTTTTTTTCATGTATGTCTTACTTTTTATTGTTCCTTTAAGCGTTCCTGAAGTACTAGCAGCTTCGCATACTGCCACATAATTTGTATTACTTACTTGAGTTGCTGCTATTGGTGTGATTATAAATGTGCATGACATAAGTATACTTAATAATAGCATTTTTACTTTTCTTATTTGTTTCATTAAATTTCCCCCTTAATTAAACTGAATATATTACTAATTAAATCTAATCGCTCATTTATATTTGTAATATAATTTTTCTACTATCTTTAATTCTATTTGTTACAACGTATTTCCTCTTATTTCTCTTTTTTAATCGTAATTTCTTCAAATTTACACATATAGATACCAACAAATTTATACAATAAAAAAGAAATAGATTATAATAAATCTACTTCTTTTTTTATTTAAGCTATTTTCTTTAATGCTTTGCTATGTATGTTATTTGCTTGTCTTTCACTATAATTCATTTTTTGAGCTATTTGGAACATCTTCAAATTATCTATATATCTATATCTCATTAATACTCTTTCTGTTGCTCCTAAACTTTCTATTGTATCTTCTATTTCCGATATTTTCTTTATAAGCTTGTTTGTCTTTTTATTTAAATTCTTAATAGTATCTTCTATTCTAACAAGTATATCAATCAACTCTTTACTTTCTACTTCTGCTCTAGGCATATCTGAAATTATTTGACTTTTTATACTTGTTTTTCTTTCTTCCCAAAATACTATTTGTTCCTCAAGTTGCACAACTTCGTCCTTTAGCACTGTATATTCTTTTAATTCCTCTTTTGTCATGTTGTTCCCCCTTGGTGATTATATGATTATATATAGTATTCTTCTAAATCTATTTGTGGTGTAAATGTTGAACTCCCACAATTCTCACATTTATACTTTTTAAATCCAGTTTCCTTGTCAACTTCCACTGTTATTTCACCTTCATTTTTTACTACATTACAATTGCTACATCTAAGGTCCATTGAGTTTTCTTTTTTATTTTTTAAATATATAACATTTCCAAATTTTCTTTTTATCATTATTTCCCCCTACTTATTTTTGTTGTCTTTTAAGTATTAAATGCTATTCAGACTTCATTCTTAAGAGTTGTCTGTTTATTTTGTAATCTTTTATTTCTTCTATATCTTCATCTTTTATATTTAATAAGTATTTTACTTGTTCAAAAACTACATATACATCTGCTATTTCACTTTTTATATTTTCAAGTGTCTTAACCTTATCTGTACTTTCTCTATGTTTACATATTGCCTGTTGTAGTTCTGCCATTTCTTCTATTAATTTAATACTTTGCCTATCATAACCATAATGTATTGCTATCTTTTTTATTCTTTGCTCCCTATGATCCAAGTGTTGTGATATATGTTTCATATTAATTCCTCACCAATTCAAGCCTATCATTACGGCTCAATATATACTCTATGGCCTCATCTTCTGTGGCCCATTCTAAAATTCTATATGTCTCTGCATCAAAAGTTTGTCCCATTGGCATATCTCTGCCTTCGCAATTTACGATCACATTGTATTTATTAAATCTATTTTTTACTGCTCTTGCTTTTAATTTATCCATTTAACTTCCTCAACATAATTATTATGAATATTATTACTAATAATAGTGTTATAAACTCCATTTTTTTCCTCCCTAAAACGGTATCTCATCATCATCTATTGCTTGAAAACCATTTGGATCTAACCCCCTTGGTGGTTCATAACTTGGTTGAAATGTTTGATTATTTTCTCCTGGTCCAGCTTCATCATTCTTAGTTCCAGCTAAAAATTCAAGTTTATCAACTTTAACTTTTGTATACTTTCTTGTTTCCCCATCTTTGTCGTAAGTATCTATATTTAGTTAGCCTTCACCTAGAACTAACTTGCCTTTAGTAACATATTGGCATAAGTTCTCGCAATGTTTACCTATAGCTTCACAATTTATAAAATTAACTTTTTTATTTTTCTTATCCTTTTGATAGCTTCTTTCTACTGCAAGTGTATATATCATTTTAGGTGTGCCTGTGTTTGGTAAAAAAGATAGCTCTGCATCTTTTGTAAGTCTTCCAGATATTATTAATTTATTCATATTTCTATTTCTCCTATTGTTTATTAAGCTGTTTTTTTAGCTAGTTTTCTCTTTTTCTTCAAATCATCATAATTAATCCATCCATTTTCATCACCATATTTAATACTTCTCTGTACCCATGTGAGCTTTTCATCAAATAAGTAATCAAACATCTTTTTTCTCATAATACCTTGTTGCGTTTCCATTCCTTTAACGTCAACGTATTCAACATCACCATTGTTATGGTATATTGCAAAATCTACTGTATAAGTTATAGCTCTATGAGTTGTATTTACTCATTAGTTATGCTCCAATCTCCAATTTATCTGCTATATCTAAATTTAAATAATATTCAAGTTGACCTTTATTTTTCATATGCCTTAAAACATTACTGCAACTTTCTGCACTTCTTCCAAGACATGCTCCAATATATTTACAAGTCTTATCTGGTCTATTTTGAGCTACAAATGCTTTCTCTTCATCTACCAAGGTGTTTTATGTTTATTTATATCTATATTGGGATTTAAGTACACTCTTTGAGGCTGTACTTCCACTTCCCCTTTGTCTGTTTCTAACTTATTAATAATTAACCTATTGTATAAGATTCTATTACTCTTAGCCTTTTTAAATCGAGATTTAATATATGAGTAAGATATATCATTCACTTCACAAAAATTCTTCATTGATTTATATATGTTTTTTTCGTTAGTTTCTAAATCTATAACCTCTAACATTATTTTCTTAGGTGCGTTTGTATTAGTAATTCTTTTAGGTCTCTTTTTTGCTGACTCATAAGGTGTTTTTTCTCCCCTTGCTCTCATATCATCAATCTCTTTCATTCTTTTTCTTTCTTCCTCTTTGTCTTGCAAGTCTACCACTTTAATTCTTCCTGTAAAAATTGCTTCTGCTAATCTAAGATAATTTATAAGCGTTAGATCTTCTATTGCTTCTATATTGACGTGCTTTGATTTCTCTAAAAGATTTGACATTCTGACTGCTTGTCTACTTTTACCACTCATAATAATCTCCCCTCTTATGGTCCTAGGGAATAAATCCCCCGGAATATTTATAATTAATCTACACATACTATTAATAACTTATCGATGCATGTCACTTATGAACCAACTCGTATTTAACCTTATCGGAAACGGTAGGGTTATTTAGTTTTTAAAAATTCACTGACTATTCATAACAAATCTATAATTTTCAATATCTGAATCAAATTCTATTACATTGCAATTTGACGTTGTTATTTACCACGCTGTTCTCTCTATGCTCAAAGAGAAAAATCTCCTTGAATAATTTATTTTAAACTACACATAATATTATTAATGACTCAAACTTTCTTACCGCATTCGGATCTGCAATAAATAACCTTATCATTACTGATAAGGTTATTTGTTTTTTCAAGGAATTCCTGTTGCGATAGTTAATATTATTCTCCTAATCAAATTTACCTTTCTGACTTTCTTTTAAAAGTCTTTCTAATTCATCTGTCTCATATTGACTAAAAGACTCATTCCCAGCATTATAATGAAAATTCGTAACTTTAGGTTTAAACTTTGTTACATTGTTTTTATGTGGTTTATAATCCTCTTTAATTGCTTTTATAAGAAAACCTACAACACTTTTACAATCTGTATTTTTAGTAATTCTTAGCTTTTCTTCTAAATAGCTCGTATCTTTATTAACTTCTCTAAAAGCATCATATATTTTTAAAAGTTCTTCTCCTGATAAATCGAAATAGGATTTTATTTTATTAACAGCCACAAAATCATTTTCTATAGTGTTGTTATTTTCATTTTTGTTTTTATTTTGTTTTTTGTTTTTGTTTTCTTTTTGTCCACCTATCGCTGACGTATCGTCAACGTATCGTAAAAAAGTATCTTTTATAGTTTTATTTGGTATACCATCAGCTACATATTTTATAAGATTTTTATCTTTAACTTTTGGTAATTCACCATTTATACAATCTAAAATAGGCTTCCCACCTTTAATTAAGTTATATTTGCCCCAGTTTTTTATTGCTATTTCTCTTGTATCAGTATTGTACTTAATTAAATTATGTAACTTTTCAAATCTTTCTAATATAGCTGAAACTGATTCTGTACTGTATCCTAAATCGAAAGCCATCTGTCTTTTGGTTACTGCATAAATACCTATTTGAGTAGTATATGGATTACTTAAAAGATACAACATGGTGTACCTATCCTCTGCACTCATTTCTTCTGTAATCTTTGGATCTTTCCAAAAATCAAGGTATATATATCTGTATTTAGCCACTTAACTCAACTCCCTTGCTGTAGATATTTATTTCATAAGGAAGCGACGAAACTCTCCCTTACTTTTAACTATGATATTGATATTTGACCATCAATATTGTCTTCACTTTCCGTAACTTCTGTAAACTCTACGTCTTGCACTTCTTCGTGTTTTTTAGGTTCATATTTTGCTATTATATCTAAAACTTCTTCTGCTTCTTCAAAAGTTAATTCTTTCAAGTTGTATGCATTACTATCGCAGAATTCTTCTAATTTACTTGTGTCTTTTTTAGTATCAAAACTGAATAGATCCTTTTGAGCTGCTAGTGCTAATATCATATTTTTCTGTTTTGGACTTGCTGTTTCTGGTATTATTTCTTTTTCTGGTAACTTGGCATCTATTCCCACTTCACTTGCATCATATAACCCTTGTAAATCTTCTGGAAATGCTTCTCTTAATGCTGTAACCATGGCACATTTTCTAATCATTACACAAGGCATTGTCTTCCATGTAGATTGGCTTTTAGAATACTCTTCTAAGCTAACTACTGATTTTATAGGGAATTTTTTATCATTTGTGTATACTTCACACCAACCACCAACTAGTTCCTCACCTTTTATCTTTAATGAACTTTCTCTCTCTTCGATTAATCCATCTTTGCCTACCACAACTATCCCAGCTTTCATACCTTCAAAATTGGGATTTCTATATGCTCTTTTTACAAATACATCTTTACCAGCCACTATATTGGCTGGACTATTACCTAACTTTATTAAGTAAGCTTCTCTTATAAATGGATTAAGTTTCTGCGCTTTACATAACTATATAAACATCAACGTTTCCTGCTCTGTAACTGCACCATTACCACTTGTAAGGTAATTCTTAACTGTATCAGCTGTAAGAACTTGTCCACCTTCTAGTCTGTATTCTGCTAGAGCTAACGCATTGTTATTTTTATTCATTTGTTTTTACCTCCTATTTTTTAGCTTTTGGAACAATCAGGCTTGTCCCAGCTTCAATATGACAACCTTCTATGTCTATTCCAGCCTTAATTTGCTTTTTAATAAGATTACTATCTACTTTTACAGTTGTTGTAACTACTTCTTCTTTGTATATATTAGGTATAAGGTCCATATCATCTATTTTTAAACTTCCTGGATTATTTCTTATTGATATTTTTCCTAAATCAGTTTCAATCTTTGTTGCACCTAATGCTTCCATGCTATTTTTTAACATGGTTTTAAGCCTATCATCTTTGGCCTTAACCTGTTTCTTTAGTTCCTGTAATCTTTTAATCTCCGCATCTATTGCATCAACTTGACTATCCATATTTCTAAATACATATATAAAGCCAACTGATTTATTTTCTATTTCTTTAGCTATAATTTGATTAGCTTTTACTAAGTTATCTGCTAGATCTTCCTCTCCAGCTTGTAAATATTCTTCTATTAAATTATCTACTTCTAAAAAGTTAGAAGTTAATTGGTATAAACTTGCCATTTTATCTCCTCCTAATGTATGTTATAATTAATTATCAATTTTTTATTTTTGGGCCTTTTTAGGCTCTTTTTTTATATAATGCCAACACAGGGTATATTATCGTTTACTGCATTGTATAAGATGTCATATTGCTTACTATCTTCTTGCAACATATCATTTATTTCTTTTAGTTCTTCTCTATACTCTTTTAATTGAATTTCTGCCATTGACTTTGCAGTTCTCCAATATTCATTGTTTTTAGCTTCATATGTATCCGCTGTATTAAGCCAGTCTGAATAATTTTTTCTTTCTAAATCACAAACTTTTATAAATTCTTCTTTAGCTGCAATCTTAGATTTTATACTGTCTATTACATGCTCCAAAATCCAGTTACTCATTTTTCCACATCCTTATTCATATAATATTTTTTCATTCTTCTTTTTCTGGCACATGGTTTACATTCATAACCAAAACCATTTTTATAATTTTTATTAGCATAAAAGTTATCTAAATTAGCTTCTAATACTTGCTTACAAGTACTGCACTTTTGATATCCAAATTCTTGGTATGCACCTCTAACAAATCCTTTTCTGTGAGCTAGATTATAAAGTTCTCTAACGCTCATATCAAAGTGTTCAGCAATTTTCTTAGTATTATTAAAAGGATTCTCATACACTTCCTTTAACTCCCACAATTTATCTTTTGTCCAAATCATTATCTGCTCCTATCTACTGAAACCTTTTAAAACTCCATCATGTATAATGAAATACATTCCTAATGAAGCAAAATATATGCACTGCTCTAGTGTTATACTTTTTATATCAACTATTTTTAAATCCATTTTAAAGTACCCCCTGCTTGTCCTGTTTTTATCCATTCAAGGCTATAGCCTTTTATCTTTTGAATATATATCGTTAAATACTAGCTTGTTTCTTTGTTGCTATTGAATAGGCCATCCTACTAGCTTTTTCAGATATATCATCTAGTATTATTTGCTTTTCTTCTTCAGTCATTTTTCTTCCTAGCCTTGCTTCATTTTCAGGAGATACTATAAATACTCTTGTCTTTCCGATTCTATACTCTGCATCATATTTCATATAAACACCCCCATATAAATACTTATGTTTATAAAAATTTGTCCTATTCAATTTAAGTTTTCTAATTAACTAATTGTTTAGCACTTTTAAATTTATTAACAAAATAAACTTGTCCTTTTCCTGTAACCTTAGGTGTTTTGCTTATACTTACATGACCATCTGAATGAACTACATTAGTTTCTTTTATTTCAAATAGTCCTAAGTCCATAGATTTTTGAGTAGGCATATTGTAATCAGTACCTCTTCTTTTAATTAAATAGCCATTTTCTCTTAACCAACTAAATAGTCTAGTACCACCTGTATTAATTCCATTTTGTTTTAATATCTTGGCTAACTCTCCAACCAATATAGATGTTTGGCTTGCACTTACTGCATCTGCAAATATTGCTTTAGGTTTTAATTCTTGATTTTCAATTTGTAATTGGTCTATCTTTTTATTTGCAAGTATTAATGCTCTTGCCATTACTTTTTCTGGACTGTTCCAATCTTTTTCTATTTGTAGAAAATATCTTCTTGCACTCAGTACTGGCTCTTGATTTTCATTAACTTCAATTTTTATTATGTTAGTACTAACTACAGCTTGATTGTTTAAATCAGTATCATAACTTTGATATAAACTGCTATTCATTTTTCAATCCTCCTTCTTTATACATCTTCTTAATGAAATTTTATTCACATATTGCGAATTATATAGTCAAAAAAATATCTCTCACATTTACTTTAAATATTTCAGCTATAATTAAAGCTTCTTTTAACTTGAATTTTCTTTTTCCATTCTCTTTTTCACAGTAAGATGATTTTGAAATTTTAAGAAGTTCAGCCATATCAGACTGTCTTTAATCTCTTTTTGCCCTTAAAGCTTTTAATTCTAAGTTTTTCATTTTTATCACCCTCTCTCATTCGCAATTTGTGAATATTTATATTTATATAGTAATTCGCAATTTGTGAATTGTCAACTATTTTAAAATTTTTAATTCATTTTTGCGAATTTTTTTCACATTTTGCG
>Ga0129308_1000221_pt1 | contig 101428 bp, 100 predicted proteins | sample L827metagenome_FD_94440 | JGI IMG/M metagenome (GOLD analysis project Ga0129308, IMG submission 94440) | Ring-tailed lemur group fecal microbial communities from Wisconsin, USA - L827 metagenome | ecosystem: Host-associated > Mammals > Digestive system > Large intestine > Fecal | place: USA...
ATGCCCTGTTAAATATGGACGAAAAGGGCGGCGATGGGATTGATATGGACGATGAGCCGGAAAATGACGGGGAGCAGGAGGAACTGGAAACAGAGGAAATGGGGCATGATGCGGAAGCAGTGGAAGATGTGCCTTTCAGACCGCAGATTAACCGGGCAGTATCGGAAAAGATAGCGGAGCATGGGAAAGAAAGGATGCCGGCAGACAGTCCGAGAGGTCGCATTTCCGTAAGAGAGAAACTTGCTGAGATGCGTGAGCGGGCATACGGGCAGAAATTGCCGGAGCCGGACAAGGCGAAAAACAAAGAGGAATGTTTATAAAATTATCAGTACATCAAAATATCCAAAACGGGGACAGACAGGGAAACTTATCTGTCCTCTGTTTTGTGGAGGAAAAGGAGAGATAACCATATGGCAGACGCAAGAACCGAGAAACAGAAAGTAACCGATTTTAAGGCATTGCAGGAAGAACGGGAGAAAGCCAACATTCCGATAGAGTATGGCGATGTGATTGTGAGAATTTCCATGCCGGACAGCGGAGAATATGAAACCATTAAAATTACAAATATGCAATCAGAAGTACAAAATGCTTTATATGACATACTGATGCGTGAAATAGAGGGGCAGGATGCAAACGCTCTGGACTATCTGCAGGAGAATGGATTTGAGTTTGTTCCAATTATGAGAAGCGGCGGTTTGAATGACGGTTATCCGCAGTTTTATGACTTTGATGTGGATATGAGCGCATGGGAAGTGCATAACGCTTCGGAACTTCCAGTAATGATGCAGGCAGAGCAGCTCATTAACCGCATGGAATTTCACAGGTCGGTGTTTGACACCGATGAGCGTAACCTGATTATGAACCACGCTTATAAGCTGGACGATATGTATAAGACAACTTCTCTGGCATATTCCCTTGTGGAGCAGAAAGATGATTCAGCCTTGCTTTGGGAAACGATCAGAGTGGCGCAAGAAGAAATTGATTCACTTCCGGACGGAATGATAGGTTTATCGGAGATGCATGAATACGGGTATTCATGGGATGAAATGCTTCCTCTGACAAAGGACAGGGCATCGGAGCTGTTTGGGGAAGATGTATCAGTGTATCAGCTCCATGCAGACGGTTCAGAAACGCTTGTGGAGGATAAGGCGGCATTACAGGGGCATGACGGGCTGTTCGGCGTGGAAAAAGGCGATTGGAGCGCCTATCTGGAATACCAGTCCATGAAGCAGGAGTTAGAGGACAGCGAACTCAACCGGGAAGTACAGCTTTTATATGGCAATGAGAGCAGGTTTGGCATCTACCAGCTTAAAGATACGGAGGAAACAAGGGATATTCGCTTTATGAATATGAATTACCTCGAAAAAGAAGGTATCCCGGTTTCCAGAGAAAACTACACGCTGGTCTATACCGGGGAGCTTATGGAGGGCATGAGCCTTGAAGATATTTATATCAAATTTAACATAGACCACCCAGCAGACTTTACCGGGCATTCCCTTTCTGTCAGTGATGTGGTGGTGCTGCATCAGGATGGGGAGAACACAAGCCATTATGTGGATTCTGTTGGTTATAGGGAGATACCGGAATTTACAAAGGAATTTTCCGTATCAGCGGAAGTCAGTGCAGAGAAAGTACCGGAAAGCAAAGTCATAGCCGATTTCAAAGCCAGAACGGAGGAATTATTTAATCCTGTCAACGGGCAGACGCAGGAAGATATAGAGCAGAGTGTTTATGCCTATTTGCACTCCAAGATTGACGAGTATGAGATGGAGATAGAGCTTGTGGATATGGCGGTATCCGGGAGCAGGTGCAGAGGTCTGGAAAGAGCCGGTTCTGACCTCGATGTGGTGGTGGAGTACCGGGGCGGAGAGAGCGAAGATGCCCTGTTTCATGCTTTTAACGAGGACGGCTTTACAATCGGCGGCGTTAAGGTAGACATCAATCCCATTACAGAGGGAAAGACCGGGACACTTGCAGAGTATCTTCCGGGAGTGGAAACCTACCTTGAGAACGTCCGGGCAACAAGAGAAAAAGAGCCAAGAAGTATTTTCAGTATCCGAGTGAATGACGAGGAACGCTTTTTTGAGAATACCAGTGGGCTTGATGCGGATGCCCTTTGCAAAGCTTATGGGGAATGCCGCCTGCCTTTTGTGGAAATGGGGAAGTATGGCAGATGGATTGACATAGGGGAATATACAGAAATAGAGCAGGGGGATCGGTTGGCATTTTCCATGCAGTTTAATGAGGAAACGGATCAGATAATCATATTTGACGGAGAGAATTTCGATTATAAAGGACTGCGTGAAACTGTATATCCGGAACCGAAGGAAACGGATATAAAAATAACGCTCACTGTTGCAGAGTGTGGGGAGTTTCATAACCTCGGAGAATACCATGAGGGGATAGCAAGTGTTGAGGAAGCAATCGCCATTTTCAACCAGATACCGCCGGAGAGGATGAATGGTATCCCAAGCATCGGCATCAATATCCACACAGAGGGGACGGAACGCTATGAGGATACGCAGATGGATATTGTTTCGGGCAGAGTGGCGGATTTGGAGATTCTGGACTATGTGCCGGACATTACGGACAACCCGAAGGCGGTGGAGGTCATTGCGGAACTGATTGATAAACTGCCGGATATTGAGGTGCGTGGTTCTCTGGAAAAGTGGCAGGCAGCTTTTCTTGCCATAGAAATTGACCAGCTTTCCTACAACTACGACACTGTTCAGTACAATCAGACAGTGGAGGACAGGGAGGCGCAGATAGCGAACATTACAGAGGACATCAGGAACGGAAATACCGGGTATCTGAATGATTTTCTCAATGCGCTCATTTCGGAGAGTATCCGGGAAGGCATGGCGGATATTTTCGGGAAAGGGACGGAGATTGATGACAGTGAGGGCGTACAGACTGCAAGGAAAGCGAAGGAGCTGTCGGACAGGCTGGCAGAATATAAGCCGCTTGCAAAGGTTGAGGAACTGGAAGAATGCAACTATAACATGATTGATAATATCCTGAACAATGAGAAACCGAAAGAGGAAAAGCAGACAGGCAGAATTTCCGTAAAGGAAAAACTGGCGGAGAAAAGGGCAGTGATAGAAAAGCGGGATAAGGCAGAAAGGAACTGTCCGGAGAAAGATACGGAAAAGAAAGTGCATAGGGAGATGTAAGCATATGAAAAAGCAGTAGTTATTAGGAAATGTCCTTTTAGCTACTGCTTTTTCTGTGAAATCAAAGAGGAGCCGGATTGCTCCGACTCCTCCAAGTATGTGTCCGCAAACACATACCCCAATTGCTATCTATAATATACTATAAGCGAGGGAAATATGCAAGTCCTAAATAAAATTTTTTAGTGTATTCATACGGGAAGTTAAATCCGGATGAATGGTAACGGCAGAAACGCTCGCATTTACCATTGTTTCATATTCTTTTGTGATTTTTTCAAATTCCCGGATAAATGCTTTGATTTCAGTTTTGGAAACCTTCAGCAATTTTAAGTAGTAGCAGATTAGAATAATGTAATCACCGATTGTCTTAAAATTCATGTAAGGAAGTCCTGTTTCCAAAATCAAACATTGTTTCATTGGTCTTGACGCATCCATTTTGCGAAAGCGGGTGTCATAAACAACCTCATTGTGGGCAATGGCATTTCGCAGGTCTTTTAAGGTATAGACATACTTGTAAACTAATTCTCTGTGTGTATCACAGGAAAGATTTATGCCAATGGCACGAGAAATTTTTTCTCTCATATCTATGGTCAGACAGGAAAGTAAGTGACCAAAATCACCCATAGTAAGAATTTCAAAAATTGCCCATATTGGAACTTCGTTGTAATTAACATTATTGTAAAAATGGGTAATCTTTGGATTCTCTTTTCGGTATGCAGCAGCTATTGCATTTTGAATAGAACCCTGAAGGTTTAGTTTGTTATTCTGATATTTCTTTTTTATATCTTCACGAGTTCCAGCCGGAGCGTTTTTATAACTGCTGATTGCCTTATCATACATATCATAGACACTGCATGAATCAATTTCTGACATAATTGTATTTAAGGCAATATTTTTGAGTGCAGTTTCGATAAACATCATTTTTCCATATAAAAGAGATTTCAATTTTGTATCATATTGTATAGTTGCATTGATCTCGTCATAGGAAGTGAAAGGAAGCCGGTTTGAAGAAGATACAAAGAAGCGGTATCCTTTGTATCCATGAAAATATCCGGTGTTAATCAGTTGTTGTTTTTGGGAACTTCCGGAAATGGAAATTCCATTATCTCTAAGATGTCGCATGAGGGCATCTGTTGATTTATAGTCTGTATTTGCCATAATCTCTCCTAAGCATTCGTAATGATATTTTAAGTATAATACAATGTTTGGTTCTTAACAAGTTATAAGATTTGATTTTTGCTCTTATCGGATGGATTGATAGTGGGAGGGAGTTCCCGTCCCAGATACCGATTGAGATTTTCCTGTTTTCGTTTTAAGTCTCGCAACTCTTTTTCGCAGTTTTTGTATGTGACGGTCAGTTCTTTTTTCTGTGCGGTCAGCTTCTGATATTCTGCTTTCAGATTGTCAAGGTTCAAGCCTTTTAAGCTGATGCCTGCCTGTTCCAACATACGCCTTGCGCCGCCATAAAGAATAATCTGGCTCTCATGCTTACGGAAATATGCGTCAGGGTTTTTAGCCTTTTTATAGGCAATATTATAAGCCTTGTTTGCTTTATATTGCTCCGCATATTTGATGATTTCCGCAAGGTCTTTGATGCGGCTTTCCAGCTTGCGGACAGTCTGTTTTGCTTCCTTTCCGGCGGCGGCTGTGGCGGAGATTTTCTGCTCCAGTTCTTTTACGGAACTCACTTCATTATATGTCTGTGCTGCAATCTTCAAATTTTCAATCGCTGCCCATTTCTGCAGTCCCGGACTATTCTGGAATTTCTCATCAGAGGTGTCAATCAGCCGCCTGTCTGCATAATCTCTTTTCGGGATAACTGTTTTTCGTTCCCGATTTAATTCAATCCGTTCTCTTATGCGTTCCTTTGTATATTCTTTGCCGAGTGACTTCACACTGCCACGCACAAAACGGTCTTTGCCAAGTGGACGGAATGAGATAAATTTGGAGGCATCTTCTCCAAAGGTTTCCCCTTTTATCTCATAACCTTTTGCCCGCATCAGGAGCAGAAATTCTTCGTAGGTTGAGGACGCTTTTATGGCAGCATTGATGTCCTTTCTTATCTGCGTTTTCCATGCTGTCCCGTTCCTGTCAGACTGCCATTCGTTGTATTTTTTACCACGCTCCCCACTGGGGATAATGACGGAAAGGTTATGTTCGCTGCACAGCTCATCACTTAATTTTCTGATGCGATAATAGCTTTGCTTACAGTCATGGTATTTGTTGTATTCCATGTTGTCGGCAGCACAGAAAATAATGTGGTTGTGGACGTGACCTTTATCAATGTGAGTGGTGACAACATAAGAATATTTCCCCTCTAAAACTTTGTCGGCAAGCTCTTTCCCGATCTGGTGCGCTTCGTCAAAACTGACCTCACCGGGAGCGAAAGCCTGTATCAGATGATAGGCTTTGTTGGGGCTGTTTTCCCGGCAGTGGTCTAAGGTATATTTGAAGTCAATCGCTGCGGTTTCCGGCGCACAGGCGTAGGAAGAAATGTAGATGCTTTCGTCCGTTTTATCCGGGTTGCATATGTAGGCTACCGCTTTATCAACGGTTGCTGTGATAGCATGGATTTTTGTGTATGCCATACCTGTTTCATCAACTCCTTTACTTCGTTCATATCTTCCTGATAGACGTGGTTTGTGCTGTTAATTCTTTTCGCAATCTGGTTTAAGCTGGAACTGATCCGCCCAAGTTCCGTATTGTATTCCCGCAGAAAACTATAATCCACGTCATAGACATATCCGTATAAAATCAGCTTCCGGAGGAAAGCCGACTTGCTTTTCATGCCGGACAGCCTAAATTTCTCATCAAGGATATACTGTTCCCTGTCATCTAAGTGAAATTCATTCCGGTTGGTGCGTGTTCTGTTTGCCATTTTTGCATCGTCCTTTCTAAATTTGGGCATAAAAAAACTGCTGTAACTTGTCCGGTTTACAACAGTCTGGTTTCGTGTCTGTTCAGTTGTTTTTAGATAGAATTATCCATGTATTATTGTAGCAAATCTGCGGATAGAGGTCAAGAACTGGCAGAGAAAAAGAGGAAAAAAGCAAAGAGGGTTAGGGATACTTCCCTATGGAAATTTCATCATACAGACGGTAGGGCAGTATGGGAAATTTCGCCTGTGTGTCCGAACATAGGCAGTGCTTGCTATTCTACCGTTTTAATGTAATGATTGTATGGAAAGTTAAAGTATTATCGTCATAGTACATCTGAATATCTCCATGATATTTAGTAACTATTTTTCGGATGCTTTTTATGCCGAAACCATGTTTGTATTTGTGGTTTTTCATAGTGATGAGTTTTCCGGTTTGCTTTTCAAAAGGATTTTTCCGACTGGAATTTACAGCCGTTATCACAATAAATGGCGTTTTTTCACGCTTATGGGCACTGACTTCTACAAAAGAATCAGGAGTGCGTTCGGCAGCTTCTACTGCATTGTCCAGCAGATTACAAAACAAAGAAGTAATATCTGCATCAGATATAAAATCGATAATTCCGCTTCTTATATCCACATGAAAAGAAATATGTTTGTTAAGGCATTGACGTCCATATCTTGCAAGGATTGTATTCAACATTTCATGGTCACATAATCGTGACGCTTCCTTTAAATCAGAAGATTGCATTAGTTCCTGAATATAGAGGCTGATCTTATCATGCTCCTTTTTAGTGTTCAACGTATATATGGATTGCAGGTGTTTTTTTATGTCGTGTATCAGAATACTTTGATTCTCATGTTGGGAAAGCAGCATTTCGTAATACTGTGCGGAATCCGTTTCTTTTTGAAGCAATAATTGCACTTCTGTAAATTCCACATTCTTTTTTCGATTATATTGGTCAATTCCAAATACAAGCAGGTTGATTATCAATAAAAGGGCAGCACTTAAAGTCAGCATTCCATTCAATGAAGGAGGAAGCGCACAGGAATCACTGATTTTAATAAAAGTAACTATAACAAAAACCGAAGTTAAGGGAACTAAGGTCAATAAAAAGATAGATTTGCCGTATGGTTCGTTATAGTTTTGCCGCCCTTTCAGAAAATGTAAAAGGATATAAATAACCGTAAAGAATACCAGCTTGGAAAGAATAGCAAATATAGTAAGATTATAAAAAATATCTGATTTTTTATAAAAGTCAGGTAAAAAATATAGGATAGTATAGTACACTATCACTTCGCAGCTCATCATAACAGATGTTAATATGGACGAATGAAAAAAAGCAGAATAAATATTTAATTGGTATTGAGTGACAAAAAAGACAAAGTTAAATACAAAATAGAAAGTGATATTGATCCATTTTGAATCAAATAATGATACGATAAATAATATTAAATAAAGTCCGCAGAGTACAGAGAATCTCATTTTAGAAGTATATTTGTTTTGAAAAAGTGTTAAGGCATATTGCCAAAGTATGGCGGCTTCTGCAAGGAAGATAAAAAAGTAGTAAGTTATTTTTTCCATATAAAATCTCCGGGTATTATAAAAATATGTGTAGAGCAGTTCTATCGTGTGCTTTCCAGATAAAGAAGATAAGCGTCCTTAAATGCACTATATTTTCTTTTGGTTAAGTATGCTTGAAATTGATTATCTGCCATATATACAAGGGAATGGTCAAAATCTGATATATGTTCCAAATTCACAATAAAACTACGGTGTGTTTGAAAAAAACAGTTTTTAGGCAGCAACTCCAGCCAATACTGCATATTATGGATAGATTTAAAATCATTTTGGATAGTATGCACGATCACTTTTCTTCCCTGTGCTTCGACCATGATAATGGAGGAGGCAGAAAGTGTATGTACGCCTGACTTTGTTTCAATAGGAACTTTGACCGTCATGGTATTATACAAATCAATCGCATCATTCATGTTGCGGAAAAAACGTTGCTTATCCAAAGGTTTGGAAAGATAGCGGAATACGTGGAAACGCATTGCATCATCTAAATATTCGGAATAAGACGTTACAATGAAAATAATGATCTTGTCATTTGCCTTTTTTAATTCGTTTCCCACATAAATTCCATTGATACCAGGCATTTCTACATCAAGGAAAAGAATATCTTTTTCTCCTTTGTCAGACAAAAGAGATTCTCCGTTTGAAAAACAGCTAATTTCCGGGCATTTTATGCCCTTTTTATCAAAATATGTTTTGACATAATGTTTTAGTTGTTCCATTATCAGAATATCATCATCGCAAATTGCTACGCGCATATTGTTTACCTCGTGTGTTTTTTTTTATAGTATAACTCCAAAATCGAAGATGCGTAAAGAAATTGTATGGAAAGACATATTTTTGTGTTATTTGGGGAAAAAATCCCAAAAATGACTTGAAAATGTCGTTTCATTCAAAAGGTATTGAATTTACAGCGAATAAAAGGATAATAAGATCTGTCGTTGCACAACAAAAATTTGAAAGTGAGGAGAAGATATGTTAAAGAAAATAATTCGCAAAAGGGACGCCCTGATAGTCGCTTTAGCTGCGATGATGTTGTTGGCAGGATGTGGTAGCAGACTGGAGGAGCAGGAAAGTACAAGTGAAACCGATTATGTGGAAAGTCAATCTGATAATCAGGAAGCGGAGCATTCGAAGGCAACTGTTGCGGACGAGGTATCCAATGATGCAGAAATAGCGGTTCCAGCCAAAGAGGAGACCCTGGAGACAGAAGAATCAGGAACAACGATTACGCTCACAGAAAATGGAAAAGCATTTTTGGCAAAGCTATGTAATGAAATGGATGACTTTAATGCTGATTCAGCATTGGATGAAAAGTTTTGGCTTGATTTCCTGTTTAATTCTTATACGGGTACAGAGGATGCGGAAACAGAGCAGGTATATCGTGAGGATTTGGGATTTGAAGAAACGGTTGTAAAAGTAAGTCTTGAGGAAGCAATGGCATATGTGAAACTGGTTTTTGGTATGGAATTGCCAGATTTAAAGCCTGCATTTGAAGACATGGAAAAAGGTCAGACCGCTTTTTATTACAAAGATGAATGCTATTATATCGGTGTTTCCGGTTTGCCGGATTATCAATATACATACTCCGAGAGTTTACCAGACAACAAAAACAATGGGAATATGCTTGTAAAATATACGATTGACTTTATGGGAGAGAGTAATGTCGGTACAGTAACTCTTACTATTTCCCCGGAAGATAACGAAAATGGTTTTGTTGTCCAATCAAAAAATACGGAATTTGTAAAGTAGATTTGTAGAGTAATAATGAAATGCGTTGAACAGGGAAGAGTGCGGAATGTTTATCAGAGCAATGACACAGCCGGAATTAAAATGTAGAGATTTACTCGTGAGAGAATACTATTCTAGTTGTATTGATAAACGCCGCATTTCCCCTGTCAGGTATAGAAAAATTTATTCTTAGATAAATTTACTAAAGAATGAGGCTGTTAAATGAACGATAAAGAATTAGTAATTCACTTTTTTGTAGAGGGGTATATAAATAAAAATTATAACTTTGTTCTGAAATATTTGTCTGATGATTATATTGACCATAGTCCTGCAGGAGCAAGAAGCAATCAGGATGCAGTCAATATACTGATTGATGTTGCAAATATGTTTGGAAATGTGCAGATCAATGTTGAAGATATTTTTTCGGAGAATGGAATGGTGGCAACAAGGATACGATATAATGTTACTCATATTGGAGAATGTATGGGAATTGCTGCAACTGGTAGAAATATCTCTTTTGAGGCGCTCGAAAATTTTAAAGTAATGGACGGAAAAATAGTAGAATCATGGGGGTATTGGCCGGATAAGAAGATTGAAGATTTATTGAAATAGAATCGAATAACTAATAGAGATGAAAAATTGGAATGGTGGATGGGAGATGACCATTTGGGAAAAATAATAGTTTTGACGTTTAATGATAACGAAGAAGATCTATTTCAACGTATTATGTCCTATGTGAATACAAACGGAAACTGTCTGAATATTTTTGATACTATTCCAAATGCTTTAAATTTTGGTGAACTAGAGATTGACGAGAGCAAACGTGTTGTAATTAAGCAAAATTCAGAAATTACATTAACTTTTTTAGAATTTGAGATTCTTTTACTACTTGCCAGAAATGTTGGAGTGATTTTCAGTAAAGAACAAATTTATGATATTGTCTGGCAGGAACCATATTCCGGCGATTACAATATTGTCATGAGCCATATCCGACACATAAGGGAAAAGATAGAGGACAATCCGGGCAAGCCGCTTTACATACAGACCGTATGGGGTATTGGCTATCGATTTAACAAAAATTTAAGCAGTAGTCTGTGATGTGATAACAGATTGCTGCTTATTTTTTGTCCTGTACGCCTAAGAGGTATTCGCAGGATACATGGAAAAACTCTGCCAGAGCCACTACTTCATAATCAGGAACGAATCTTGTTCCTTTTTCAATCCGTAAAACGGTCAGGTCGCTAAATTCATATCCGGCAAGCTGGAGCTGCTCGGCAAGGGCTTTCTGCGATAGCTTTTTTTCCGTTCGCAGTTCCATAACCTTTTGACCGATCAGGTTTTTCGAGTTGTTTTCTTTATCCCAATAGATTTTAATATCCCACCACCAACTTTCTAAAGATGAAGTCCTTTGTTATTGATTTTACGAAATATTGTTGATAATATACTTCTAAAGATGAAGTGTGCGAAAATTATCTTGCCATTAAGAAATTGGAGATTGACAATATAGACTGTAAAATACAATATTATTTTTTAGCAGAGAAAGGTGGAAACAAACATGAATGAAGTTTTTGAAACGTTGTCAGATGTCTTTGAGGAACTGCGTAGCGAATCCGGGGACAGGGAGTATTTCGTTCAGACAGAGGAAGCAAAAGCAGCAAGCCGGGAACTGAAAAAGAAACAGAAAGCATTTGAAGCACTTCTTTCCAAGCTGCCGAAAGAGGACAGGAAGTTTTTGGAGGACTATATGGATGCGGTGGATCATGTCCACTACAAGGAGGAGCAGCGGGCGTATTATCAAGGGATTGTGGATGCTATACAAATAGTAGAGGGGTTAGGTATAATTCCTAAAACTGCAAAGGTAAAAGAACTACTCAGAAAGCTGGACAGATAAAAAGCAAGGTGGCTGGCATATTTAGGAGCGAGTCACCTTGCTTTTAAAACAGCAGTGGAATTTTTATTAGAGAAATAAGCTATTCATTATTTGACGGGAAGTGTTCTTTCAGAGAAATAATCCATTTTTCAATTGCTTCCACTAAAACATATTGCTGCTGTAAAACTGCCATACCTGTTTCGGGAATTTCCGGAATATTTTCTTTTTCAAGGATGTTTTCCTCTAAATAAGTTTTGAGCGTTTTGATGTTCTTTTCAATACTGTTTATACAAGATTGCTGGATTTCCAAAGGCAAACTATCTAAGTTGACAATCACAGCATTAAAATCTAAGAAGATATGGATGGGTTTAGCGGCGATTTCCAGCATAAGCCTTTCAAATTCCTTATTTCCAGCATCAGTTAGGGAATAAACTGATTTTTCTGGCATTTTCCCTTCCTTTACAATATTTCCTTTGATAAATCCCTTTTCTTCCAACTGGAGTGCTTTTTTGTAGATAGATGGGGTACTTATTTTTACCCATTTGGATATATTGCGGTATTCCACCAGTTTTTGAATATCATAAGCACCCATAGGTTCTTTTTTTAACATTCCTAATACAATTAAATCAATCGTAGCCATTGTGACCAGCCTTTCTCTCTGAATTTATGAGTGTGTTACACTGTAATTTATAGTATTAGATTTTATAGCTACTGTCAAGAAACAGAAAAGAAAATAACACTACTCTCTTGACAACTACTATAAATTATAGTATAGTCTCTTTGCGGAAAATAGTGTAATTTATACTACTGTAAACAATAATGATTGCAGAAAGAAAGGAGTATTTAGAAATGAGTGAACGTAACAACAAAATGGAACTATTAGGGAGTGCGCCAGTCCCCACAGCTCTTGTGGCTCTTGGTGTGCCGATTATGATTGGTATGTTGATCAATGCCCTTTATAATCTGGTAGATGCGTATTTTGTGGGAGGTTTGGGAGAAAGCCCTATGGGTGCGATTTCGATTGTGTTTCCGTTAGGACAGGTAGTAGTAGGATTGGGATTGATGTTTGGAAATGGTGCAGCCTCTTATCTTTCAAGGCTGTTAGGACGTGGGGACAGAGAAACTGCAAATAAGGTGGCGAGTACGGCAGTATACAGCAGCGTTATGATCGGTGCGGTTATTATTATTTTGGCTACTGTTTTTTTGAAACCGATTTTAACCATGCTAGGGGCAACAGATACCATTATGCCTTATGCTCTGACTTATGCAAGGATATATGTAGTTTCCTGTATCTTTAATGTATTTAATGTGACAATGAATAATATTGTGGCAAGTGAAGGCGCAGCAAAAACAACCATGTGTGCCTTATTGTTGGGGGCAATATTAAATATTGGCTTAGATCCGGTTTTTATTTATGCGTTTGATATGGGTGTTGCGGGAGCTGCGATTGCCACTGCCATTTCTCAATTTGTTTCCACGCTTGTGTACTTAATTTATGTGCTTCGTAAAAAGAGTGCATTTTCATTTAACATAAAGGATTTTAAACCTTCCAAGCAAATATATATGGAAGTTTTGAAAATTGGAGTTCCAACATTGACCTTTCAGCTTCTTACCAGTCTTTCCATAGCACTTATCAACCGGGCGGCAAATGGATATGGCGATGCTGTCATTGCTGGGATGGGGGCAGTCACAAGGGTTACTGCTATGGGGACTTTAGTGGTATTTGGCTTTCTGAAAGGATTTCAACCGATTGCAGGATTCAGCTATGGAGCAAAGAAGTTCCAGCGTTTGAGGGAAGCAATCAGAACATCTATTTTGTGGTCAACAGTTTTCTGCGTAATGGTAGGTTTGCTAATGGCTCTGCTTTCCGTACAGATAATTTCTCAGTTCGCAAATGGAAATATGGAAATGATTGCGGTAGGACAGAAGTCCCTTTTGGCAAATGGATTTTCATTCTTTTTGTTTGGCTTTTATACAGTATATTCTTCGTTGTTTCTTGCACTTGGTAAAGGAACAAAAGGCTTTATTCTTGGTGCTTGTAGGCAGGGAATTTGTTTTGTCCCAGTGATTTTGCTTCTTCCGAATGTGTGGGGAATCAATGGAATACTTTATGCACAGCCGATTGCAGATGTGATTTCAGGCATTATTACAATTTTTATGGCATTACAACTTCATAGAGAACTGACAGAAGCAGAAGCACAGCTTCATATTGAAAAACCAGAATAAGATTTACCATAAAATATAAATGGTCTGCTGGATAACAGTAAGAGAGTCTGTTGTCCGGCAGAACTGCTTTTTGATGATGTTGTCAATAAATGGAAGGCAGTATCATATGCGGGGTGATTTTTTGAGTGAAATATTGATACTTCATGTTGACAGTGCAGACGAGGATTTATATAAAAAACTGATAGAAGTAATAAAAGAGAGTGGTCATAATATACAAAAAGTGGCGATAGAAAACGGTTTGCCACTTCATTTTGATAGTTTAAGAATCTTACCGGACAGACATCAGGTGTTTCAGGGAAGCAGGGAAATTGTATTAACGATGAAGGAATTTCAAATACTTGTACTGCTTGCACAAAATAAAGGGCGAATATTTAGTAAAGAGCAGATATATAATGTCGTTTGGCAGGATCTGTACTCTGGAGATTGCAATATTGTTATGAGCCATATCCATAATATTAGAGAAAAGATAGAGGTCAATCCGAGTGAGCCTGTTTTCATACAGACAGTGTGGGGCGTGGGTTATCGGTTCAATAAAAATTTATGTAATGATCTGTGATGGAAATATTTTGGATTGTTACCATTATGTTTAAGATGATAAACAAATAAAAACAAGGCGGCATATTGAGAAAGCCGTCTTGTTTTTGCAGAAAAATTCAGAAATAATCCAGAGATAATCAAAATGTTTAAGGTATCCTATTCTTTGGGATGTTTGTATGTCCGAAGATAGGCTTCCACAATAGCAAGTATGGTTGTAACCTGTTCCTCCGTACACTGTGACAGATAAACTAACAGACGCTTGTAGTCGAGGTTATCTGCCGGGGCGGCTGGATAGAAAAACGGATCGGCGGAAATATGTAAAGCTCGTATGAGCTGTCCAAGCTTTTCAATGCTCGGCACGTTTCCATGATTTTCGATTTCTTTGATATAGCGTGAGGAAACGCCGGATTTTTCTGCCAATTCTTCATAGGTCAGCTTCTGATCGGTTCTAGCTTTCTTCAGACGGAATCCCATTTCCTTGTCAATTTTCTTTTTCTTTGCCATAGATACACCTCCATGTATAGTGTATATTGCACATTTTGCTTTGAAAATGCGCCAGTAAATCACTTTATCAGAGGGGTATAATGCACATATAAATAAAAGAACTTTGGATATTGCATATAAAAAAACGCAGTATCCAGAGGTTTTTTGCGTGGTTTTTATCCTTTGGATACGTTTAGGAGAGTTTATGTGTTCTGAACGGTCTGAGGGATATTTTTTTGACTTTATGAACCTGTCCGACTATTGGCGTGGGAAGGTTCTTTTATAAAGGGTTTTGCTGGAAGAAAAGCAGAATTTACCCTGATAAGTGAATTATATACTCCCGTAATATGTGGGAAAAATAGAATAACAGATATGAATAGCGTCCGATGGGAATTTGCATCCTGTCAGGGCGCTTTTTATATACCCGAAAATTTAAAAAAATTTTCGCCCCACCCGAACATCAGCCTACCGCTATTTGGCAGATACAACGGAAAGGGAAAAGGCGTATGCCTTTGTCACGTCACAACGGGGGAGGAGGTGAACTTATATGAGGAAACCTTCTTGCCATGATGAAATGACAATCAGGCATCGCTTTGACCGCCTGTGCCAGATGTCGCTCAAGGGCGAAGCAATCAACTATTACCGGCACATGGATTACCGCAGGGAACATGAAGCCATGTTTTCTGAACTGTCTGAAAAGGAGCTGAATCAGTTGTTTGTTATGGATGAGTACGGAGTGGAGAACAGTCATTTTACAGTAAATGGATATGACATTGAAGTAAAAGACACCCTGATTGCGGAAGCATTGCAGGCACTTTCAGAACGGAAGCGGAATGTGATACTGCTTTCGTATTTTCTGGAAATGAGCGATGCGGATATAGCAAGGGAGATGAATCTTGTCCGCAGTACAATCCATGAACATCGGACACGCTCACTGGAGATTTTAAGGAAGATTATGGAGGAAAAAGCAAATGACAAAAAGATGTAAAATCAGAGAAGAAAAGAATTTGCTGCCTTTCCATATCATTAAGGCAGCATCAGAAGGCGATGTACTGGCAATCAACAAAGTCCTGAAGCATTATGAGGGATACATAATCACGTTGTCCACCCGGAAAATGTATGACGAGAGTGGGCAGCTTCATTTTTGCGTTGATGAAACACTGCGCCGGAGGCTTGAAACAAAGCTGATTACAAAGATATTGGCGTTTGAAGCGGTATAGAGGGCGGTTAGCTGTCCTTTTCCATGGCTGACAATTTGCAGCGGCGTACCTTGAAAATTGAATACACAATAACCTCGCAGGACGTGAGAAACTGTGGAGCCACGCAGCAGATACGCCATGACTGTCTGTTCCGGTAAGGAATTGAAAGTGAAGAAGCATTTGATAATGCTGAAACAAAGGCACGAGCGAAAAAATATCAGTGCTGGAGTAGAATAGGGGATTCTATGGGCGAAGAAACAGTTTCGTGATAATGATACTTCTGGCAAAAGCCAGTCACATAGAAAAGATGATGGTGCAAGTCCAATGTGGGCAGGTTTCCCGCCTGCCACCTGCGAGGATATTTTTTAGTATGCCTATCAATAAAAGCTTATCTGGCAGGTGAATTTTTATTGGCAGGCATACCATGAAGAATGTGTTTTCGTATGCGGGACATGGATACATATAGGACAAGCAGATGTAAATATAATGGAGTGTGAAGAACTGAAAGAGGTGTATGCACATTGAATATAGAAGAAATGAAGAATGTAGATGTCAGGCTGGTAAAGAGAGAAGAACTTGCGGATATAAGGGAAGTGGAGGTAAATAAAAGGAAAAATCAGGAAGGACAGGTAAAAGACTACCTTGAACAGATTAAAAATCCGTATTGTTACCGATATGGGGAATACATCGTCAAGATAGGATTTGAGGATACAACAGTCACGCTTACGGATCGGCTGCAGGAACTGATTTTAAAAACTGCCAGTGCCTTATGAACTTATGAAATTGTGTGTTTCTTCATTGGACAAAAGCAGGAATTTGTGCTAGACTATATTCAGGACTAAATTCATATGTGGAACCCTGATTTTATGGTTATGTCAGCACTATAAAATTAGGAGGAAGCAGTATGGATAATTTTTTGGCAAAAAATAACAATTCATACATATCTTATATGGCTGCTGTGTACCTGCGTCTGTCAAAAGAAGATGAAGATTTGCGGGAGGCAAAGGATAAGAAAGAAAGCAACAGCATTGCCAATCAAAAGGCACTGATATTAAAAACATTAGAATCTATGCCGGATGTTACCCTTTATGACATATATATAGATGACGGATTTACAGGACTTAACTTTGAGCGTCCCAATTTTCAGCGTATGTGCGAAGATATTTATAATGGCAGAGTGAACATGGTCATTGTAAAGGATTTGTCAAGGCTGGGGCGTGATTATATTGATTCGGGGCGATACGTAAAAAAAGTATTCCCGTCCTATCATGTCAGGTTTGTGTCTGTACTGGATCATTTTGATAGTCTGACAGCAACGCAAAGTGATGTGAATCTGTTAATTCCTGTTAAAAATTTTGTAAATGACAATTACAGCCGGGACATATCCAGTAAGGTAAGAAGTCATCAGGAGGTTATGCGTGAAAACGGGCTATATGTCGGTTCTCATGTTGCATATGGCTACAAAAAGCTGGAAACTGACAGGAATAGAATAATACCAGATGAATATGCCGCAGATATTGTGCGTAAGATTTTTAGCTGGAAACTAAAAGGATTGAGTTCTGTATCAATAGCAGATAAACTCAATGGACTTGGCGTGGCAGCTCCTTCCGAGTACAAAAGACAGCTTGGGGGAAATTATAAAAGCGGTTTCCAAAAAAACAGGAAAGCAAAATGGTCGGCAGTGGCAATCAACCGTATACTGAAAAATAAAATTTATATTGGGGTACTTGAACAGGGCAAACGTAAAAAAGTCAATTATAAACTGAATAAAGTCGTTGAAAAACCTGAAACCGAATGGGCGGTAAAGGAAAATACACATGAAGCGATTATTAGTAAGGCAGATTTTGAGAATGTTGCAAAACTCCTAAACCTCGATATTCGTAAATCACCGGAGGAAGAAACTCTGTTCATGCTTTCTGGTTTGATGTTCTGCGGGGAATGTGGAAGAAGTATGGTAAGACGCTGTAACCGATATAAGGATAAACAGAGAGTTTACTATATATGCGCTACTTATAATAAAGGAAAAGGGTGCAGCCGACACAGTATCGCTCAACCAGTAATAGAGGATATTCTTCTGGATGCAATTAAAAGACATATTGAACACGTTGCCAGATTGGATAGGCTTTTAAACATTATCCGAGACAGAAAAGTTAATTATGATGATATAGTGGCGAATGACCGGGAGATTCTCGCAAAATACAAAGAATTGGATCAGTGTAAAAAAGTGGAAATGTCTTTGCACAGAGATCTCGCTGCAGGAATTATTTCTATCAAGGAATATGAGCAGTTTAAAAATAATTTTGCCCATAAGTCCGCAGAAATAGAGGAAACGATCAGAACATTACAGCATGAAATAGAAACCGTTTTCAAGGAAGGACTGTTTGCGGACGAATGGATTGACACATTTACAAAAACAGGAAATATCACTTCGCTAGATAGAAACATCGTACTGTCATTGGTGGAAAAGATTACAGTCCATGAAGAAAACAGGATTGAGATTACTTTTAAGTATCAGGATGAATACGAAACTTTGTGCAGAATCATCGAGACACTTCCGGTATCCTTGAAGGAGGTGGGCAGCAATGGCTAGAACAGCGGACAGATACTTAAAGAAAACTGTTGAAACAAAGGCAGCTCCTAAAATATTTGATGTTGGAAATTATTTAAGGCTGTCGGTAGACAGTGACTATACCGGAAGCGATTCTTTACAAAATCAAAGGAAGCTGGCACAGGAATATGTAAGGGGATGCCCTGATCTGAACATAGTGAGAGAATATGTTGATGATGGGAAAACGGGTACAGATTTTTCACGTCCGGCATTTACCAGAATGATAGCTGATTTAAAGGCTGGAATTATTAACTGTGTTCTCGTAAAAGATTTATCCCGATTTGGCAGGGAATATATCGAAGCAGGAAATTATATCGAAAAGGTTTTTCCTTTTATGGGGGTTCGCTTTATCTCCATTGTTGACAGGTATGACAGTGCTGATGTGAATTGCAGTAGGGAGCTTTTGCTCATTTCACTTAAAAACCTTATGCATGAAATGTATGCAAAGGACATTTCCAAAAAAGTAGGAAGTACATTCCGGCTGAAGCAGGAAAAAGGGGTGTTCTATCGTACTTCTGCAATTCCTTATGGATATAAGATGAATGAAAGCGGTACAAATTATGTCATCTGCGAACAGACAGCTCCGGTTGTACGAGAGATATTTAAACAGTGCAGCAAAGGGATTTCTAATTATGCAATAAGTCGGTGGTTATATGATAATCACATTTATACGCCGCAGCAATATGCTTTGACAGGCAACGTATATAGAATGCCGGAAGAAGAATTGAAGATATGGCAGTGTACTACAATTAAGCGGATTCTGGAAAATCCCGTCTATATAGGTAAGGTTATAAGACATAAATCCGAGCAGAGCTTTTTTGTGGGTAAAAAGGCAAGTCCAGTACCGGAACAGGAGCAGATTGTTATTGAGAATAACCATGAGCCTATTATTGAAAAGCAGGTGTTTGAGATTGTTCAGAAGAAATTAAGTCAGACAAAAGAAAAAAAAGCGGAATCTGCTTTTGAACGCCAAGCAGTTGTATTTGACAGGAATGTATTTCAAGGGAGGCTGTTCTGCGGCTCTTGTAAGGCGAATATGGTCAGAGTAGGCGCTTATCGCTCTGTAAATGGAGTAAAGGAAAAATATAAGATTTTTAAATGCAGTACCCATAGAAATCATTGCGATTTATGCGATACAAGGTGGATTGCAGAGGAATTGTTGTGTGACATTCTGTATGCTACAATACGCAGGCATTTAAGTTTGATAAAAGGGATAAAAAAACAGGTAGAAAAAGATATTCGCTATTCCTTTGAAGAAAATCTGAAACAGACAGAATGGAAAAGACAAAAGATTGTTAGTACAAAGAACCTGTTGGAGCAGGAGTATATGCAGAAATATTCAGATTATGCGGAAGGAATTATCTCGCAGGCGGCATTTCTGCAATATAAAAGTATTTATCATGGGAAAATGGAACTGTGCGGGAAACAGGAGAATGTGTGTACCAAAGAGGCGAAAAGGATAAAGAAGTGTCAGGCAGCTTTGCAAAAACTATTGTCGGACTGGCTTTGCTTTCAGAATACAAAGAAATTGACGGAAACAATGATAGAAATCTGTGTTGACAGAATAGAGCTTTTTACTGACAATCGGGTGGAAATAAAGCTGAGGTATCAGGATAGCTTTGAACTTCTTGAAAATTGGATGCGGAAGGAGGTGTGATTTTATGATTATGGCATTGTATTTAAGGCTGTCAAAGGAAGATGGCGATATGATTGATGAAAGCAACAGTATCACGAATCAAAGATTTATTCTCCGCAAGTTCGTGGAGGAAAGACCGGAATTTGATAGTTATGAGATTAAGGAGTACGTAGACGATGGATTCAGCGGGAAGAACTTTGAAAGACCGGGGATTCAGGAACTATTGGAGGATGTCAGATCGGGCAAGGTGTTCGGGATTATCGTGAAAGATTTTTCACGTTTCGGAAGAAATCATATTGAAGTTGGAAATTACATTGAAAAGATATTTCCGTTATTGGATGTTCGCTTTATTGCGGTCAACAATAGCTTTGACAGTAAAGACTACATAGGCACGACACCAGATATGGATGTGGCATTTGAAAATCTGATGTATGATTATTTCAGTGAAGAAAATTCTGTTAAAATCAAGAATGACCTGATGGGAAGAAGAATGAGAGGAAAATATCTAGCGACTTTTGCGGTATTTGGCTACAAAAAATCTCCAAATGACCATAATCATATTGTGATAGACGAACCCGCCGCAGCTATTGTACGCATGATTTTTGAAAAGTATGCGGAATACGGGGTAAAGGCAGAGGTGGCAAGATACTTAAACCAGCAAGGGATTCCGACACCGCAGGTCTATGCCATGAAAAGCGGCAGCACTTATCAATGGAAATATAAGGAAGAAAAAAAGCTTTGGAATGGCGCTATTATAGGAAGAATTTTGAAAAATGAACTATATGTAGGAAATAGCGTATTTCATAAAAAAGAAACTGTCGAAGTCGGATCAAGGAAAACAAAGTGTTTGCCTAAAGATGAATGGAAAGTATGCGAAGGCACACATGAACCAATCGTATCGAAGGAATTATTTGAAATGGTGAACAGCAAGAACTTTGGGAATACCGGTGTTGCGAAACCGATAAGAGAAGGCAATGAGGATGGAATAGATAAAAAGGTATATTGTGAAGGGGAAAAGCGGAAAAGAGGAAGTGCGGATTCCCCTATTAAGGGGTTGGTAAAATGCGGCGGTTGCAGACACAATATGCAGCGTAGGAGCCGATTAAATGCTTCCTATTATTGCAGGTACTACTATGAAACCAAACAGGCTGAATGCTGCCGGGAGAATGTCAGAGAAACGGAGCTTATAGAAATTGCGTTGTCTGCAATCAGACATCAGGCAAGGTTAATTGGTGAGACAGAAAAACTGCGGGATTTGTATAATGAGCAGTATCAAGAACGTGTTAGGGAAAATCTGGAGCAAGAACGACTGCTTCAGGAACAGATGCAGAAACTTGCAGATAGCAATTTTTCATTATACGAAAGTTATACGAGGGGTGAGATTGATGCCAATGAGTTTATGAGAATAAAAGAAGATAATAATAAACAGATTGAAAGCTGTAAAGCAAAACTTCAAGTCTGCCATGTAAAGGAACCACCAGTGCCGGATGAAAGTATAGGTTTGTTAAAACTGTTAGAAGGAAAAGAAAACCTTACAGACCTTACAAAAGAAATTGTCAGACAACTCATAGATGCTATCTATGTATATAATGACCACCGCATTGAAATTGTTTTTAAATTTCAGGACAAAACTGTTTGTTCCGATAGAAAAGATATAGAAACTATGATATGATGAACAGAGCAAAAAGATAAGTCAGGATGTGCCGGTGCAGCCAGAGGATATATTGAGCCGGGAGAGGGAAGATTTGCAGACTGGGGACATAAACATAGAGAAGAAGGGCAGAAAATGACATAAAATCCCCTGTTTCAAAATTTTTTTCAAAAAGTTTGTGTCATTAGCTTGACACAAGGAGGATTAAAGGCCATGGAGGAGCTGGAAGAGCTGGAGGAAGAGCGCAGAAGGGCAGAATCAGGGCATAAAGTCTCACGTGCGGCAGTGCCCAGGGGGACAGCCAGCAATGAGATGTGTACCTTTCTGGTGGTTAATATCTCTTCCCTGCAGCTGATACCGGTCAACATGATTGCCTACCGCGCGCAGTATGGATCCGTGAATCCAATGGCAGTGGTGGGGCCGGCCCTTCTCGCCACCTCGGTGAGCACCCTTGTGGGAGTGCTGTTTTGTAAGATAATGGGAAGGAAGAAAGACTGATTTTACAGCTTAGCCGCCCAGTCTGCCTCCTTAAAGCCCACCAGCACATAATCCGCTCCGACCAGAATCGGCCGTTTTACCAGCATTCCGTCGGAGGCCAGAAGCTCAAACTGCTCCTCCTCGCTCATGGTAGGAAGCTTATCCTTCAGATTCATGCTTTTATAAAGCAGGCCGCTGGTGTTGAAAAATTTCTTAAGAGGCAGGCCGCTTGTCTTGTGCCAGGCCTTTAATTCCTCGGCGGTGGGATTCTGCTCTTTCATATGGCGGTCTGTATAGGTGATGTTTTTCTCATCCAGCCATTTTTTGGCCTTTTTGCAGGTGGTGCAGGATGGGTATTCGACAAATAAAGGTGTCATAGGTATCCTCTCCTTTGTATTTGATGTATTGAAGAATTATACCATACAGCATCCCAATTTCCCATGAGTTTATAGAAATTTCAAATTTCCTTCACAGGAACGACATACATTTTCCCTACAATACAGGAATAGACTGTAGGGATGAGGACTGCTTTGGAGAGTCGATGAAGCTTGCCGCATACCTTTCAGAATACTTAGTTCCGCTGGTGATTTTTTATATTGTCGGGTTTGCCGCTCTGCAGAAACGGCCGGTATTTGATGATTTTATCGAGGGCGCCAGGCAGGGAATGCGGACTGTGGCGGGGATTCTGCCCACGCTTGTCGGGCTTATGACGGCAGTGGGAGTGCTCCGGGCGTCGGGATTTCTGGATTTTCTGGCGGGAGTGCTGGAAGGACCTGCCTCCCTTCTTCGCATTCCGGCCGAGGTAGTGCCTGTGATTTTAGTACGCCTGGTGTCCAGCTCGGCAGCGACAGGCCTTTTGCTTGATATTTTCAAGGTGAGCGGACCGGATTCAGCGGTGGGTATGATGGTCTCGATTTTGGAAAGCTGCACAGAAACGGTATTTTATACCATGAGTGTATATTTTATGACAGTAAAGGTAACGAAAACCAGATGGACTCTGGCCGGAGCCATGGCGGCTACAGGGGCCGGAGTGGCGGCGAGTATTGTATTAGCCTTTTTATAGTTTTCCTGCGCCCCGGCATTTTGCCATATTTTGTAAGAAATTTGACGGTTGTTTTGCCGGGTGGAATATTGTATAATCAGGAAGGATCTTTGATTGTCAAAATATGAAAGGGAAAACCGTGGAACATTACGAGACGCTGAATGAGGTACTGGTAAGGCTGTTCCGGGATGTGATGGATATTGAGCAGAAGGCAATTATCACACCGGAGTTTAAAGATATCACGAATAATGATATGCATGTAATCGAAGCGATAGGGATTGATGAGCCGAAAAATATGACGGCTATTGCCAGAGAGCTTTCGGTTACGGTCGGAACGCTTACGATTGCCATGAACAGCCTGGTGAAAAAGGGCTATGTAGAGCGCACGCGGGGCAAAGAGGATCGTCGGGTCGTATATATTTCCCTTTCGGAACAGGGCAGACGCGCCTATGAACACCATGCCCGGTTTCACAGGGCGATGATAGAAAGCGTGACCAGCGGGCTGACGAAAGAGGAGCTGGAGGTATTAGTGAGGGCACTTTCGAAGTTAAATCGCTGGTTCCGCAGCTGGAAAGACTGAGATAACGAGGAGGAACAACACAATTATGAAGAGATGGATTGGATTATTAGCCGGAGTCATGATGGCCGCAGCATTGACTGCATGTACACCGACATCACAGAAGACAGAGCATCAGCATCGGAGCGAGCCGCCGGCAGGCGCTGTGCAGGAGACAGAGATTGACGGCGCTTTAGAGAAAGAACAGATGGTAGTAGATGAGGATCCGACGGTTACAGTCTGTGTATATTCTATTAATGAGAGCAAAAACGGACTGAAGCAGAACATGGACGCAGTAGACGGGGAAGAGCTGGATGCCCAGGCCCTGATTGATAAGATGGCAGAGCTTGGCGTGATTGAAGAAGGCGTTACGGTTGTATCATTTGAGAATCAGGACGGCGCCTTAAGCCTTGAGCTGGACAGCCTGCAGGGCGTTTCTGACGAACTGCTTGTGACTGCTGTGGGCAATACCTTTATTCAGAACTATGAGGCTGAGACCCTAAGCCTGTCCGTAGCCGGAGAAAAGATCGGAGACGGACCGATGAGCTTTGTGAAATCCTATAAGAAAATGAAATAAAGAATCGAAGAATAAATCGTAAAAAGATAAAAGAGAGCCTCCGGCCGAAAGACTTTCCGCCGGAGGCTCTCTTTTATCTTTTTTTACGATTTCTGACAGGTTTTCCGGTGTGGGAATCGTCTGCCTGAGCAGTTCCCGCCGGAATCCTACTGCTTTACATCATAGGTCAACAGCCAGGTCTGGAAATACGGTTTAATCACCCGGAAGGGCGCGCCCTCCATGTCGAGAATAAATTTATGGAACGCTTTTACATTATATTTCGCTCCCAGCGTATCTGCAGCGGAGCTCTTCAGGGTGCAGATCTCCAGGTATCCGGTATAATACTTCAAATAATTGACCGGATTATCAATCAGTGCCCGGAAGATTTCCTCTGCCACCTCCCGGTCTGTGATGCCGTAATAGGTTTCCAGGAAATCGGCTGTCTTATCCAGATCCCACCCGTCATAATTGACATGAATATCCAGCAGTGCATACAGTGCGTAAATAGATGCTTCACTGTGCATCATCATCTCTTTCATCGGTTCTGAAAGCCCGTTGTCAAAGGAATAGGAATAAAGCTCGCTGTAAAGTCCCCAGCCCTCACTGTAGCCGTCACAGCTTAAAAGCCGGTGCAGGGGGCAGGGATTCTTCCGGTTAAAATACACAGACTGGTATAAATGACCGGGATAGCCCTCATGGGCCAGTGTCGTATAAAGGTTCTGCTGCTGGCTGAGCTTATCGTTGATATAAATAATATTGGTATCCTCTGAATCCAGCGGCGGTATCAGGAAAAATGCCGGGGAGAGGGAGGATTCCAGGGCTTTCGGAACGTGCTTTACCTCAAAGGAAGAGTCCTCTAAAGGCGGAAAATCATTCTGAATCTGCTCCCTCAGATGATTCAAAATTTCCACCGGATCAGAAAGCGCGATATCGGCTTTGCTGATCTGGTCATGAAGCTCCGGATGATTCTGCATCAGAAGGCTTATCTCCGCCATATCGCTTCCCAGCTTCTTTTCAATTCTATCCCGAAGCTCCGGTACCGTAGAATCAGTTCCGGTGAGAGAAGCTACCAGATATTCATAGTAGGCCTTGCCCTTCTCATAATGGCAGAGCCCCAGCTCATTGCTTCCGCGTCCTTTAAGCTCCTCCAGGGCAGTAGAGAGGTTGGTGTAGGCCGGGATAAAATGTTCCTTTAAAATGCTTAAATGCTTTTTCTTATACTCTGCTTTCTCGGCATCGCTCAGGCCGGGAACCTCGTCCAGACGGCTCTGGAAGGTCTCTGTCATAAAGCTGTTTTCCGGACGGATGAGATAATCCTTGCAGGACTGAAGAATCCGGTCGATAGCCGTATCACAGGGTGCCAGTCCCGCATCGGCCCGTTCCTTTTCATAGTCGGCCAGTTTTGCATAGTACGTATCAATCTGGGATAAGAGATCCAGATACTGATCCACATCAGCCTTCTCATAAAAGGCATATTCCGCCAGAAGGACCGGAAGCTGTGCCTGTACGCCGATAACCGGACTCAAGGGCTGATAATAGAGCTCCAATCCCTTTGACAGGGCTTCGGTATCCAGCTGATCCTGCAGAAGCCGGTAGGTGAAAAGCTGTTCGGAAGTAAGGAGCGATGGATCAAAAGAGGCCAGCTCCTCCTGAATCTCCTCGTTTTCTTCGGCATCCTCGCGCAGCCGTTTGGCAGAGATATCGGGAAAATGCATCTTAGATACCGTGATGCCGAATGCGTCCGGTCTGCGGAGCGTAAAGTGAAGCGACATGGGATCCTCGCTCAGCGCCTCACAGAACAGCCGGTTGGTAAAGGCATCAAATTCTGCCTGTGCGGTCCGGGGATCCCGGGCCGGTGCATCGGAGCCGTCCGTTTGGCCGGCGGCGTCTTCGCCGGACGGAAGAGTGGGATCCGTCTGAGCGGAAGCATTCGGATTCTGTCCGCCGGATTCCTGACCGGCCGCCTGATAGGATTCCACCGGCGGGGCAGAGCGGGTGCAGCCGCAGAGCGTTAAAATGGTCAGAAGGATCAGAAGAAAATGTATACAGGTTCTGCGTGTCTTCATAATGTTACCTCCAATTGCCTACTATTATAATTTATATTGGGGGCAAAAACAACTGATGAATGAAATGGTATGAAATGACCTGAAATGTAGGGGCAGCGCTTGACAAAACGCCTGGAAACGGCTAGACTAAACCTATATATCGAAAAAGCGAGGAAGAGAAGAGTAAGCAGTGTAAAACGGCAGCAGAGAGTCCGGGAAGGTGAAATCGGACGCCGGGAGTGCTGGTGAAGATGGTCTTGGAGCTGCGCGGCTGAACATGAAAAGGGAGAACCGATTTCATCTGAGGCGGCGACGGAGCTGCGTCCGTTATCAAGCGCAGGCTGTAACAATGCAGCTGCAGAGGCACCGGCCGCGAGGCAGGATGCGAATTAAAGTGGTAACACGGGAATGAATCTCGTCTTTAATCTTGGATAAAATCCATCATTAAAGGCGTTTTTTACGTATTGGGAGTTTTTTGTCCCGTGCCCCTGTTTAAGCAAGAGAAAACCATGAAGGAGGAAAAAAACATGTGTACAGGCTGTAAAAAACCATACTATATAACAACAGCTATTGCCTACACCTCAGGCAAACCGCATATCGGAAACACTTATGAAATCGTACTGGCTGACAGTATTGCCCGATACAAAAGAGAGCAGGGCTATGATGTCCGTTTCCAGACGGGAACCGACGAGCACGGCCAGAAAATTGAGTTAAAGGCTGCCGAGGCCGGTGTCACCCCGAAGGAATTCGTAGACGGAGTGGCAGGCCAGATCAAGGGAATCTGGGATTTAATGAATACTTCCTATGACAAATTTATCCGTACTACCGACCCGGATCATGAGCTTCAGGTTCAGAAGATCTTTAAAAAGCTGTACGAAAAAGGCGATATCTACAAAGACTGCTACGAAGGCCTTTACTGCACACCGTGTGAGTCCTTCTGGACCCAGTCTCAGGTAGTGGACGGCAAATGCCCGGACTGCGGACGCCCGGTACAGCCGGCCAAGGAAGAGGCCTATTTCTTCAAGATGAGCAAATATGCCCAGAGACTGATTGATCATATCAATACGCATCCGGAGTTCATCCAGCCGGTATCCAGAAAAAATGAGATGATGAACAACTTCCTGCTTCCGGGACTTCAGGACCTCTGTGTATCCAGAACCTCCTTCAAATGGGGAATTCCGGTGGATTTCGATCCGAAGCATGTCGTATATGTATGGCTGGATGCTCTGACCAACTACACCACAGGCCTTGGCTATGACTGCGACGGCAATCACGGCGAATTATTCGAAAAATACTGGCCGGCAGACCTGCATCTGATCGGAAAGGATATTATCCGTTTCCATACCATTTACTGGCCGATTTTCCTGATGGCTCTGGATCTGCCGCTTCCGAAGCAGGTATTCGGTCATCCGTGGCTCTTACAGGGTGACGGCAAGATGAGTAAATCCAAGGGAAATGTACTCTATGCCGATACGCTGGTGGACTTTTTCGGCGTGGATGCGGTCCGCTACTTCGTACTCCACGAGATGCCGTTTGAGAATGACGGTGTCATCTCCTGGGAGTTAATGGTAGAGCGTATGAACTCTGATCTGGCAAACATTCTCGGAAACCTGGTAAACCGTACCATTTCCATGACCAATAAATATTTCGGCGGTATTGTGGCGGATAAGGGGGCTTCAGAAGAGGTGGATGCCGACTTAAAGGCAACCGTTCTGGCAGCTGTGAAGAAGGTAGACGAAAAGATGGATAAGCTGCGTGTGGCAGACGCCATCACGGAGATTTTCGGAATCTTCAGAAGAAGCAATAAATATATTGACGAGACTACTCCGTGGGTGCTGGCAAAGGATGAGGCAAAGAAGGATCGTCTGTCTACGGTGCTTTACAACTTAACCGAGGCTATCACCATCGGCGCTTCCTTACTGTACTCCTTCATGCCGGAGACCTCTGAGAAGATTTTAAGCCAGTTAAAGACAGAAAAACGGACCCTGGAGCAGATGAATACCTTCGGACTCTATCCGTCCGGAAATCAGGTAATCGAAAAGCCGGAGATTCTTTTTGCCCGTATGGATATCAAAGAGGTGCTGGAAAAGGTAGAGGCTATGCAGGCGGCACAGGCCGCTGCCGAGGGCGGAAATGCAGCAGAGGGAGAAGGTGAGGCTGAGGCAGAAAATGTCATCGATCTGGAGGCAAAGCCGGAGATCACCTATGATGATTTCGCCAAGCTTCAGTTCCAGATAGGTGAGATTATCGCCTGCGAGGCTGTGCCGAAGTCCAAGAAGCTTCTGTGCTCCCAGGTAAAGGTCGGCAGCCAGGTGCGCCAGATCTTAAGCGGCATCAAGGCCCACTATTCTCCGGAGGAGATGGTAGGCAAGAAGGTTATGGTTGTCACCAACTTAAAACCGGCCAAGCTGGCTGGCATGATGTCGGAAGGCATGCTTCTGTGCGCAGAGGATGCGGAAGGAAACCTTGCTTTAATGAGACCGGAAAAAGATATGCCGGCAGGAGCAGAGATTTGCTAAAATGTCAGAAAACCGGGAAGGAAGAAGGACGGAAGGAATACATGATTTTTGATACACATGCCCATTATGATGATGAGGCGTTTAACGAAGATCGGGATGAGCTGTTAGGCAGCCTTTCTGCAAATGGCATTGAGGCGGTAGTCAATATCAGTTCAGACTTAGAAAGTATCGATGCAACCCTGAAGCTGACACGGCAGTACCCGCAGGTATACGGGGCTGCCGGCATCCATCCCTGCGATACAGAAGCCCTTAACGAGGAGAATTTTGAACATGTCTGCACCGCGGCCGCGGACCCGAGAATTGTGGCAGTAGGCGAGATTGGACTGGACTATTACTGGGATAAGGCGAGACAGGAAACGCAGAAATACTGGTTTGAACGGCAGCTCGAGCTGGCCAGAGAGGTAAAGCGCCCGGTGGTGATCCACAGCCGGGAAGCGGCAAAGGATACGCTGGATATTATGAAGGCTCATAAGAGCGGCGAAATCGGAGGCGTGATCCACTGTTTTTCCTATGGAACGGAGATGGCCAGAGAGTATCTGAATATGGGATTTTATCTGGGAATCGGAGGCGTGCTGACCTTCAATAACGCGAAGAAGCTGAAGGAAGTGGCAGCATATGCTCCGTTAGACCGGCTGGTTCTGGAGACGGACTGTCCTTATCTTTCGCCTGTTCCGTTTCGCGGAAAGCGGAATTCATCCCTGAATCTTCCCTATGTGGTAAAGGCCATGGCAGAGCTTAAGGGACTGACGGAAGCGGAGATTATTCTGGCCACCAACCGGAATGCTAAGGCTCTTTACCGTCTTGCGCTGCCGGATACGGCAGAGAAATAAGAAAAACCGATTTTAGGCAGTAGATATCGATAAAAGAGGCATGCAGAAAGCGCAGCTCGGATGGAACGGGCAGACCGACGTTTTGCAGAGGAGAGAGGAATAAAACAGAGCATATGAGCAAAGATCTAAGCAATCCGAAACATACCATAGAAATTATTCAGAAATACGGTTTTGCCTTTCAAAAGAAGTTCGGGCAGAACTTCCTGATTGATACCCATGTGCTGGATAAGATTATTGCGGCAGCAGGGGTGACAGCGGATGATATGGTGCTGGAAATCGGTCCCGGTATCGGGACCATGACTCAGCGTCTGGCACAGGCAGCCAGAAGGGTAGTGGCTGTAGAGATTGATACCAACCTAATCCCCATTCTGGGAGAGACGCTGGGGGACTATGAGAACGTTACGGTTATCAACGAAGATATTTTAAAGGTAGACATCCGGAAGCTGGCAGAGGAGTATAATGAGGGGCGGCCCATCAAGGTGGTGGCGAATCTTCCCTATTATATTACAACTCCGATCATTATGGGCCTTTTTGAGAGCGGCGTGCCGATTGATAATATCACTGTTATGGTGCAGAAGGAAGTGGCGGATCGCATGCAGGTGGGACCCGGATCCAAGGATTACGGCGCCCTGTCCCTGGCTGTGCAGTATTATGCCCGGCCGTATATCGCGGCGAATGTTCCGCCTAACTGTTTTATTCCCAGACCGGGAGTGGGCTCTGCTGTCATCCGCCTGACCCGCCATTCGGAACCGCCGGTGCAGGTAAAGGATCGGGATCTGATGTTTCGTTTGATCCGTGCCTCCTTTAATCAGAGGAGAAAGACCCTGCAAAACGGTCTGAATAACTCTCCGGAGCTGTCTTTCACTAAGGAAGAGATTGCCGCTGCCATTGAGAAGCTGGGCCTTCCGGCGGCTGTACGGGGAGAGACGCTGACGTTAGAGCAGTTTGCGAAGCTTGCCGACCTTCTGAAGGATGGTCAAAAGAGGTAGAAGCAATCGAAGAATTGATAGAAAAATTGTGAGAAAAAAATTAAAAAAATCCTTGACATTGGGAGGAAAATCGAGTAGAATAATCTACGTCGCTGAAACGAAGCGGCGAATGAGAATCGAAAGGTCCTCAGGATGCCCAGATAGCTCAGTTGGTAGAGCAGAGGACTGAAAATCCTCGTGTCACTGGTTCGATTCCGGTTCTGGGCATTACAATTTCATAATTTTTTATGCGGGTGTAGTTCAATGGTAGAACACTAGCCTTCCAAGCTAGATACGTGGGTTCGATTCCCATCACCCGCTCTATTTTTTTGTCTGTTTTCTCTTTCAATTTACTTGAATAAAAAAGTATGTTAAATATTAAACTTGCACAAAAATATTGACGAATTTTAGATTTTGGTGTACATTATAAATAGGAGAGCGAAGAGAAAAAAGAGCAGACTATCCGATGCGTGGATAAGTCTGCTCTTTTTTCGCCGCCATTTATTATAGCCATATAGGCGTGCCGTATTGCTTTCGGTGGATTAGCTGCCGGAGCGTTTCCCGGATGTTTGAAGCCGGGTTATCAGCTTGACAATCGGAGCGGTATGGCTCCGGAATCTCTGGTTTGCAGCCTTTTCCATAAAATTACGGAAAGCGGCGGCATCCTGCGGAAGCTCTTTTTTGGGAATCATGTATCCACCGTACTGATTGCGGAAGAGATAATAGTAGTTGGAATCTTCGCCCAGCCGCAGGATGTCCTGATAGGCAAGGGTGCTCTGCTCCATATCGGAACCGGACAAGGGGCGGATGATGACCTCTTTTTCCTGAAAGAGAAACTGAGAGCTCGGGAAATCCATTCCGGATTTTTTGATGCCGGCAGCCAGCTTGTGCGCCCGGTGGTTGGCAGAGCTGTATGTGCTGGTGGTCAGATAGCAGCCATAGCCGATGACCAGAATGCCCCACCACTCGGAACTGTTTATCAGTCCGAACACAATGGCAGCTATGGAAATGAGAGTTCTCGCTATCCGGTTTTTTTTGCAGAAGAGGTCATACTGCATACGGGATAAAGCTTCAAAACTTTGTTCATTGTGCTGCATAGTGGCTGTAAAGTAAATCATAGGGTTCTTCCCTTCCTTTGTGCTTGCTTTTATTGTTATTTGTTAATATACAATATTTGTCCCACATTTGCAATGGATTTGTCACAAATGGCTGAATATAGGGAGCGGAAGAATGAGAAAAAATAGAAATGCAAGTCTGCCGGTTTTAAACGGGCAGGTACTATTAATTGTACACAAAAATGGTTCGAAATAAAGAATTAAAATTAGTAAAAATATACAAAAAATGATTGACAAGACATGGGTTTTTGTATATCATAAGGGTAGTTTTACATGCCATCCGTCCGGTTTTGCAAAGCCGTCTGAGGTATCAGCAATTCCTGCGGAGGTGTAAAAAAATATAAGTTTTATATTATGAAAGGGGTCGTACAAAATGAAAAAATTCTTAGCTGTGAATCTTGCCATTGCTATGGCGCTGTCTCTGACAGCTTGTGGAGGAAGCTCTTCTGCTCCGGCAGAGAAGGCAGACAGTGCAAAGGCAGAGGCCGGCGCTGAAGCTTCCGAAGATGATGATTATCAGTTAACCATCAAATTCTCCAACGTATTCCAGCCGGCAGAGTGGAACTACAAAGCCAGTGAGTATCTGGCAGATCTGGTAAAAGAAAAGACAGATGGCCACATCATTCTGGAGTATTACGGACAGAATCAGCTTGACTGCTACGGAGCATCCGTAGAGCAGGCACATAACGGTGCAATCTGGATGGGTCTGGAAGAGCCGTCTTACTTTGCAGATTATATCGGAGACTACAATGTACTGGTAGGTCCGATGCTTTACACCAACGATGATGAGTACAATGCAGTTATGGAATCTGACATTGTAAAAGACTTAAATAAGCGTCTGGCAGAGGAGCAGAACATCCACATTCTGGATACCCATTTCTCCTTTGGTTACAGAAGTGTCTGCACAAACAAGGTAATTGAGAAACCGTCTGACTTAAACGGCGTTATCCTTCGTTCTACAGAGTCTCCGCTGTTCATCCAGACAATCACCGCTTTAGGCGCTACACCGTCTCCGATGAGCTTTACCGAGTGTATCTCCGCTATGTCTACAGGCGTAGTTGACGGATTTGAGGGATCTACCTCTACTCTGAAGGATACCTCCGCTTACGAGCAGGTAAAGAAGGTTGCTAAGACCAATCACTTTATTGCTACCCGTTGGCTGTTCATGGCTGAGGATGTTTACCAGTCCATTCCGGAAAAATACAGAACCATTCTGGATGAGTGCTGTAGAGAAGCCGGTATCTGGGAGCAGACCAATGCTGCTAACGATGAAGCTGATATGATTACTTTCCTGGCTGATCAGGGCGTAGAGTGGAATGACGTTGATGTTGATGCCTTTACAGAGGCCTGTGCACCGGTATATGACTGGATCGTAAAAGAGTACGGTGCTGATCCGGAACTTCACGGAAAACTGGTTGATTTCCTGACAGAGTATCGTGCGAACAACAATTAATGAAACCCTTGTCCGCACCATATGATACATAGTGAAGTAATGATATGGACTGCCCCTGCGGGCGGTCCATATCAGACATTAGAGAAAAGTTTTTCTTACTTTTGATTGAATTTTGCAAAGGAAAAGAATGCATATGAAGAAGATTAAAATTACACCTGGTTTAATCCTTTTAAATCTGGATGCGATTATTACAGGGGTAACGCTGACTCTGGCAACCATTGTGGTAAATGCCAACGTAATCATGCGTTATTTCTTTAAGAGTCCTATCCACTGGTCGGAAGAAGTCGCAACAGGCCTGTTTGTATGGACTGTTTTTATCGGAAGCGCTTATGCTTACCGCAAACATGCGCACCTGGGCGTTGATATTCTGGTAAATGCTTTGCCGGAGCGCGTCAGGGCAGTTGTTAAGGTTATAATGGATATTTTGGAGCTTTTAGTATTGATCATGCTGTCGTATGTCAGCGTTTTATATGTAACGAATACACTGGATAAGCTGTCCAATACGCTTCGTGTTCCCACATGGTATGTTTCCTGTGCGGTACCGATTGGATTCGGCCTTTCCTTAATTTATTCTGTTTACTTTTTAATCAAGGACTATTCCAAAGCATTTCTGAAGAAAGGAGGAGATAAAGCATGACACTTTCATTGATGGACTTACTGCCTGTATTTATGGTATTTCTCCTTTACTTCATGGGAATGCCGATTGTTTATTCCCTACTGGGATCAACATTCTTCTACTTTTTATTTATTGATACAACGACAAAGAGCTGGCTGATTTTACAGAAGGTAATGAGTTCTACTCAGTCTTTCTCCATGCTGGCTATCCCGTTCTTCGTTATGTCAGGTTCGATTATGAACTACGGCGGCATCAGCGATAAGATGATGGACTTCGCCGAGGTAATTACAGGACACATGAAGGGCGGTCTTGCTCAGGTAAACGTTATGCTCAGTATGCTGATGGGCGGCTGCTCCGGTTCTGCCAATGCGGACTGTGCGATGCAGAGCCAGATGCTGGTTCCTGAGATGGAGAAGAGAGGATATTCCAAGGCTTTCTCCGCTGCTATCACAGCAGCTTCTTCGGCTGCTACACCGGTTATTCCGCCGGGAGTAAACCTGATTGTATATGCGCTGATCGCGCAGGTTTCTCTGGGCCGTGTTTTTGCAGCCGGTTATGTTCCGGGTATTTTGATGGCAATTTCCATGATGATCACGGTTGCTATCATTGCTCATAAGAGAAACTATCCTACAACCAGAGATCGTCTGCCCAGCCCGGGCGAGATCATTAAGCAGGCATTTATCTCCTTCTGGGGCCTGATGTTCCCGTTCGGTATCATCATCGGTATGCGTATCGGTTTATTCACTCCGTCAGAGGGTGGTGCCGTTGCGGTACTGTACTGCCTGATTATTGGTAAATTAGTTTACAAGAAGTTAAAATTCCGCGAGCATATGATCCCGATCCTGCTTGACAGTATTTCCGGAACTTCCAGCGTTGTACTGATCATGGTAGCGGCCAATGTATTTGGTTACTATATGACCTGGATCAATCTGCCCAAGGTAGTTGCTGGTGCGATGCTTTCTATTTCCACCAATAAGTATATTTTCCTGATTATTACGAACTTTATCCTGTTAATTATGGGTATGTTCCTGGAGGGCGGAGCGGCTCTTATGATTATCACTCCTCTTCTGCTTCCGGTAGCCAGAACTCTGGGTGTTGACCCGATTCACTTCGGTCTGGTAGCGATTGTTAATATCATGATCGGCGGTATTACTCCTCCGTTTGGTTCTATGATGTTTACAACCTGCGGTATTACCAAGTGTCCGATCAGTGATTTCCTGAAGGAAGTGTGGCCGTTTATTCTCTGCCTGGCGATTGTACTGATTCTGTGTACCTTCTGTCCGGTGCTTGTAACAATTGTTCCGGATCTTCTTTACGGAGCAGCATAAAAGAATAACAGAGATCAGGAACCTTTTTTGAGTGAGAGAGAGCAAAGGGAAGGCGGTATTGGGGGCCGTCCCTCTTTGCTCTTTTTGTTGTAATTCACAGTATCTTTTAGGCGAAAATAACGCAGATGTTCAGATAATGAGGCTCCGTATCAGATTAAAAGGAAAGGAATGGGAAAACAATGACGACGTTAGCAGGATATATGAACAGTCAGTTTTCAATGATGCAGAATTTTGACTTTTTTATCCGTGTTCTTGTTGCGTGCCTGTGCGGTACCAGTATTGGTGTGGAGCGCAGTAAACGTTCAAAAGAGGCAGGAATCCGTACGCACAGCATCGTCTGCTGTGCATCAGCTTTACTGATGATTGTATCAAAATATGGTTTTGCGGATCTGACAAGCATGGAGGGAATTGCCTTCAATGGGACAAGAGGAGCAGATGCGGCCCGTATTGCGGCACAGGTAGTCAGCGGTGTCAGCTTTTTGGGCGCCGGTGTCATCTTTAAGAACGGCAGCACCATTAAAGGCCTGACAACAGCGGCCGGACTCTGGGCTACTGCAGGCATTGGACTGACCATTGGATCCGGCATGTATATACTGGGCATTTTTGCAACTGCTTTTATTATTCTGATGCAGATTATTATGCATAAGCTGACACTGGGAATGGATTCCATGGTGATCAATGAGCTGAAATTTACAGTACGGGACAATGAAAAATTCCGTGAGAAATTTTTAGCCTATATTGCAGAACAGAAGATGCAGATTGTGGAAAGCAAGATTTCCCGTAAATCAGACGGATTAACTACCTATACAATGACTTTAAAATCGGCGCACGGTTTTACTCTGAACGATGTGAATTCCCTTGTGGAATCGAATGAAGAAGTGGAGAGCATCAGCTGCACATCTGTTGTGTGATTTGCAAAAATGGCGGGGAATACGCCGATTGTATGAATTGGGCCTGACAAAAGCGAAAAATTTGCCATAATAGAGAGGAGAGGGAGGATGGATAAAGAAAAGCTTCTTCAAGAGACAGAACTTTTCGTATTGGATATGGATGGAACCTTTTATCTGGATAACCAGATTTTAGAGGGTTCACTGGATTTTCTGAATGAAGTGGAGAGATTGGGAAAACAGTTTGTGTTTTTTACAAATAATTCATCAAAATCTCCCAAAACCTATATAAAGAAGCTGGCAGACATGAACTGCCCCATTACCCGTAAGCAGATTATTACATCCGGAGATACGATGATCCGATATCTGCAGAGCTATTATCCGGGAAAAAAGGTTTACCTTTTGGGAACACCGGATCTGGAAGAAAATTTTCGGGAAAATGGTATCTGTCTGACAGAGGAAATGCCGGATATCGTGGTAGTGGGATTTGATCTGACTCTGACCTATGAAAAGCTGGAGCGTGCCTGCACTTATATTCGCAATGGGGCGCTTTTTCTGGCAACGCATCTGGATATCAACTGTCCGACCAAGGAAGGCTTTATTCCGGACTGCGGTTCCATCTGTGCAGCGATTACCCTGTCCACAGGGCAGAAACCGAAGTTTATGGGAAAACCCTTCCGGGAGACCGTGGATATGGTTCTGGAATTGACCGGAGTCAAACGGGAGGCGGTGGCCTTTGTAGGAGATCGGCTGTATACAGATGTAAAGACCGGGGTAAAGAACGGAGCCCATGGAATCCTGGTGCTGAGCGGGGAAACGAAGCTGGAGGATGTGGACGGCTCTGATGTGAAGCCGGATGCCATTTATACCGGTTTAAAGGAAATGGGAGAAATAATGCATGCATTTTAAATGACGGCCTGCTTGTAATAGCTTCCCGCTGAAATATAGAAAAGAGGAACGATGCTATGAATATGATAGATATTTTAGAAACATCACCGGTTATCGCTGCGGTAAAAAGCGAAGAGGGACTGGAACACAGCCTGGAGACCGACTGCCAGATCGTATTTCTGCTGTTCGGCACAATTTGCGATGTGGCGAAGCTGGTAGATCGAATCAAAGAGCGGGGAAAGACAGCAATTGTCCATGTCGATTTTATTGCCGGGTTGAGTGCGAAAGAGATTGCGGTAGATTTTGTCAAGAATAATACAAAAGCAGATGGAATTATCAGCACCAAGGCTTCTCTGGTGAAGCATGCAAAGGAATTGGGTATGCTTTCGATTCAGAGAACCTTCGTGGTAGATTCGATTGCATTATCTGCTTTGAAAAAACAGATTGATACTTTCCGGCCGGATGCGGTTGAGGTAATGCCGGGAGTTATGCCCAAAATTTTGAAGGAGATGAGGGAATATACTCCGATCTGTTTGATTGCGGGCGGCCTGCTGTCGGATAAAAAGGATGTGATGGCAGCCTTTGCCGCAGGAGTGGATGCCGTATCCACAACGAGAGAAGAACTTTGGTATATATAGGAAGATAACATAGTCTGTTATAAGTAATCCGTCATAAGGAGAGCAGCGTTAAAAATAGCCGATCGGAGAGCAGGGATCGGCTATTTTTAATGGTTTAAATATTTGAACGTATGAAGGCAAAAAAATGCTTGTCATAAAATCGAAACTGTGATAAAATATAACACGTCAGAAAAATAGTTTTGATATGCACGAGTGGCTCAGTGGTGGAGTATCGCCTTGCCAAGGCGAGGGTCGCGGGTTCGAATCCCGTCTCGTGCTTTTTTAATGCCCGGATTTGCGGGCTTTTTCTTTTTTATTCTCCTGTTATTGCTATATAAGGAATATAATTCGAAATTTTCTATAAACTTTCAAAATTTTTTGTAAAATATTTTGTTGTAAGAAAACAGAGAATTTGGTATAATTACTATTATTATTCTGTTAAAGTGGTGAAGAGGAAAAGCAGAATAATACATAAGAGGGGCAGGCCGTATTCCTATGCGGTTCTGTCATTGCCGGTATTTCTGTATTGGCAAGGGAAAGGAGGATATATGACTGAAGTAAAAAAGAAAAATGAGGGAAAGGGCCTTCTGGACCGGATTCTGGACGCCATTGAGCGTGCCGGAAATAAGCTGCCGGATCCGATTACTCTGTTCCTGGGACTGGCAGTAGCGGTTGTGCTGCTCTCCGGTCTGTGCAGCGCTCTTGGAGTTTCAGCTGTGAATCCGGCTGACGGCTCTACGGTAGAGACGTTTAACCTGTTATCGATTCAGGGTATTCAGTATCTTTGGAGCAACGTAATTACCAACTTCTCCGGATTCGCGCCTCTGGGCATGGTTTTGGTAGCAGTAATCGGTTCTTCTGTTGCAGAGAAGAGTGGATTCCTGGTAGCCTTAATGGAGCGCTTCTTAGGCGGCGCTAAGGGCTGGATTGTTACCATGGTGGTAATTTTCCTGGGAATCAACTTAAACATCGCAGGTGATGCCGGATTTATTATTCTGCCGCCTCTGGCTGCCATCCTTTATATGTCTATCGGACGCAGCCCGCTGTTAGGTCTCTATGTAGCATTTGCTTCCGTAGCGGCAGGCTTCTGTGCAAACATCCTGTTAGGCTTATCGGATGCCCTGGCTTACGGCTTTACTGAGGCAGCTGCCCAGATGATTGATCCGAATTATTCATCTTCCATGGCAATCAACTGGTACTTCTTAATCGTTTCCTGTCTGATTCTGACTGTGGCAGGTACGGTTCTGGTTGAGAAGCTGATGGTACACCGTTTCCCGATGACCAAGGAAGAGCTGGCAAAATATGATTTTGATGAAAATGCAGCAGACATCACTCCGATTCAGAAAAAAGGTCTTGCAATGGCCGGACTGGCAGAGGTTATATATGTAGCGGTTCTTCTGCTCTTATCCCTTCCGGTTTTCGGACCGAGTGCAATTCTGGCTGATGAGACTGGTTCCATTACCAGCGGCGTCGCACCGTTTACAAAGGGTATCGTATTTACCGTTACTCTGGCTCTGATGATTCCGGGTATTGTATATGGTGTAACCATTGGAAAGTATAAAAATGACAAGGATGTCTGGGCTGATATTAGCCAGGGCTTCTCTGAGATGGGCAACTACGTATTCATGTGTTTCTTCATCTCCATCTTTACCAACTTCTTCTCCGTATCCAAGCTGGGAACGATCCTGGCCATCAATGGAGCAGGATTTTTGGAGAACATCGGATTCAAGGGTATACCGTTAATGATCGGACTGATTATTCTGTCCTGTATCGTTAACCTGTTCATCGGTTCCGCTTCTGCAAAATGGGCGATTCTGGCACCGGTATTTATTCCGATGATGATGCTGATGGGCTACGATCCGGCTGTAACACAGGTTGTTTACCGAATCGGCGATTCCATTACAAACCCGTTATCTCCTCTGTTTACATACATGCCGGTTATTTTAGGATATGCCCGCAAGTATGATAACAAGGCAGGATTGGGAACGATTATTGCAAACATGCTTCCGTTCTCCATCACCTTTGCGATTGTATGGATTCTCCAGGTTATTGTCTGGGTAGGTTTAAATCTGCCATTAGGCCCTGGCGGCGGTATCTACTTATAGAGTTTAGGCTTTGCCTGACAAGGCCGTTTAAAAGGTTTATTGCAGCGGTCCGGATTTATGATAAATTCGGGCCGCTGTTTTCAGGAAAAAAGAGTTTACGGCTGCGGCTTTAGCTTGGATCCCGGATGGGTGCAGCGTAAACGGGAAAGGAGCAAACTATGGATGTAAAGAAAAGGGCGGAGGAATTAAGCGATTCCATTATTGCCAGCCGCCGCTATCTGCACCAGCACGCCGAGCTGTCCTTTAAGGAGCATGAGACAACGGCGTATCTGGTTTCAGAGCTTACCAAGCTGGGAATTCCGGTGACTACCTTTGAGGATTATACCGGCTGTATTGCCACGATTCAGGGAGGAAAGCCGGGCACTAAGACGGTTCTTCTGCGGGCTGATATTGATGCCCTGCCGATCCGGGAAAACAGCGGAGTTTCTTTTGAAAGCCTTCATCCCGGTGTTATGCATGCCTGCGGCCATGACTGCCATGCAGCCATGCTTTTGGGTGCAGCAAAGCTTTTGTGGGAGATGCGCGGGGAGCTGGCGGGTACCGTAAAGCTGTTATTTCAGGCAGCAGAGGAGGTATTCATCGGAAGCCATTATTATGTAGACAAGGGATATCTGTCAGATGTGGATGCAGCGATGGGACTTCACGTATGGCCGTCTATTCCGAGCGGTACGCTGGCCGTTTTGGACGGGCCTCTGATGGCGAGCTGCGATAATTTTAAGATTACAGTCCATGGCGTATCGGCTCATGGTTCTGCTCCGAACCTGGGGCGGGATGCGATTGTGGCGGCCAGTGCGATTATTTCGAATCTGCAGACCATTGTCAGCCGGGTGAGCGATCCGCTGCAGTCTCTGGTGGTGACAGTGGGAACAGTCCGTGCCGGCACACAGTTTAATATTATCACGGATACAGCCATAATGGAGGGCACGGTGCGGACCCATTCTCCGGAGGCCAGAGACATGGTGGAGGAGACGATGCGCCGGATTGTGGATCATACCGCTGCCTCCATGGGATGTACCGCTGAGCTTGAATACCGCTATCTGGAGCCGCCGGTCTGCAATCAGGATTTGAAGCTCAATGAGATTGCCCGCGGTGCGGCCAGAAAGCTTTATGGAGAAGAGGTGCTGCGCACGCCGGTGAAGGCCATGGGCAGTGAGGATTTCTCTTATATTATGGAAAAGATTCCGTCCTCTCTCTTTGCCTTCCTGGGCTGCTATGATGAGGAGAACGGATGCATCCATCCGGTTCACAATGAGAAGTTTAAGATCAATGAGGAGATTCTCCATATCGGTTCCGCGGAGTATGCACAGTTTGCCGCTGACTATCTGGAGAGCTTTGCAGGAGGTGAGGCAGAATGAGGATTCAGGAATTAGCAAAGGAACAGGAACCGTATATCATTGACTGTCGGCGCTGGCTGCATGCCCATCCTGAGGTGGGAGAACACGAGGTAGAGACCACCCGATTTATTAAGGAAGAACTGGAAAAGATGGGGATTCCGGTACAGACCTTTGACGGCATTACCGGCTGCATTGGTACGATTGAAGGCGGTCAGCCGGGTAAAACTGTGATGCTGCGGGCCGATATTGATGCTCTGCCGATTCAGGAAAACCCGGGTAAGAGCTATTGCAGCTTAAATCCAGGCGTGATGCATGCCTGCGGCCATGACTGCCATACTGCCATGCTTTTAGGGGCAGCCCGGATTTTAAATGACCATAAGGATGAACTGAAGGGTACGGTAAAGCTGATTTTCCAGATGGCGGAGGAGATTGGACGCAAGGCAGAGGAATATGTAAAGAGAGGCGCGCTGGAAGGCGTAGACGCTATTTTCGGAATGCATGTATGGTCTGCTATGGAAAAGGGGACAGCCAGCTTCGAGGACGGTGAGCGGATGGCCTGCAGCGATCGGTTTACCATTCAGATTCACGGCAAAGCTTCCCACGGAAGCGCTCCGCATGAGGGCCATGATGCGATTCTGGCAGCCGCTGCGGCAGTGCTGGCGCTCCAGACCCTTCCCAGCCGCGTGAAGAACCCGCTGGACAGCCTGGTGGTGACGGTAGGCATGATGAACGGCGGAACGAAGGAAAATATCGTAGCGGACCATGTGGAGCTGGTGGGAACGGTCCGTGCCTTTAACAGGGAATTCCGAAACAGTATGCCGAAACGCATTGAGGAGCTGGTGCAGAGTGTGGTGCAGGGCTACGGCTGCAGCGCGGACTGCGATTATTATTTCGGGCCCAGCCCGCTGATTAATGATCATGAGGATCTGACGAAGCTGGCGCAGGGAGCTGTAAAGAAGACGCTGGGAGAAGGAAGCTTAAAGCACCTGACCAAGATGACAGGAGCTGAGGACTTCAGTGTTTATATGGAGCATATTCCGGGTGTTTACGGTTATCTGGGATTCCGGGATGAAGCACATGGAATGGCTCCGGTTCACCATCATCCGGCTTTCGATGTGGATGAATCGGTATTCTGGAGCGGAACGGCTATTTATGCGCAGTTTGCTGTGGATTATCTGGAGCAGAACAGCGGATGCCGGGAGGCTGAATAGGCTGTCACTTTATAGAGACGCCGGGCCGGCAGGCTTTCTCCTTTTGGGGAGGCCTGCCGGCCCGGCGTTTATAACGAGCTGTTTATAGCCGCCTGCCAAAGCCCGGCTGTTTATGCCCTGCCGGCCTTCAGCTGTTCATTTTATCCACGTAGGCTCTGTAGTCCTCTGCTGTAAACGGCGCCTCGTAATCCGCTATGATTTTCTTTGCCTCGGAAGCTCCGTCCTTTAACAGACGATAGGTCAGAAGGGCCATCATCTTGGCGGGGAGAATATGGGCCGTATTTGCATTGGTGACACGGTAATCTTTGGAATGCAGCGGTCCGGCGCTTCCTCCGAAGGTGAAGTTTAAGACCGGCATGATAGCGAATAAGTCACCCACATCGGTGCTGGCGGTGTTGCAGGCGCCTGCCGGGATGGAGGCCACTTTTACATCGTCTCCCAAGAGTGCGGCTGTCTCCCAGAGAATCGGTTCCGGAAGACGTTCCGGACATGGCATATAGCCCTGGGAGTCCGCGATCTCGGCCTCGCAGCCGATGCACATGGCAGCGCCCTTAAAGCAGTTGTCTACCTTGGCGCTGACCTCCTCGATGGCAGCCTGATTATTGGCGCGGACCATCATATCTACGACTACCTCGCTGGGAACAATGTTAATGGCCTCGCCGCCCTTGCGGATATAGGGATGGACGCGGACGCAGTCCTTTTCCTGGAAGGTTTCACGCACCATGCCCAGTGCAGCCATGCCGAGGCTGGCGGCATTTAACGCATTGGCGCCCTCATGCGGGGCTGCTGCTGCGTGTGCGGCTCTTCCGTGCATATAGACCGTCTTTCCGATAAAGCCGGTGCAGGCACTGTTTCCCAGCATCAGATCCACATCGGTATCGCGGGCTACCATCAGAGAGTGGGTGGTGACAGCCAGATCGATGGGATCGAATTCGCCGCGGCGGATCAGCTCACATTTGCCGCCGGAGCATAAAACGCCATGGCTTTTCTTTACTTCTTCGCGCACAGACGCATCTAAGTATTCCTCAGCAGGCACGGCAAAAATCGTGGCGGTACCGTCCAGGGAGGCGGCCACCTCCGGATCGCTGAGTGCCAGAGCAGCCCCCAGCATGCATACTAACTGGGCATAATGGCCGCAGGCGTGGGCAAAGCCGTCTGCCGTGGCGCTTGGATGAGTGGGGCAGGCCAGTGCGTCCAGCTCTCCGATGAGAGCTACATTGGGCCCTTCCTTTTTGCCGATCTCAGCCTTTACACCGGTGATTGCCAGGCCCTCCCGGGTTTCAAGTCCCAGTTTTTTCAGGAAATCGGACACCACCTGGGCGGTGCGGTATTCATGGTAGCCCTGCTCGGCATGGGTAAACAGATCATCAGCCAGCGCCTGAAGCTCCCCGGCATGCTGATCGATAATGCTTATGATTTTTTCTTCGATATGGTTCATCGTATGTAACTCCTTCTTTCTGAAAGGCTTTGCTGAAGGCGGTTTTTTTGTCCGCCCTGTATGGCTTTTATTATACTCCTTTTTTTCGGATATGGAAACAAATATGAATCATGACAGCATTGTCCGGGCCGATGCCAAACTGTCAAAAATTTTAGGCGTACCGCGCAATGCGGTTCAGTTGGAAATTAAGGGATTTGTCATCCGGCCGGATGGTCAGCCGGTTCATATCAGTTACCAGGTAGGATATGGAGAGAATTTTGAATTCATTGTGAGATAGGGACAGATAAAACTTAAGATGCAAAAGAGTGACGCGCCGGGCGAACCTACTTGCAGGTTCGTCCGGCGCGTCATCGCGATAACAAGCAAAACTCGCGAAGTGTGTTTTGTCTCGTTAGACTCCCCGCCGTGTCTTCCGGTAGAAAATTTCCGCCAGCTGCCCCGGCGTCATCTTAGAACGCTCTTCTCCCGCCAAATCCAGAACCACGCGTCCGGAATCCATCATAATGGTGCGGTCGCCGTAGGCCAGCGCATAATCCATATCATGGGTGATCATCAGGGTAGTAATTTTATCCCGGCTAACAATCTCCTTTGTCAGGCTCATGACCTTCTCAGCAGCGCCGGGATCCAGAGCTGCTGTGTGCTCGTCGAGAAGAAGGAGCTTGGGCTGAGCGATGGTGGCCATCAAAAGAGAGGCGGCCTGGCGCTGTCCGCCGGAGAGAAGGCCCATTTTTGTCTTCATCCGATCCTCCAGCCCCATATCTAAATGGGCCAGCATTTCGCGGAAATACTGGCTGTCTTTTCGATTAACCGCAAAAAAGGAGCGGGAGGCCTTACGGGTATAGGCCAGAGCCAGGTTTTCCTCGATGGTCAAATTGGGCGCGGTGCCCCGCAGCGGGTTCTGATACAGGCAGCCGATGTTATAGGCCCTTTTATAGTCCTTCTGAAAGGTAATGTCTTCGTCATCCAGAAGGATTCTTCCCTCGTCCGGGATGAGATTTCCCAGGATGGAGTTAAAAAGCGTGGTTTTGCCGCAGCCGTTGGAACCGAGAAGCGTGATAAATTCTCCCGGTCCGGCCGTCAGATTTAAATGATCCAGTGCCAGCTTTTCATTGATCGTGCCTTTTTCAAAGCGTTTTGTTACATCTACAATTTTAAGAGTGCTGCTCATCGTCTCACTGCCTCCCCTCTGCCCTTCAGCTTCGCTTTGATCAAGGGAAGCGTCAGGAAAATCACAACGATGAAGGCCGAGAGAAGCTTCACCGCATAACTCGGCATATCGATCTTATAGGCAATCTGGATAATAATCCGGTAGAGAACAGAGCCGGCGGCCGCAGAAAGGACGCCCCGAAGGACAGAGCCGTCTCCTAAGAGCACCTGCCCGATGATAACAGAAGCCAGTCCCATGACCAGCATGCCGCTGCCGCAGTTTAAATCTGCGTATCGCTGGCTGTGGCAGAGAAAGGCACCTGACATGGCCACCAGCCCGTTTGCCATCATGACGCCGGCAATACGGGATGCATCGGCATTGATGGAAGAGGAACGGACCATTTCTTCATTATCTCCCGTAGCCCGGATTGCCATGCCCGGTCGGGTGCGGAAAAAGACAGCTAAAACCGCGCAGAGGACTGCTACAATGATTCCTGTAAGAATCAGCACATAGGAGCCGGCTTCCATGGTATCTCCCAGGAGGGAGGAAAACATTTTGTAAATCGTGGGGCTGGGGGTCGGTACGGCAACTCCCAGCTCGTTGACTGTCTGAGACTGCAGATAAAGGTTGGACTGGCCGCCCAGTACGGCATAATTGACAGTATAGAGCCCCGTCATAGTCAGGATACCTGCCAGAATGGCGTTGATGCCGAGCTTAGTCTGCAAAAAACCGGTACAGAAGCCTGCCAGAGCCCCTGCCAGAGTTCCGGCGGCAATGCCCAGAAGGGGATGGCCTGCTACCGTGACAGCGGCGCAGACCGTCATGCCCGCCACAAAGCTTCCGTCTACGGTCAGATCCGGCGTTTTTAAAATGCGGAAAGTGATAAACACCCCCAGGGCCATGGGAGCATAGAGAAAGCCCTGCCCCATGGCGGAAATCAACATGCTAAGGAACGTATTCATGAATCAAGTCTCCTAAATGAAACAAAAAGCCGATGTGTCATATTACTGGTTAAAATGGCTGGTACCGTCCTTTTCTACCAGCACTTCGTATCCCTCATAGGCACTCTCGTCAAAGCTTCCTCCAAAGCGCTCTGCAGCCTGGAGATTGACGAATTTTGCGTACTCAGAAAGTGTCTCATACGGAAGCTCAGAGGGAGCAGCGCCGTCGGCCACCTTTAATACCATGTCAGCCACCTGTTTTCCAAGCTGTACGTAATCCACACCGATGGTGGCAAAACCGCCGTCGGCTACCATGGAATCCGCGCCGCAGTAAACCGGAATCTGTTTTGCGTAGGCGATATCCGTATAGGAAGCCATGGCAGAAGCAATGGTATTGTCATTGCCTGTATAGAGGGCGTCCACATCCTTGGAGATCAGGGTTTCTACCGCTGTCTGAAGCTCAGACGGGTTGGCGATGGATACCTCTTCGTAGGAAATGCTGTTCTCATCGCAGTAAGCCTTGGCAGCGTTGATGGTGGATACGGAGTTGGTCTCGCTGGAGGTGTAGACAAAGCCAATCTTTTTGTAATCCGGCTGGAAATTGGAGATGAGCTTCACAATCTCGGCTGCCGGGATATTGTTGGATACACCTGTAATAAAATCACAGCCTTCGCCTGTCAGTCCTGCGGCCACGGGATCGGATACGGCGGCAAAGACAATCGGGGTTTTCTCTCCGTCATAGACTGCGTGGGCAGTTTGGGCGGTGGAGGTGGCAATGGGGACCAGGATATCTACCTGATCGGCCTTGCAGTTCTGAATAATCGTGTTGAGGGCGCTGGTGTCGCCGTTGGCATTTTCCGTTACGATTTTGATATCGCTGCGGCCGGCAGCCTCAATTTCAGCTACGATAGTATCGCGGATCTGATCCAGAGATGTATGGCTCATGGGCTGTACGATGGCTACAGTGATCTCTTTTCCGTCTGCGGCACCGGATCCTCCCGGTGCGCTTGTTTCGCCGCCTGCCTGGCCCTCCTGTGCCTGCGGGGCAGAGGTTTCGGCAGCACTTTCGGCGGTGTTGTTTCCGGCAGAAGAGCAGCCTGTCAGTACAGTGCCTGCCATGAAAGCTGCGGTAAGTAACATTGCAGATAAACGTTTCATAATTTTTTTCTCCTTTTTCTGTCTTCTATATTTTTTGCTTTTTATATAATTTCGGTTTCACTATATAATTTTGGTTTCGCTACATGAGTTTCGGTTTTCACTATGTGATTTTGTGCCGCTGGCATTTTTCCTCTTTATATTCCGGCGGCCTTTTCAATATGCTGCCGGATAATGGTGCAGGAGCGGCTTAGCTGCTCCTTTTCGTCCTCTGCCAGCGGAAGCACCAAAATCTTTTCGATGCCGTCCTTTCCGATGAGACAGGGAACACCGCAGTGGACGCCGCTCTGGCCGTATTCTCCTTCCAGAAGTACGGAGGCCGGAAGGATTTTTTTTTCATCTCTTAGGATACAGGCGGCCATCTCACTCAGTGCCTGGCCAATGCCGAATTCGGTAGAGCCCTTTCCGTCGATAATGGTCATACCGGTCCGTCTCGTCTCCTCCAGCACCTGCTCTTTTGAAATTCCGCAGTCGGAAAATGGAAGGCCGCCGATGGTAGCCGATGAAAAAGCCACGACGGAGGAGTCTCCGTGTTCGCCCAGACAGTAAGCACAGACAGAATCTCTGGAGGTGCCGGAGGCCTCACTGAGAATCCGGATTAACCGCGCCGTGTCAAGCAGGGTTCCTGTGCCGAAAACCCGGCTGCGGGGAAGTCCCAGTCCTTTTCTCACAAAATCTGCCACGATATCCACCGGGTTGGTGATGACTGCCACAATACCGGTGATGGCATAAGGCTTCATATCCTTCAGCATCTGTTTTGCCATGCGGATGGAATCCTCCATCACATCCAGCCGTGTCTGACCGGGGAGTCTGGGCTGTCCGATGCTGATGACAATCAAATCAGCGCCTTCACACTCTTCAAAGCCGCCGTCCCGTACAGTCATCTCCCGCTGGGTGAAGCTTACGCTGTCCGCCACATCCAGTGCTTGAGCGTGGGCTTTTTCTTTATCAATATCCACCAGCACAATCTCACGGCAGATGCCGCTCAGTGCCAGCGCCGACGCACAGTGGGAGCCTACATGGCCGGCTCCTATGATTACAGTCTTTTTCTGACCCATTACAGTTCCTCCTTTTCCTGATAAAATTCTGCGTAAAAAAAGTCCCTGGCAGAATACTGCTTCTGCCAAGGACGAGTCTGACAATACTACCCGCGGTGCCACCTTGCTTTATGGTTTCCCACACACTTACAGGATACTTTCATATCCGCGGCAACTGACGTATGCCCTCACGTCAAAGCTACTGGGACAACTCTGCCTGTTCACTCTGCCCTCCGCGGCCCATTTGCCATCCTGCGTTCCGCCCGGCTCCCACCTTTCCCGGACTCTCTGTGCGCGCCCAAATGACTTTACTTCCGCATCATCGGTTTCTGCTATGATTTAATTGTTACTCATTATAGCCCTCGAACGGAAAAATTGCAAGCATTTTTTCTTGTTTTGAAGAAAATGTGTTACAGTACACCCGGACAGGCTTTAACATCCGGGTTTCGCTTCAGTCTGAGAGAGTCGTCGCATAACTTTTGATGAAATTTGGATTTCTCAGGTTGAATTTCTCACTTAAAAAGAATATACTAAATAATAGAGATTATTCGTACTATAACGGAGAAGGAGGAAGACGTACATGAAAAAGTTGACAACGATTCTGCTGGCAGCGGCTGCTGTAATGATGATGACGATGACATCCTTTGCGGCGGAAGACCCGGCGGCGCTTCTGGAGCGGATGAATGCAAAGAACAACAGTGCAGATTCCATGGACTGTGATATGGGCTTTCACGCTGTAATACAGACTAAGGATCCTGCCACAGGCCAGGATATGAACGTGAATATGGATATGGCGATGAAGATTCAGATGGCGGGTCTTCAGACGCAGAATATCCGCTATAAAGCAGAGACGGCTGCTGAATTGATGGGGCAGACGCAGTATTCCGTGATTTTCTATAAAGACGGATACTACTATGTGAATTCCGACGGAACGAAGCTGAAATATCCGATGGATTTGAATGCAATCATGGAAAAGGCTAAAAGCACCGCAGCCGTTGCACCGGATATGGATGCCTCTTACATGAAGAATATGGCAGTCCGTGAAGAGAACGGTATGAAGATTTTAAGCTATGAAGCAGATGCCGCCCGGATGAATCAGTATATGCAGACTGCTCTGGGAGACCTGATGGGAAGCACAGGCCTTGGCATGAATATGACATTCCGCGAGATCAAAGGCGAGTACGTGGTCAATGCAGAGGATTATTACACCCATATGAAGATGTATATGGTGATGGATATGGCGGTTGCCGATCAGAATATGACGGTAATCATGCTGATGGAGGGGGATGTCAATAACCCGGGTCAGCCGGTTGAGGTTGCGATTCCTTCTACGGATGGCTACCAGGATATTGACACCTATTTAGCAGAACTGACAGCAGGAAATTAGAGAAGAAAGAGGAATTACAGAAATTGTCGGATAGATAGGCATGCAGGAGTCAGTCTTCAGCAGGACCTGGGTCCGCAGGAATACAGAGAAACAGCCCGGAATACTGGAAAGCGTTCCGGGCTGTTTCTCTGTATTCTGCCTGTCTTAATGCATCTCATCCTCCACCATCCGGTATCCGATGCCGATCTCCGTAAAAATATACTGCGGTTCTGCCGGATTCTGCTCCAGCTTCCTGCGGATATGGGCCATATTTACCCGGAGAATGCTGTTGTCATCATCCGCATAGGGCCCCCAGATATTGGAAATAATCGTATCATAGGTCATGACCCGGCCGGAGTTCTGTGCCAGCAGGGAGATGATTTTAAATTCAATCTGTGTTAAATGAATTTCCTTTCCGGCCAGGATGACCTGGTGTTTCTCAAAATCGATGGTCAGATCCTTTGCATGGAACGGGCGTTTATACAAAAGGGAGCCTGTATTCAGCCGGTTGCTGTGGCGCAGTGCGGTCCGGATGCGGGCCAGAAGCTCGGAGGTTCCGATGGGCTTGGTCAGATAATCGTCAGCGCCCAAATCCAGGGCCTTTACCTTTTCCTGCTCTTGTGTCCGGGCGGAGATGACAATAATGGGGATGCTGGCCCAGGTACGCACCTGGCGGATGATCTCCATACCGTCCATGTCAGGCAGTCCCAGATCCAGGAGGATCAGATCCGGACACTGTGAGGTAATAATCGGAAGCGCCTCCTTGCCGGAGTGGGTCGCAGTGACTCTGTAGTTCTGAGCCGAAAGGGAGGTGGAAATGAAATCGCAGATGTTTTTTTCGTCTTCCACTAAAAGGATTGAAATTTTATGTGTCAATGTTGGAATCCTCCTTTGGTAATGTAAAATAAAATTCAGCGCCTGCAGCGTGATTGACGGCTTTAATCGTGCCGCCGTGGGCGGTAATGATGGTCTTACAGATGGAAAGACCGATGCCCATGCCCTTTCTTCCGTCTGTGGAGGTACTGGTGGTGGAGGAAGAACCGTCAAAAATGGTAGACAGCTTCTCCGCGGGAATACCGATCCCGTGATCCCGTACCCGGAAGGTGATTTCCGATGGGCCGTCCTCCACATGACATTCGACCGGTTCGGTGCTTCCGGAGTGGACCACCGCATTCTCAATCAGATTAATTAATACCTGTTCGATCAGGACTGCATCCATGGGAACCATCAGAACATCATCGGGAACCCGAACCTGGATTTGTGCCTTTGGAAGGCGTTTGCGCAGCCGGATGACAGCCTCGGAAAGAACCTCCTCCACCGGTTCTAAGGACTTATTTACCTTGGCTGTTTCGTTATTAATTCGTGTGACGGACAGAAGGTTTTCTACCATATTCAGCAGCCAGTTGGAATCCTCCAGGATATGGAGAACCAGATCGTTTTTCTCTTTGTCTGTCAGATGGGTTCCATGTTCCAGATAAACGGTGCTGGAACCAATGATGCTGGTCAAAGGGGTGCGCAGGTCATGGGAGATGGCGCGCAGCAGATTGGCCCGCATCTTTTCCTTATCAGCCTCCATGAGCATTTTATCACGTTCTGAAAGCAGCTTTGCCTGCACCTTCATATTGCTGGTGAGGGCGCTGGTGATGCCGGAGATGGTGAACATGGCCACAAAGGTAATCGGATAGCCGGTCAGAGTGAAATCCAGTTCGAAGAATGGGTAGGTGAACAAAAAGTTAACACATACCACACCAAAGAGAGAGGCACACAGACCAAAGCGGTAACCGGTGGTAAAACGTGCAATCAGAAACACTGCCAGAATATAAATCAGGGCAATATTGGAGGTCGGGTTATCCATGATAGCAAAAAAGAAGGAGGACAGTGCCGTTGCAACTGCCAGCAGGAATGCGGTGATAAACCAGTCGGCAATGGCCGGCAGAAATTGAACCAGAATATTTTGTCTGCGATTGGAATAATCCATACGATGAGCTTCCTCCCTTTCCTTCAGTTTATGCATATCATAGTTTTATCATTATACAATTTTTTACCTGGGTGAGGCAATCCACATGCGTTAAAAAAGTGATAAAATTAAGGACATTGATTTTTTCTGCGCAGTGTGATACACTTCAACAGGGTAAAGAGAGAAAAAAGAGAAAAAATAAAGCCTGAAATAAATAAAAATAGGCCTCTGTTCGGCAGAGACAGAAGGGAACGAGGAAAGATGAAAAAAATAGGAAGAAATGATCCGTGCTGGTGCGGCAGCGGCAAAAAATACAAGCATTGCCATGAAGCATTGGAGACAAGACTGGCGGCAGAGGCGGACAAAGGGCATATTGTGCCGACAAGAGATTTGCTGAAAACACCGGAGCAGATTGCTGCGATAAAGGAGAGCTGTGCGATTAATATAGCGGTACTGGATTATGTGGCAGAGCACATCCGGGCCGGCGTGACCACGGAGGAGATTGACCAGTGGGTTTATAATGAAACGACAAAAATGGGCGCAATTCCGGCGCCGCTGGGCTATGAGGGCTTTCCTAAGAGTGTGTGCACCTCGATCAATGAACAGGTATGCCACGGGATTCCGTCGGAGAATGTGGTATTAAAGGACGGCGATATCATTAATGTAGATGTTTCTACTATCTATCACGGATACTTCTCTGATTCGTCCCGTATGTTCTGCATCGGAGAGGTCAGCCCGGAGAAGAAAAAGCTGGTGGATGTAGTGAAGGAATGCGTGGAGCTGGGCCTTAAGGAGGTAAAGCCCTGGGGCTTTTTAGGAGATATGGCAGAGGCTGTCCATGAACATGCCGAGGCCAACGGTTATTCTGTTGTGCGGGAAATCGGCGGACACGGAGTGGGCCTGGAGTTTCATGAGGAGCCGTGGGTCGGTTATATCGGAAAGCGGGGAACCGACATGATGCTGGTGCCCGGCATGATCTTCACCATAGAACCCATGATCAATATGGGAACCCATGAAGTATTTGTGGATGATGACGATAATTGGACGGTATATACGCAGGACGGTATGCCGTCCGCTCAGTGGGAAATCATGGTTCTGGTAACCGAGGATGGACACGAGGTACTGTGCTATTAGAAAAAAGACCGGCAGGATGCGGACGAAAGCTTGCATCTGCCGGTCTTTTCTTCTGAGAATGAAAGGGGGAATAAAAAGTTCTCAGAAATCTATATAAAGGAAATTGTTGTTAGGCGAGCCCAACGAAGGTTGCGCGCTTGTTATCGTTGGTCTCATTTAAGTATGTATTTATCATACAGGAGAAATGTGTCAATAATTTGACCAATTTCTAAAATTAATCTAAAACACTCTTACGGAAAACCAAAGAAAAGGTTACGCGGTACTGCTGAAAAGCACTGAAGAGCAGGACGGAAGGGCTGGAAGAAGGTGTTGAAGATCCGCTCCTGTTATGTTAAGATCGGATTAATAAAATTCAGAAAAGGAAAATATTTGCAGCTCAAATAAGGTGAAAAATATGGAAAGTTTTATCATTGCAGTCAATGCGGTCATACCGTTTTTAATCTATATCTCCTTCGGCTACGGAGTGAGGATGAGCGGCCTGGTGGACGAGGCCTTCATGAACCGGCTCAATAAGCTGATATTCCGTGCCTTCTTTCCTATTTTAATGTTTAACAACATGTATCAGATTAAAGGTGGCTTTAAGCTCAACGTAACTCTGGTCATCACGGCTGTGGCAAGCGTTCTGCTTCTGCAGCTGCTTCTGCTTCTGATTGTACCGCGTATTGTCAAAGAAAACCCGCGCCGGGGCGTTATTATCCAGGCTATCTACCGAAGCAACTTCGTCCTCTTCGGGATTCCTCTGGCCACCAACCTTTTCGGTGACGAGGGCGCTGTCCTGGCCTCCATGATGGTAGCCATTGTCATCCCGATATATAACGTGACAGCCGTCATCATCCTGGAGATGTTCCACGGCGGAAAATCAAATCCCGTGGTACTGGTGAAAAACGTCTGCACCAACCCCTTAATCCTGGGCGCTGCCGCAGGCCTTATCTTCTTTGCCCTGGGAATCCGTCTCCCATCCTCCATTGAAGGCCCCATCAGCCAGTTCGCCGGCATGACCACCCCGCTGGCTCTATTCGTCCTGGGAGGAACCCTGCACTTCTCCGCCATCCGCGGAAACCTGAGATATGTCGTTCCCTCCATGACCATCAAGCTGATAGCCCTCCCCGCGATTATCACCGTAATCGCCGTCGCCTTAGACTTCAGCGCGGTAGAACGCTTCGTCCTCTTCGAGATGTATGCCACCCCGGTAGCCACCGCTTCCTACTCCATGGCCCAAAACATGGGCAGAGACGGCGAACTGGCCGGCCAATTCGTAGTCCTAAGCACCGCCGCCTCTGTCCTCACGATCTTTTTATGGGTTTACTTCTTCACCAGCATCGGCTTTATCTAATTAAAAAGCCTGCCCAGACGACAGACGACCCCGGGACTGCAAGTCCCGGGGTCGAGGCGTTACTGTTCACACGTCTGCCAAAATGGCAGCCGTCTGACCAGACTTTATTTGTTAGTATGACTTCATCCCGGCCGTCCCGATCCGCACCAACGCCCGATGAAGACGTGCCTCCGCCAACTTCAAATCCTTCGTCGAAACATCCGTCCGCTTCAAAAGCTCTTCTGCCTTCTGTTTCGACACTTCAGCCCGCTTCACATCGATCTCTTCCTTCCACTCCCAGGTGGTCGGAATCAATCGGCAGACTCCATTCATCACAGAGAGCATGCCGCCGATACAGGCCGCGTGCCGCTCACTGCCATCCTCTAGTACAATATGCGCAGTACCCATGCCGACAGCCGTGCAATAATTACAATGTCTGGCCAGAATCGCCAGATCCCCATGGATTGTACGGCAGGATACGCTCTGCACCTGACCGTCAAACACAAGACGGTCCATAGAAACAATCTGTAAATGGAAGGTTGCCATAGCGTTTGCTCCCCTCCCTTCTACAGCTGCTGACTCTTTGCTTTTTCAAATACATCATCAATGGTTCCGGCGAATAAGAAGCAGCTCTCCGGAATCTCGTCGCATTCTCCGTCCAGAATCAGTTTAAAGCCGCGCAGGGTTTCCTTAAGCGGTACATACTGTCCGGCCATACCTGTGAACTGCTCGGCAACCGAGAAGCTCTGGGACAGGAAACGCTGTACCTTACGTGCTCTGGAAACAGTCAGCTTATCATCCTCAGAAAGCTCGTCCATACCCATGATGGCGATGATATCCTGAAGCTCTTTATAACGCTGCAGCACGCGCTGTACAGAACGTGCGATCTCGTAGTGCTCATTTCCCACAACCTCCGGAGAGAGGATACGGCTGGTAGAATCCAGCGGATCCACAGCCGGATAAATACCCTGGCTGGCAATGTCTCGGGAAAGTACAGTGGTTGCATCCAGGTGGGTGAAGGTGGTAGCCGGAGCCGGGTCCGTCAAGTCATCGGCAGGCACGTAAACAGCCTGTACGGAAGTGATGGAGCCCTTCTTCGTGGAGGTGATACGCTCCTGCAGAGCGCCCATCTCAGTAGCCAGAGTAGGCTGATAACCTACGGCGGAAGGCATACGTCCCAAAAGTGCGGATACCTCTGAACCGGCCTGGGTGAAACGGAAAATATTATCAATGAACAGCAGCACATCCTGGTTCTTTACGTCACGGAAATACTCTGCCATGGTAAGACCGGATAAGCCGACACGCATACGTGCTCCCGGCGGCTCGTTCATCTGACCGTAAACTAAAGCAGTTTTATCAATAACGCCGCTCTCCTTCATCTCGCCGTAAAGGTCATTTCCCTCACGGGTACGCTCGCCAACGCCTGTAAATACAGACAGTCCGCCGTGAGCGGTAGCTACGTTGTGGATTAACTCCATGATAAGAACGGTTTTTCCTACGCCGGCACCGCCGAACAGACCGATCTTACCGCCTTTTGCATAGGGGCAGATTAAGTCTACGACCTTGATACCGGTCTCCAGAATCTCTGTTGCCGGAGTCTGTTCCTCGTAGGAAGGCGCCGGACGGTGGATGGCCCAGCGTTCCTCTGTCTCAGGAGCCGGCATTTCATCTACCGGCTCGCCCAGAAGGTTAAATACACGTCCCAGGCATGCATCGCCGACCGGAACAGTGATGGGGCTTCCTGTATCGACAGCGTCCGTGCCGCGCACCAGCCCGTCTGTGGAGCTCATGGCGATGCAGCGGACAACGTCATCGCCGATCTGCTGGGCAACCTCTGCTACCAGCCGGCGGCCGTTTACATCAATCTCAATTGCATTCAGCAGTGCAGGCAGCTCGCCCTCTTTATAACGGATATCGAGTACGGGGCCGGTTACCTGAACCACCTTTCCAATATGTTTCTCACTCATATAAAAATCTCCTCATCAGGGCTGTTCTGCACCGGCCACAATCTCCGTAATTTCCTGGGTAATGCTGGCCTGACGTGCCCTGTTATAATAAAGGCTGAGCTGTTCAATCATCTCGCCTGCGTTCTTTGTGGCAGCATCCATGGCAGTTCTTCTGGCGGCCAGCTCGCTGGCTACCGACTCGCACATAGCGCCGTAAATTAAGCCTGCCAGGTATTCCGGCACAATGGCATTAAATACACTTTCGCTGTCCGGCTCATACAGAATCAGGGAACGGATGGTTTTCGCATCCTTTTCTTCTGTTTCCGTGAAATCGTCAAGGGGCAGAAGAGAAGATACCTCCGGTCTCTGCGAAAGCATGGAAAGGAAGCTGGTATAGCAGAGAGCTATGTGGCCGAAATCTCCGTTGCAATAAGCCTTGCACAGGATTTTGGACATCTCAAAGCAGTCAGACACCGAAATGTCGCCTGCTTCGGAGAAGCTTTCGGACAGGATCTCTATCTTACGGCGCTTACAGTATTCCACAGCCTTCTTTCCGATGGGAAGAACCGAGTATTCCTTTCCCTTTGCCTGGGTCTCCAGAAGCTTAAACAGATTGGAATTGTAGCCGCCGGCCAGTCCGCGGTCACCGGCGATGATCACGTAGCACCATTTCTGGTTTGGATTCGCCTTGGTGTAGGGGGATGTAAAATCCGTATTGCCGGCTGCAATATCTGACAGCGTTTCGTGGAGTACCTGGAAATAGGGGCGGCTCAAATCCGCGCGCTCCTTGGCCTTACGCAGCTTGGAGGATGCTACCAGCTCCATTGCCTTGGTAATCTGCATGGTGCTCTGTATGCTCTTCATACGGAGCTTCACGGCTTTCATATTAGCGGCCATGGTTTTCCTCCTTTATAATAAGCATCATGATCTGGTTTTTAAGAATTTCTCCGTATAATCATTCAGAGCAGTTCTAAGCTTCGCCTCTGCATCCTTGTCCAGATTTCCGGTAAGCTGGATGGAGCTCATGGCAGAAGTGCCGTTTGCATCCGTATCCAGGAACGGATAGAGGCCTGCCTCGTACTCCTGAATATCAGAAGCTTCCACGCGGGTTAAGATGCCGTTTACAGCAGCGTAAAGAATGGCAACCTGCTTCTCAACCGGAACCGGCGTACTGCGTCCCTGCTTTAATACCTCCACGATACGCTCGCCCTGAGCCAGACGTGCCTTGGTATCGGCATCCAGATCGGAACCGAACTGGGCAAAGCTCTGCAGCTCGCGGTACTGAGAGTAAACAAGCTTTAAGGTACCGGCAACCTTCTTCATGGCCTTGATCTGAGCGTTGCCGCCTACTCGCGATACGGAAATACCCGGGTTAACCGCAGGCATGATACCGGAGTGGAAAAGCTCGGTCTCCAGGAAAATCTGGCCGTCGGTGATGGAGATAACGTTGGTCGGAATATAGGCAGATACGTCACCGGCCTGTGTCTCAATGACAGGAAGGGCAGTTAAGGAGCCGCCTCCCTTGGCATCGGAAAGCTTTGCAGCACGCTCTAACAGACGGGAGTGCAGATAGAATACATCACCCGGATAAGCCTCACGTCCCGGCGGACGGCGAATCAGCAGGGAGAGGGCACGGTAGGCCACTGCGTGCTTACTTAAATCGTCATAGATAATCAGGACATGTTTGCCCTTATTCATAAAATACTCACCCATGGCACAGCCGGAATAGGGAGCGATAAACTGCAGCGGGCTGGACTCAGAAGCCGTTGCCGCTACGATAATGGTATAATCCATAGCTCCGCCTGCCTGCAGCTCGGATACGAGGCTGGCAACCGTGGAACGTTTCTGGCCGATGGCTACATAAATACAGATAACATCCTTGCCCTTCTGGTTTAAGATGGTGTCTGTAGCGATAGTTGTCTTACCGGTCTGACGGTCTCCGATGATTAACTCACGCTGTCCGCGTCCAATGGGAATCATGGAGTCAATCGCCTTAATACCGGTCTGCAGAGGTTCCTTTACGGGCTGGCGGTCACAGATGCCGGGGGCCTGGGACTCAACCGGGCGGAACTCTGAGGTTTCAATTGGGCCTGCGCCGTCGATGGGCTGGCCGATGGCATTTACAACACGTCCGATCATTGCTTCGCCTACCGGTACAGATACAACCTTGCCGGTACGCTTTACCGTCTGTCCTTCACTGATCGCCTGATCGGATCCGAACAATACGACAGAGACGCTTGCTTCTTCTAGGTTCTGGGCCATTCCGAAGGTGCCGTCTTCAAATTCCAGAAGCTCGCCGGACATACAGTTGGTAAGTCCGCTGACTCTGGCAATACCGTCGCCGACCATCAGGACGGTTCCGGTTTCGCTCTGCTCAATGGCATTCTGGTAATATTTGATCTGGCTGCGAATGACCTTGGATATCTCTTCAGGTTTTAATTGCATTCCATTCACATCCTTTATACGATGATTTCGGTAATTTTCTTACGCAGGCTTAAAAGGCGTCCCAAGGCTGTGCCGTCAAGCTGCTTTCCTTCCAGCTCCACACGCAGACCGCCGAGGAGAGACTTGTCCACCTTCTGTGTAAGTACGATAGTTTTTTTGCTTAAGTCCTCCAGCTTCTGCTTCAAAGCGGCGGCCTGGGCCTCGCTCAAAGAAACAGCGCTGGTTACTACAGCCTCTGCGATGTTGTGATCCGTATTGTAGCGGATCCGGAATTCCTCGCAGCAGCCGCCGAATTCCCGAAGCGTGCCATTCTCACATAAAATCCCTAAGAAGTTCAGAAGATAGGGCTGAATCTGGCCGCCGAAGGCTTTTTTAAGGAGCGAAACCCGCTCTGTCTTCGGAATAGACGGCTCCGATAAAAGGGTCAGATAGTCGGGATTTTCCCGAAAGATCCGGCGGACGGATTCCATCTCTTCCATCATAGCTTCCGTGAGTGCCTCTTCTGCGGCAAGGTCATAGAGACTGCCGCCGTAAAGTTTGGCAGTTTTCGTCATGATGCCTCACCTACATTCTCAATAAACTCGTCGATCAGTTTTTTGTGATCCTCTTCGCTGATTTCACGTTCAACTACCTTGCCGGCAATCTCCATGGCAATGCCGCCGATCTCATTCTTAATATCGTTGACAGCTTTTTTCTTCTCCTGAAGAATGTCTGCTTCAGCCTTGGCTTTTATGCCTGCAGCCTGAGACTGAGCCTCCGTAAGGATAGCTTCGCTACGGGCAGCTGCATCCTTCTGTGCACTCTGGAGAATGGAATTTGCCTCAGCCTTTGCCTTGGTTAAGCTGGCCTCATAGCCGGCCTTTAAGGTCATGGCTTCATTTTTTGCCCTCTGGGCATCCTGGATCTCGGCATCTGCCAGAGCTTTCCGTTTCTCCAGCATGGCATTGATCGGTTTAAATAAAAAGCGCTTAATCAGGTACATCTGAAGAAACAGGTTCAGGATCTGGAAAATAAAGGTCCACGGTACAATGGTTACTAATTCCTGTGTTTGCATTTTTTCCCTCCTGTCTTGTGGAACATGTTATATTTCCGCGGATTGATTAGGACAGGAAGTTCATGAATGTACCAGGTGCAACGAAAATGAGCAGAAGGCCGGTAACGAAACCGTAAATACCGGTGGTCTCTGCGATAGCACAGCCTAACAGCATGGTGCTTGTTACATCACCCTTGCACTCCGGCTGGCGTCCGATGGCCTCCAGAGCCTTTGCAACTGCATTACCTTCACCAATACCAGGTCCGACACCGGCAATAAGAGCACATCCGGCACCAATTGCACAACCTGCTAAAGCAATACCACGAGCGAGCATCTGAAAATCTGTCATAATTATTTCCTCCTACTTGTTTAAAAATATTTGTAAAAAAACATTATCCCTCTGCCGCATTAGCAATATACATAATTGTCAGCATACTGAAAATGAATGCCTGCATCACGCCTGAGAACCAGTCAAAATAGATGCCTGCAATGGCGGGAATACCAAAATCCAGGAACGGGATACTGCCCAGAACCTGTCCCAACGCACCCGGGATCCAGCCTAATAAGGCGGAAGAGGCGATGGCCAGGGCCGCATAAATCAGCCCGTTGATTACAACGCCGGACAGAATGTTGCCGAAGTGACGGCAGGCCATACTGACAGGGGTTGCGAGTTCAGAAAGGATATTGAAAGGAGTCATCACCGGAATCGGTTCCGTGAAGCCCTTCAGATATCCCAAGAGTCCGCCGGCTTTGATCTTGTTGGATGTGATCATGGTAAATACCACAACTGCCCAGGCTGCCTCTGTGGAGAGGTCTGCTGTAGGGCTTCGCAGTCCGATCAGGCTGATGAGATTGGATACAACGCTTGTCGCAAACAGGGCGGCTACGAACGGAATCATCTTATCGAATTTCGTTCCGCCGGTATTGTTGCGGACCAGGTTGTTGGCCATATCCACCAGCATTTCGGCAAAGGCCTGACGCTTTGAGATATTTTCGATCCTTAGGTCCCTCGTGAGCCAGATGCATAAACCTGTGATCAATGCCATAACAATCCAGCTGACCACAAGCGTCTCCGAGATCAGAATATCGCCCAGAACAGGAATTCCGGTAGGAATTCTGAAATAAATGGCAGCACCTGAAATGTCAAAATTCATACGCTCATGTTCATCTCCTTTCTTTTGATAAATTTTATTTTATTATTCCCAGAATGCCCCTCAACTTAATACACATACTGGGTAAAAATAACGGAATGATTCCTGCGGCCCCATTGAAGCAGGGGAGCGCGAAAGCAAGCACTACCCACAGAAGCTGCGACAGGGTGCGGAAGCGGTAACTGGCCTTCATGGATTTGTAGGCCTCCTCTTCATTTTGCGTCGATGCAATCTTCTGTACGGTCAGTCCCATGAAAAAGAAGTTTCCGACAGCAACCAGGGCGCCTAACATACCGCCCAATATTACTTTATAGCCGAAGGGGACTGCGTCCGGCATAAAACGGTGCAGAAACCAGAAGGCCAGAAACATAAGGAGAGTGCCTGTAAGTGTTCCTGCTGCAATATAGAGCGTTTCTTTTTTTACCGCAGGCTGAATCTGCATGACCGATACGCCTCCTTTCTAAATGTGATACAGCTGTTTTATATATAATGTTTATATATAATATAGCAGGTTTACGATAATGACAACACGAAACACGAGGATGAAAAACGGCGTTAAGAAAATGTTAAAATTTCGTATTCCTGAAAAACGTTCCCGAAGCAGTGAAGCTTTGGAAACGAATTATTTGTGTTCATTGAACGCCGTTCCGGACGGTTTTCTCTTTTTTTCCTGTTTCATGATGGCCAGATATACCTTATAAGCCGTCATGGCTGATCCGCCTAGCCCAAAAAAAAAGCCCGGAAGGTAAATCCAGCCGGCCAAAGAAAAGCGGTTGCAAAGCCAGCTGCATAAAAGAATGCAGATAAGAAGCGGAACTGTCAGAGACAGTCCGATCTGGCTTAGCATGGTAAGTTGTCGCATAATATGAGGCCATTCTTTCATAAATCCTCCACAAGCTGTAAAAATCGAACTCTAGTCAATTATATACTATTTTAGGGTAAATCACAAGTTTTTTTGTGAGAAATAACAAAAAACAACAGAAGAATTGTAACGATTCGGAACCGCATCTGGATATGCAGTTTGGAGGCTTTTGGGGAAGCACTGCAGGCGGAACAGAATTTCTTGTATTTTACAGTCAAATAAGATATGATTTTAGCAAAAGTCTGATGCGGAATCAGAATGGGAATGAGGCGGAGACGGAAAGCGAGGAAATATGAAATGAAAATCGTGGTGTTGGACGGATATACGGAAAATCCGGGTGATTTAAGCTGGGCGCCGTTAGAGGCCCTTGGAGAAACCGTCATCTATGATCGGACCCCGGCTGGGAAGACGGTGGAGCGGATTGGGGATGCCGAGGCGGTATTGACGAACAAGACGGTTCTTACAGATGAAATTATGGCGGCCTGCCCCAAGCTTACCTATATCGGGGTTCTGGCCACCGGGTACAATGTGGTGGATACGGAGGCTGCGAAGAGACGGGGAATAACCGTTACCAATATTCCGACTTATGGGACGGATACGGTGGGGCAGTTTGCCATTGCGCTGCTTTTGGAGATTTGCCATCGGATCGGCTGTCACGATAAAACCGTGCACGAGGGCCGCTGGGAGAACAGTGTGGACTGGTGTTATTGGGACTATCCGCTTTTGGAGCTGGCGGGGAAAACCATGGGCATCATCGGCTTCGGCCGGATCGGCCAGGTGACAGGCCGGATTGCGAAAGCCCTGGGAATGCGCGTGCTGGCATGTGACAGCCGCCCGTGTGAAAGCGGAAGGGCACTGGCAGAATACGTATCTCTGGATGAGCTTCTGGCAGAAGCGGATGTTATTTCCCTGCACTGTCCGCTGACATCGGAGACGAAGGGCCTGATCAATAAGGAACGGATTGAAAAAATGAAGGACGGAGTGATTTTGATCAACAATTCCAGAGGACCTCTGGTTGAAGAACAGGATCTGGCGGATGCTTTAAACAGCGGGAAGGTCTATGCAGCCGGACTGGATGTGGTTTCCACAGAGCCGATCCGAAGCGACAATCCGCTGCTGCGCGCCAAAAACTGCATCATCACGCCGCATATCAGCTGGGCCAGCAGGGAGAGCCGACAGAGGCTGATGGATATTGCAGTGGAGAATCTCAGACAGTTTATGAACGGAACGCCGGTTCATGTGGTAAATGAGTAGCAGAGAGGGGAGCTGCACAAAGCAACGTTTTGTGCAGCTCCCCTGTATTTTCATTCTTTTTGAGTCCTGAGAAGGCTTAAGCCGGAATGAATTTCTTTATTTTTTCTTATGGTACAGATAACGCGGGATACCATCCACCATAACCGGTGATACGTCTCCCTGAATCAGAGGCCGTACGTAATTGATAAATTCTTCTGTCACATAGGTTCCGTCCTCTGTAATCCATTCTCTCGGAACCACTTTCTCTACGTTGGATACCTTATGAACATTTCGAAGATCCGTGGTGGACTGATACGGATCGTCGGAAAGACGTGTCAGGATTACCATCTCGCCGGTATCCCCCTCATCGGCAGCCTTGACAGCAGCGCCGCCTACCTGGAATGCTTCCAGAATATCGATACGGGATGCCAGGTGGGAAGCAGCACGCTGCATGGAGCTTAACTCAATACTTCTGGTCTTGCAGCCGATCTCCTGGGAAAGGCGGCGGGCCAGATAATTGGCAGTTCCGGTCAGCTGTTTGTGGCCGAATGCATCCACAAAGTCAATGCCGTCAGTCAGCTCGCATACATAGCGTCCGTCAGCCAGACGGATTCCTTCGGAAACAGCCACAACCACGAAGGATTTAGTTTCCAGAAGCTTCTTTACACGGGCCAGGAAATCATCAATATCAAAGGAAAGCTCCGGTAAATAGATCAGATCCGGGCCTTCGCAGTCCTCACCTCTGGAGAGAGCAGCGGATCCAGTCAGCCAGCCGGCATTGCGTCCCATGATCTCAACGATGGTAACGAGTCCTTTATTGTAAATCAGGGCGTTGCTGTCCTGAATGATCTCTTTTACAGAGGTGCCGATATATTTGGCGGCGCTTCCGTAGCCCGGTGTGTGGTCTGTCAGAGCCAGGTCATTGTCAATGGTCTTCGGCACGCCGAGGAACTTGGTGGGATGTCCCTTCAGGATAGCGTAATCGGACAGCTTTTTGATGGTATCCATGGAATCATTTCCGCCGATGTAGATGAAGCATTCGATATCCAGCTTCTCAAGGATTGCGAAAATCTTCTCATAGGTTTCGATGCTCTCGTGGATTTCCGGAAGCTTATAGCGGCAGGAACCGAGATAAGCAGCGGGAGTTCTCTTTAAAAGCTCGATGTCCAGATCACTCTGGATGTGCTCGGATAAATCGACGTAGTCTTCATTTAAAAGGCCCTGGATGCCGTGACGCATGCCGTAAACCTTCGGAGCTCCTCTGTCAATGGCGGTGCGGTATACGCCGGCAAGACTGGAGTTGATGGCAGCAGTCGGGCCGCCGGATTGTCCAACAATTACATTTCCTTTCATAGTTAACCCCTCCAAATATGATAATAAAACTATTATATCAGTTTTAAACGTTTTCAACAACAAAAAGTCCGTGTTTTTGGTAAATTTCTGAAAAGAATTTATAATTTTTTGAATTTGGGCAGCGCGGATTTGAGGGGCATGATTCCTCAATTGCACAATAAGCAGCATTGTGTTATAATGACTGTATAAATGAATCATACAAAAGACCTGCAGGAGAAGAATGGGCGACATTTTATGATAGGCAGGAAAGCGGCCTGTCAGATACCAGCGAGGAGAAGGAATATGAAACAGACAGCACTTGTGATCATGGCGGCCGGAATCGGAAGCCGTTTTGGAGGCGGGATTAAGCAGTTAGAGCCGGTGGGGCCCAGCGGAGAGATTATCATGGATTACTCTATCCATGACGCATTGGAGGCCGGATTTAACCGGATTATTTTTGTCATCCGCCGTGATCTGGAAAAGGATTTCAAAGAAGTGATTGGAAACCGGATTGAGAAAATTGCACCGGTGGCTTATGCATATCAGGAGATGACGGATCTGCCGGAGGGCTTTGAGGTTCCGGAGGGGCGGAAGAAACCCTGGGGAACCGGTCAGGCTGTTTTGAGTATCCGGAATATTATTAAGGAACCGTTTCTGGTCATCAATGCGGATGATTATTACGGAAAAGAGGCATTCGGGAAGATTCACTATTACATGGTAGAGCAGATGGATGAATCGGCTCCGGTATATGATATCTGCATGGGAGGTTTTATTCTGGCCAACACCTTAAGTGAAAACGGCGGTGTGACCCGCGGTGTCTGTGAGATGACGGAAGGCGGCATCTTAGAGCGCGTAACGGAAACCTATAATATAGAAAAGACACCGGACGGCATGCGTGCTGCAGATAAGGAAGGCAATCCAGTAACCGTAAGAGAGGATCAGCATGTCTCTATGAATATGTGGGGCTTAACCCCTGCTTTTGTGAGCGAGCTGGAAAAAGGCTTCCCGGAATTCCTGTCCGGCTTAAAAGAGGGGGATTTAAAATCAGAGTACCTGCTTCCCAGCATTATTGATAAAATGATCCGGGAAAAACGTGCGAAAGTAAAGGTTTTAGAGACCAGGGATCGCTGGTTTGGCGTGACCTATAAGGAAGACAAGGAAGGCGTGGTTGAATCTATCCGGAATCTGATCCGTCAGGGTGTTTATCCGGAACATTTATTTTAGAGTAAAATAGTGCGATCAATCAGTGGCAATTTAAAAAATCCTGCATATGATACCATATAACCTTATGCCATGGGAGGTATGGGAATCAGATGCAGGATTTTTTTAGTGGAGGGCTGCGGTCGCAGGAAACACATCCAAAACCGGAACCCTACCAGCTGTACAGGCGGGATCAGAATATGCAGCCGGAGCTTCAGCGGACGATTCGGGACTTCGAATATTTCAAAAGCATGTATCCTCAGGGGGCCAAGAAGCTGCAGCAGTATGTGGAAGAGGTCTGCGATGAGATGGAATATGAGGGAAGTCCTATCTATGATGAATATCCGGATCGCGTGCTGATGGAGCAGATGCTGTTAAAAATCAGAAGAAAGGCGGCTGACTGGCAGAATGGGGAGGACATAAACAGCGGCCTGCAGCCGGAAAGCCAGCGGCAGCAGGCAGATACATTAGAGAGCGCTGAAAAGCTGCAGATGGATAACAGCCTGCTCTGGTCAGAACGGACTGAATCCATAATCCGGTCAGGACAGAGCGCTGCAAATGAAGCAGAGCCGGAGGGCTTCTCTGAAATGGGAGAAGAGCAGGCGGATGCGGAGAAACGCGTATTAACAGAGAAAGCCGCCGTACAGGAGGAAAACAGCGGAATAAGCGAAATACAGGAATTAAAAGAGCCTTGTCAGGAATCATGCGTAAGGGTTTCCTACGGTCCGGTTCGGGGAGAGTGTCAGGGGAAGGCAGAAGGCTATCAGAGCTGGGAAACTGCGCCGGTCCGGATGCAGGAGAGCGATGAATTCGGCGTGCGCAGAGGCCCGCGCCCGCCGCAGGGTCCATGGGGTCCGCCGTCAGGTCCGTCGCGTCCGCCGCAGGGTCCGTGGGGCCCGCCGTCAGGTCCGTCGCGTCCGCCGCAGGGTCCGTGGGGTCCGCCGTCAGGCCCGCGCCCGCCGCAGGGTCCATGGGGCCCGCCGCCAGGTCCGCGCCCGCCGCAGGGTCCGCAGGGTCCGTGGGGTCCGTCGCGTCCGCCGCAGGGTCCGTGGGGTCCGCCGTCAGGTCCATCGCGCCCGCCGCAGGGCCCGTGGGGGCCTCCGCCGCGCCCATGGGGGCCGCCGTCTAACCGGCCGGGCGGTCAGAATTTTTTTGGGGATTTGCTGAGTGTTCTTTTGTTTAATGAGCTGCAGGGAAGACGCTGCCGTTCCGGGCGCTGCTGGTAAGATGTGAAGGCAGCTGAAAGAGGGACTGATGTGAAAACAGATATACGTTTTGCATCAGTCCCTTTTTGCCGGCCCAGCGATGCCCCATTTCCGGAATCTGTGGAATTTGCCCGGTGGTTGTGGTATAATATCGCCAGATATTATACCTGCGCATGCCGGTTTCTGCGTCAGGCAGAAATCCGTGCGCTAAAATCCGTCGGAGACACCGTGTCCAACGGACATGGATACTAAACGTAAAATGAGACAGAAATATCCCAAAATGAAATTGCAGTATAAAGGAACAATTTATGAAAAAACTTATCAAGAAACACCTGATCTTACTGATTATATTTATCGTTGCAGTGATGGTCTATTTCGGCTTATCCTTCATGAAAAATGACGAGGGAAATGCCGCTTATACCTCCATTGAGGATGCCAACCTCCCGGTGGCCTGTGTGGAGATGTTTGGAATCCGGATGAATGCTCTCTACGGTTTTACGGAGAATCTTCCAAAGAGCGCCGGCCGCAGTGATTTGGCAGTTCTGCCTGCGGATCGTCGTCTTTCAATCTGCTTTGAGGATGTGGATTCTAAGGTGGAGGGAATCCAGTATGAGATCCGCAGCCTGGATGGGGAGCGGCTGGTAGAGCGGACAGCAGTGGAAACATGGAGCATGGAGAGTCGGGAGGTTCACGCGGAGCTTCCGATTCAGAATCTTCTGACAAAGGATGAAGAATATCTTCTGACCCTGATGCTTTCGACCCAGGAACACCCGGCGGTGTATTATTATATGAGAATTGTTTCAACCGACAATACTCATATAGAAGAGATGCTTCAGCTGGCCATGGAATTTTCAGAGAAATCCTTTGATTACAATGCGGCCAGAGATTTGACGACATATTTGGAAACAGATCTTAATGCAGATAACAGTTCTCTGGGCCGCACCACGTTAAAAAACAGCTTTACCCAGCTGACATGGCGCGGGATGGAGATGGAACGGGTCAGTGAAATTTCCGTTCATTTAAAAGAAATGCAGGGAATTATGGGCACCTTCGAACTGGAATATGTGGCAGGCCGTACGAAGGATGGGAGGCAGAAGGAATACTATGATGTGACAGAGAGCTTTACCATGCGGCAGGGAGCCCAGAGAATTTATATGATGGACTATGATCGCCGCGTCAATCAGATCTTTTCCGGCGAGGATCGCCTCTACTCGGACAAGCGGATTATGCTTGGCATTTCCGATGCGGACGAGCTTCAGGCAGTCAGCGATGCCTCAGGAAAATATAAGGCGTTTGTGGCCAACCGGGCCCTGTGGTGCTACGATGTATCCAGCGGCCAGAGTACCAAGGTTTTTGCTTTCCGAAAGAGCGAAGATGATCTGAGGATGAATTTCAATTCCCATGGAGTCCGGATTTTATCGGTCAGTGAGGACGGAAATGTGGATTTTCTGGTGTATGGCTACATGAACAGGGGAAATCATGAGGGAACGACCGGAGCCGCCTTATACCGTTATGAGAGCGGGGATAATACCTTGACCGAACGGCTGTACCTGCCGGTGGAGGAGGATTATTGGAGCCTGCGCCAGGATGTGAATCAGCTGAGCTTTTTAAGCAGCAGTCAGACTCTGTATCTTCTGCTGAATCACGCAGTATACGGCGTGGATCTTGCCGGAAAAGAATACATGGTAGTGGCAGACGGGCTGACGGAGGAAAATTTTGCCGTCAGTGCTGACGGTTCCCGGATTGCTTGGCAGGAGGGAGAGGATATCTACAGTTCCACTAAACTGAATGTGATGGATCTGCAGAGCGGCAAAAAAGATGAGATTCAGATGGGGGATGGAACCGTGATCCGGCTGGTGGGCTTTGTAGGCAGTGATTTAGTCTACGGTCTGGCTCATGCGGGAGAAACCCTGAGCTCTGACGGGCGCATAACGGGTCTGCCTCTCTACGCAGTGGAAATTGTGGGAACTACAATGGAGACAGAAGCCCGATACGAAAAGGAAGGCGTTTTTCTGGAACGGGTGGAGATACAGGACAGCCGTGTCCATCTGACAAGGATGCGGAGAAACGGCTCCTCCTATGAACCGATTGAAGAAGACACGCTGGTATGCAACGAGGATGTGACTCTGGATCCTTTGGCCGGTATTGGCTATCTGGCTGACAGTGAGTACGGCCGTGTCTATTTCGTGCAGCTGAATGCCGGAGATATGAAGGGGCGGGATGTGCAGGTCCATGTTCCGAAACGGGCAGTGGCTGAGGAAAATAATGAGATTAAACTGAAAGCAAACCGCACTCTGAAGGACAGGATGTATTATGCCTACAGTCAGGGCCGGATGAATGGGATGTTTGTGGATTTCGCCAGTGCCGTGGCTGCGGCTTATGACGGAATGGGACTGGTAACAGATGAAAACGGCTGTGTATTCTGGAGCCGGGTCAACCGGAATTCGGCCAGAACGATCAAGGAAGTATCCAGCGAAGCCGTTCTGACGCAGCGGTATCTATCCGAAATGGCTCAGGGGACAGAAGTCTCCTCCGACAAAACCCGTCTCATCGATGCCCGCGGCCTGACTCTAAATCAGGCACTCTACTTCGTTTCCAGGGGAAAGCCTGTGGTAGCTTACATCGGAAATGGAAGCTATGGTCTGATTTACGGTTATGATCAGTACAACATTTCCTGCCTTTGGTATCCGGGAACCGAGTTCGCATACACGGATAAAATGGGCTTAAACGATGCCGCTGCCTTTTTCGAAGCCAACGGCGGAAATGACTTCGTCTGCTTCCTCGCTCCGTAGACGTGCAAATCAAACCTTTACAAATCAGGGGTTTGTGGTATAATATCGTCAGATATTATACCTGCGCCTATCGGTTTCTGCGTTGAGCAGAAATCCGTGCGCTGAAATCCGTCGGAGACATCGTGTCCGACGGACACGATATAATATCCGCGAACCCCATATCACCAAGCAAACATACACATGGAATCAGGCCGAAAGCAAACAGGTACTCCCGATTCCGTTTCATATAAATTACAGAGGTGCCAGATGGAACAATATATTATGAAAGGCGGCAATCCCCTGGTTGGTGAAGTAACCATCAGTGGTGCCAAAAATGCCGCACTTGGTATTCTAGCCGCATCGATTATGACCGATGAGGACGTATTGATAGAGAACCTTCCGGATGTGAGGGACATCAACGTTCTTCTGGAAGCCATTGAGAATATAGGAGCTGCCGTAAGACGAATCGATCGCCATACTGTCCGCATTAACGCAAAAGAGATCCGGGAAGTCAGCGTGGATGACGAATATATCCGCAAAATCCGCGCCTCCTATTACTTCATCGGAGCGCTTTTGGGCAAATACAAAAGTGCCGAGGTTCCGCTTCCGGGCGGATGCAATATCGGCAGCCGCCCCATTGACCAGCATTTAAAGGGCTTCCGTGCGCTGGGAGCTAAAGTAGAGGTGGAAAAGGGAGCTGTTGTGGCTCATGCCATCGATCTGGTGGGCAGTCATATTTACCTGGATGTCGTATCGGTCGGGGCGACCATCAATATTATGATGGCAGCGACTCTGGCAGAGGGAGAAACCATTATTGAAAACCCGGCCAAAGAGCCGCATGTGGTAGATGTGGCTAACTTTTTAAACAGCATGGGAGCCAATGTAAAGGGAGCCGGAACAGATGTCATTCGTATTAAAGGCGTGAAGCATCTCCATGGAACGGAATATTCCATTATTCCCGATCAGATTGAAGCAGGCACCTTTATGTGCGCCGCCGCTATCACCCGGGGTGATGTGATGGTGCAGAATGTCATTCCCAAGCATCTGGAGGCCATCAGCGCCAAGCTCATTGAGCTGGGCTGTGAGGTGACAGAATTTGATGAGGCTGTCCGCGTAGTAGGCCGCCCCAGACACCGCCATACAGATATCAAAACCCTGCCGTATCCGGGATTTCCGACGGATATGCAGCCGCAGATCACAGTGACTCTGGCGTTGGCGGAAGGTACCAGCATCGTGACGGAAAGTATCTTTGAAAACCGTTTCAAATACGTAGATGAGCTGGCCCGCATGGGCGGAGCCATCAAGGTAGAAGGAAATACAGCCATCATCAGCGGAGTAAAGAAATTAACCGGAGCACAGGTCAATGCACCGGATCTGAGAGCCGGCGCTGCGCTCGTTATTGCCGGTCTGGCTGCGGAAGGATATACGACGGTCGATGAGATTGGCTATATCCAGCGCGGATACGAGAATTTTGAGAAAAAGCTGCAGGGTCTGGGCGCTATGATAGAAAAGGTGGATTCTGAGAAGGAAGCGCAGAAGTTTAAGCTGAGGGCAGTCTGAAGATTGGCCGGACAGCTTATGACGGAAGGAATGTCAGAGGAATCGTGACAATCGTGACACAAAGTTAAGAATATATAGCAAGGAAAGCCGGTACAGTGGAAAAATGTGTTCCGTATTACTGTACTGGCTTTCCTTGCTTTTATCTTTTCTTTTCTTCCAGCAACGCTTTTAGACGGGCGATTTCGCTGTCCTTTTCTTCCAATAGATTCTGTTGCTTTTCTATTTCAATCTGCTGCTGCTCCACCATATATTGGACGGTATTGGAGTCATATTCGCTGAGTATTTCTGAGTACATATTTATCAGCTCTCCTTTCCTGTGACGAAAGTGAAATACCTGGCGGTACAGCTCTTTAAATTCGGGATAGGCAGCGATGATCTTCTGGATATCACTCATCTGATCAGATGCAAGAAAGAGCAGCCAGGCAACAGACTTTTCTTCTATAGTTTTATTGTGATAGATTGCCTGAAAAATGTCAAGAGGAATCAGCAGATATTCCTGAAGCATGTCCAATTCCGGGCCTGTATTGAAGGTCTGTTTTCCGTAGTGCATATAGACATCCGGCATGGCGTGAAATTCTCCGGTACTCCTTTTAAACAGGACAATGGTGTAGACCTTTTTGATATCCCGGTAGGAAAAGTGCTTCTTCTCCTTTCTTTTCTGTGCTCTGATTTGGGCATACTGGCGCATGACCAGGTCACTGGAATAACAGGCGCACCGGGCGCCGGGGAAAAAGTAACCGACTCTCTGTATTTCCACATTGACCAGGGAACCGTCCGCCAGCTGTACCAGCAGATCCATGATTAAAAGAGAACTGTCCTCTGTCATGCGCAGAGATTCGTTGGGCAGAGCCCGCAGAATAGTAATCTTCTGGTGGAGCCATATACTCAGAAGCTCCTCCAGACGCTCAGGATGCACATCGGGATGGAAAATATTTTTAAATACAGCATCATAGGTGATGCTTAACCCCCGTATGCCCATACAGAATTCTACCATTTCATTCTGCAGGGGCTCTGACAGCAGAAGAAAAGAGGACCAGAGCAAGGGATCGGAGCGAAGCTCTGTCAGAACCGCTTCCCTCGTGACTGTCGTTTTGATGAGTTCCCCATCCGAGACCGATGCGGATATTTCTGAAAAGTTACTGTCTGAAACGGCCGGAAGCGGTGTCTGGTCTTTATTTTGCTTTTTAGATTTGTCCATAAAGATACCTCCTGACATAATAAGATAAAAGTGATAATTTTGGCGATACGCCGTTTGGAATATAAGAAATTCCAGAATGTTCACGGGCAGAATGCCGTGAATGATAAGTTTGAGTATAGCAGAAGGAAAATGCACTTGTCAATCCAGTTCCTGCCCGGATAAGAGTCAGAAAAAATAAAAGAAGATTATAGAAGAAAATGCTTGCAAATCCTTGAAAAATCTGCTATCATAACTATTCGTGATATATTAACAAAGATCCTTACTCCCTGCTGGAGTCAGGGGGTCAGAGACCACAAGGAGGTAAAAAGAGCATGAACAAATATGAATTAGCAGTTGTTCTTAGCGCAAAACTCGAGGACGAAGAGAGAGCCGCAGCAATGGAAAAGGTGACAGGATACATCACACGTTTCGGCGGTACTGTAACTGACATTGATGAATGGGGTAAGAAGAGATTAGCTTACGAGATTCAGAAGATGAAAGAAGGATTCTACTACTTCGTACACTTCGAGTCTGATTCCGTATGCCCGAACGAAGTGGAGTCCCACATTCGTATCATGGAGCCGGTTATCAGATACTTATGCGTAAGACAGGATGCATAAATAGAGAAAGAGTGATCGTATGAATAAAGTAATTCTAATGGGTAGATTAACCAGAGACCCGGAAGTGAGATACTCCCAGGGCGAGCGCGCCATGGCAATTGCCAGATACACATTGGCTGTAGACAGAAGAGGCCGCAGAGGCGGCAGCGATGACGGCATGCAGACAGCGGATTTCATTCCCTGTGTTGCTTTTGACAGAGCAGGCGAGTTCGCAGAGAGATACTTCCATCAGGGAACCAAAATTGTGGTAACCGGAAGAATCCAGACTGGCAGCTACACCAATAGAGACGGTCAGAAGGTATATACGACAGAAGTAATCGTAGAAGATCAGGAATTTGCAGAAAGCAAGAACGCAGCAGGCGGCGGAAACCATGACGGCGGATATCGCCCGGCAGAGCGTCCGGCACCGTCCAGCGCAATCGGCGATGGATTTATGAATATTCCTGACGGAGTTGAAGACGAAGGCCTTCCTTTTAACTAGTATCTGTTAAAAATCGGGAATCGGTCCCCCGAAAGGAGAAGGACAGGCTGTGAAACAGCAGGGAGCTGCTGATTTTGTAAAGGAGGAAACACCAATGGCATTCAATAAAGGCGATAGAGCAGACGCTTCCAAAGTAAGAAGAGGCGGTATGCGCAGAAGAAAAAAAGTTTGTGTATTCTGCGGCGAGAAGAACGGAGTTATCGATTACAAGGACGTTAACAAGTTAAAAAGATACGTATCTGAGAGAGGAAAAATCCTTCCCAGAAGAATCACAGGCAACTGTGCAAAACATCAGAGAGCTCTTACTGTAGCTATCAAGAGAGCAAGACATTTAGCTCTGATGCCGTATACCTGCGATTAATTAAGAATCGGAAGATCCCCCCTGTCCGGAAGGATATGGGGGATTTTTATTATGGTGCGCCGTACAGGAAATCTATCTGCGGGCTCTCTGTTCAGCAATATCTGTACGTTCGGCGCCTCTGGCGCAGAAAGGAGTTTAATTTGGAGCTTACCTTAAAACCCTGGGAAAAACAAGACGGAGAAAAATTGGCAGAAGTATTCAATGGGGCTGATCGAACCTTCACCTCGAACCGCCGGCCGACCCCCTATCCGGTCGAAGCCGCTGCTGCGTGGCTGGAACAAGTGACAGAAAAACCGGAGACGGACGGATTGTTCTATGCCATTCTGGCGGATGGGGAATATGCAGGATTTATCACTGTAGAACGTATGGAAGATGTACACTGCAGGGATGCTGAGATCGGTTATCTGCTTAAGAGAGAATATGAGGCAAAGGGGATAACTGCATGGGCGGTCGGGGAGGTGTGCAGAAAAGCCTTCGCAGCCATGGATATTGTGCGGATTACGGCCTATGTATTTGATAAAAATATTGGTTCAAGGCATGTGCTGGAGAAGAATGGATTTGTACTGGAAGGAATTATGAAGCGGGCGCTCTATAAAAACGGGATGGTTGGAGATGAGTATATTTATGCGAAATACCGGCCATGAATGTAGAAAAGATACAGAGTGTTCATCTGCAAAATGTCACTCTATTCTCTCAAATAAGCTAAGTATTAAAACATTAATAAATCTCTTTACAGAATCACTTTAGTATGGTAATATGTTAGCATGCTAAAAACAAAGGGCCGGCCTGTATTTCGGACAGGCATTGAAAGATAGGATTCGGCCCCAAATGAGGAGGATATGCAATTATGAAAAAGAAAATGTTATGTGCAGCTGTCGTTTCTATGATGGCATTATCTATGGCAGCATGCGGCGGACAGAAGGCAGCAGAGACACCAGCAGAGACTGAGGCTCCGGCAGCAGAGGAGTCTGCAGCAGAGACAGAAGAAGCAGAGGAGACCGAGGCAGAGGCTGAGGAAGCAGAGAGCACCGGCGGTACCTTGATCGTAGGCTTTGACCAGGATTTCCCGCCGATGGGATTTGTAGGAGATGACGGTGAGTTCACTGGATTTGATCTGGCTCTGGCAGAGGAAGTAGCGAACCGCCTTGGCTTAGAGTATACACCGCAGCCAATCGCATGGGATTCCAAGGATATGGAGCTGGAGTCTGGAAATATTGACTGTATCTGGAATGGTTTCACCATCACAGGACGTGAGGATGATTATACATGGACAGAGCCGTATATGGCAAATACACAGGTATTCGTTGTAGCAAACGGTTCCGGTATTTCCAGTCAGGCAGATTTAGCAGGCAAGGTAGTAGAGGTTCAGGTTGATTCTTCCGCAGAGGCAGCTCTGGAGGAAGCACCGGAATTAACAGCAAGCTTCGGACAGCTTCTGACAACAGCAGATTACAATACTGCTTTCATGGATCTGGAGCAGGGCGCTGTGGATGCCATTGCAATGGATGTAATCGTAGCCGGTTATCAGATCAAGCAGAGAAACGCAGACTTCGTGATTCTTGATGATACCCTTTCTGAGGAAGAGTACGGTGTCGGCTTCAAGAAGGGCAATGAGGAATTAAGAGATAAGGTTCAGGCAACTCTGGAGGAGATGGCAGCAGACGGAACCTTAAAGAGCATTTCCGAAGAGTGGTTCGGTGAGGATGTTACAACCATCGGAAAATAATCAGACTAAATCTTCAAGACAGACGGAATATAAGACATGAAGTAAAGACCGGGTGAAATAAGCCGCTGCGCGGAATCATTTTTATAAACGCAGCGGCTTTGATGTTGTCCTTTCGGGAAACAAAACAAACAGTGAAAGCAGGTAGAAATAATTATGGGGAAGATGACAATCCAGCAGATGATTATGCAGTTGGCAGGCGGTATGGGAACCAGCATTCAGATTTTTGTGGTGACACTTTTGTTTTCTCTGCCTCTGGGACTGGTGATAGCATTTGGACGCATGTCAAAAAACAGGCTGATTCAGACTATCGTTAAATTTTATATATCTGTCATGAGAGGAACACCGCTGATGCTGCAGCTGATGGTAGTGTATTTTGGCCCCTATTATCTGTTTCGGGTGAAGGTTGGTTCCGGATACCGTCTCTGGGCTACTTTCATCGGCTTTGTCATCAACTATGCCGCTTACTTTGCTGAGATTTACCGCAGCGGAATCCAGTCCATGCCGGTGGGGCAGTATGAGGCGGCTCAGATTCTGGGGTATAATAAATTCCAGACCTTTTTCAAGATTATTCTGCCGCAGGTAATTAAAAGAATTTTACCTTCCATCACCAATGAGGTGATTACGCTGGTAAAGGATACCTCACTTGCTTTTACCTTAAGTGTGGCCGAGATGTTTTCCATTGCCAAGGCGCTGGCAGCCTCTCAGACCAACATGATTCCTTTTGTGGCAGCCGGATTGTTCTATTATATCTTTAACCTGCTGGTTGCGGTAGGAATGGAATGGATTGAGAAAAAAATGAATTATTACCGTTAAAGGCAGGAGGTTTGTGGATTATGAAGCTGTTGGAACTGAATCATGTGGAAAAGTCATTCGGTGACTTATGTGTTCTTAAGGATATTTCCATGAGCGTGGAAGAGGGAGAGATTGTTTCTATCATCGGTCCGTCCGGCTCCGGAAAATCGACGCTGCTTCGCTGCGCCACCATGCTGGAGACCATGGACAGCGGCGAGGTGATTTATCTTGGGCGGAAGGCAGCTTGGACCGGTCAGGACGGAAGGGCTGTCTATGCGGGAAAGAAGGAGTTAAAGGAAATCCAGAGCCAGTACGGCCTGGTGTTCCAGAATTTTAATTTATTTCCCCACTTTTCTGTGCTGAAAAATATCACAGATGCGCCGCTTCATGTGCAGAAGCGGGATAAGGAGTCCGTATATCGGGAAGCGAGAGAGCTTCTCAAGAAAATGGGACTGGAAGATAAGGAGGATGCGTATCCTTACCAGCTTTCCGGTGGTCAGTGTCAGCGTGTGGCGATTGCGAGAGCGCTGGCGTTAAATCCCAAAATTCTGTTTTTTGATGAACCGACCTCCGCTCTGGATCCGGAGCTGACGGGAGAGGTGTTAAAGGTAATCAAATCGCTGGCGGATCTTCACATCGCCATGGTGATTGTAACGCATGAGATGGCCTTTGCAAAGGATATCTCCGATCGCGTGATTTTTATGGCGGGGGGAGTGATTGTAGAGGAAGGAACTCCGCAGCAGGTATTTGCGTCAGATAACGAGCGGACGCAGAGCTTTTTGGGGCGGTATGGGACGATTTTATAAATTTTTCAAAAATTCCCGGAAAAATTCAGATAAGAAAGGGCAGGAAGAGCAATCGTATAGGGATTGCTTTTTTTCCTGCCCTATGTTATGATAAAACCACTTTTTGTATGATCCGTAAGGGACTCCGTCCCCGAACCGCGAGAGGAAGCGCATGCCGAATCTTCCGGTAAGGAGTTGGAATGCTTTTACGGAACAGAAGCTTTAAAATTGAATCAGACAGGATGATGCCATACTGACGCTGAAGGAGACACTGAAGTGAAAGGGGAGCAGGAGACAGGATTTTTGCACCCTTTTTGGGTGCTTTTTTATTTCGCAGGCAGAGAATCCTATAGAGCAGGATTCTCTGTTCTTTATTAGGAAGGAGGACTCAGATGGAATCCAGAGTTGCCGTAATCGGAATTGTAGTAGAAAAGGAAGGAAATGTGGAGGAGTTAAACCGCCTGCTTCACGAATATGGAGAATATGTGGTAGGTAGAATGGGAATTCCCTATCGAGAGCGAAAAATCAATATTATCAGCATTGTGATTGATGCGCCGGCTGATATCATAAGCGCTTTGTCAGGAAAGCTTGGAATGCTGAAGGGCGTGACCTCTAAGGCGGTTTATTCCAAGGTGCCGGAAAGGACGGAACCTATTTGAGAGAATTGATTGAAAAGCTGGAGCAGGAACATTCTCTTTCTGAAAGAGAGTGGATCACCCTCATAGAGGGACGGACTTCAGAAGCAGCGGAGGAGGTCTTTGCGAGGGCCCGGGCGGTACGGGAACGGGAATACGGAAAAAGGGTCTATATCCGCGGTTTGATTGAATGCAGCAATTACTGCAAAAATGACTGCTATTACTGCGGAATCCGCTGCAGCAACCGAAATGCCAGCCGCTACCGTTTAAGCAAAGCGGATATTCTGGCCTGCTGTCAGAGCGGTTATGAGCTGGGCATCCGCACCTTTGTCCTGCAGGGCGGGGAGGATCCGTATCTGACGGATGAACGGGTTGCGGATATTGTGTCATCCATCAAAAGCCGATTTTCCGACTGCGCCGTAACTCTGTCTCTGGGAGAAAAGGAGCATGAAAGCTACCGCATGCTGTTTGAGGCGGGGGCGGATCGGTATCTGCTGCGCCATGAGACGGCGGATCCGCTTCATTATAGAAAACTGCATCCAAAGGAGCTGAGCCTGGAACACCGAATGCAGTGTTTATACGATTTAAAAGAGATTGGCTACCAGACGGGATGCGGCTTTATGGTAGGATCGCCGGGCCAGACCTCGGAGTGCCTGGCGAAGGACATGAAATTTATCGAAAGGCTGAATCCTCAGATGGTGGGGATCGGTCCCTTTATTCCGCAGCATGATACCCCCTTTGGAACGGAGAAGGCGGGAACCTTAGAGCAGACGCTGTTTCTTCTGGGGCTATTGCGCCTCATGCTTCCCCGGGTTCTCCTGCCGTCCACCACGGCGCTGGGAACCATTCATCCGGAGGGAAGGGAAATGGGGATTTTAGCAGGAGCCAATGTGGTGATGCCAAACCTCTCTCCGCCTGCGGTGCGGGGAAAATATCTGCTCTATGATAATAAAATCTGTACGGGAGACGAAGCCGCCGAATGCCTGGGCTGTATGACAAACAGGATGAAAGGTATCGGATACGAGGTGGTCGTGGACCGGGGAGATTATAAAGAGGACGAGAACGGGATGCCGGAGGGAGCATGAAAAACGGCGGCAGAGACGTCAGCAAAAATGCCGGCAGAGCCCCGCGGGACGTTCTTATGAAAGAAAAACTGACGGAGAAGGCGGCAAAAATCAGACTGCCTGACCCGCAAGAAAGGAAGAAAACAAAATGTATACTTACAACCCAGCATCAAAAAAAGCGGAAGAATTTATCAATCATGAGGAAATTCTGGAAACTCTGGCCTATGCAGAGGCCAACAAAAATAATGCGGAGCTGATTGACCGGATTTTGGACAAGGCCAGACTTCGAAAGGGCTTAAGCCACCGGGAGGCAGCGGTCCTTCTGGACTGCGAGATACCGGAAAAGGTAGAGGAAATCTATGAGCTGGCCCGCCAGATCAAAGAGGATTTCTACGGAAACCGAATCGTTATGTTTGCACCCCTGTATCTTTCCAATTACTGTGTAAACGGGTGCGTATACTGTCCCTATCATTTAAAGAATAAACATATTGCAAGGAAAAAACTGACCCAGGACGAGATACGAAGAGAGGTGATTGCCCTGCAGGATATGGGGCATAAGCGCCTGGCACTGGAGACAGGAGAGGATCCGGTCAATAATCCGATTGAGTATGTCCTGGAAAGCATCAAGACGATTTACAGCATCAAGCATAAAAACGGCGCTATCCGGCGGGTCAATGTAAATATTGCGGCCACCACCGTGGAGAATTATCGGAAGCTGAAAGAGGCCGGCATCGGAACCTATATTCTGTTCCAGGAAACCTACCACAAGGAGAGCTACGAGAAGCTTCACCCGACGGGACCGAAGCATAATTACTGCTATCATACGGAGGCTATGGACCGCGCCATGGAGGGCGGAATTGATGATGTGGGAATCGGTGTTTTATTCGGACTGGAGCTGTACCGCTATGAATTTGCCGGCCTTTTGATGCACGCAGAACACCTGGAGGCCGTATTCGGCGTTGGTCCGCATACCATCAGCGTGCCGCGAATCAAGCGCGCGGATGATATCGATCCGGATGCATTTGACAATGGAATCAATGATGATATTTTTGAAAAGATCGTGGCTTGTATCCGTGTGGCGGTTCCCTACACCGGCATGATCATTTCCACCAGAGAGAGCAAGGCCTGCCGGGAACGTGTGTTAAAGCTGGGAATTTCCCAGATCAGCGGCGGTTCCCGCACCAGCGTAGGCGGTTATGCAGAGGAAGAGCCGGAGGAGGAGAACTCCGCTCAGTTCGATGTCAGCGACAATCGCACCCTGGATCAGGTGGTGAAATGGCTGATGGATTTGGGCTATATCCCCAGCTTCTGTACAGCCTGTTATCGGGAAGGACGTACCGGAGACCGGTTCATGAGCCTTTGCAAGAGCGGCCAGATTCAGAACTGCTGCCACCCCAATGCGCTGATGACCTTAAAGGAGTATCTGGAGGACTATGCGGCCCCTGAGACAAGGAAGGTGGGTGAAGCCCTGATTCAAAAGGAGATCGGCAATATTCCGAAGGAAAAGGTACAGGAGATTGTGAAAAAGAACCTGGTGGAGATTGAAAAGGGAAACCGGGATTTCCGGTTCTAGGAGCTCTTTTGACCGGGACAGAGACAAAAAGAAGGAGGCAGACATGGGAATGAATCAGACACCATCGGGGGAACGGATACATATTGGCTTTTTTGGAAAGCGGAATGCGGGAAAATCAAGCCTGGTCAATGCAGTAACGGGACAGGAGCTGGCGATTGTCTCAGAGGTTCGGGGAACGACAACGGATCCGGTTTATAAATCCATGGAGCTTCTCCCTCTGGGTCCGGTGGTGATCATTGACACCCCCGGAATGGACGATGAAGGAGAGCTGGGTCTTAAACGGGTTGGAAAAAGCCGGCAGGTGTTAAATAAGACAGATATTGCGGTTCTTGTTGTGGATGCAGCGGAAGGAAAAGGTCCGGAAGAGGACGAAATGATCCGTCTGTTTGAAAAAAAGGAGATTCCGTACCTGGTTGCTTATAATAAAGCGGATCTGATAGAGGTTGTGTCTGTTTTGCCGCCCCGCAGTCTCTTGGTAAGCGCCGCAACAGGACAGGGAATTCATGAACTGAAGGAACAGATGGCCCGCCTGACATCCGCGGAGGGAAATGGGAGAAAGCTGGTCAGCGATCTTTTAAAGCCCTCGGATCTGGTGGTGCTGGTGGTGCCCATTGATAAGGCGGCGCCCAAAGGGCGCCTGATCCTGCCGCAGCAGCAGGTGATCCGGGACTGCCTGGATATCGGCGCCAATGCGGTAATCTGCCGGGAGGACGAATTGCCCCGTGTGCTCGGGGCCTTAAAGGAGGAACCGGCCATGGTGATCACGGACAGTCAGGTTTTTCCTCTGGTGGATCGCCTGACTCCTCCCAGTATCTTTTTGACCTCCTTTTCCATTCTTTTTGCCCGCTATAAAGGAAAACTGAAGCAGGCCTGTCAGGGGGCCTATGCCCTTGATTCTCTGGAGGACGGAGACAGGATTCTGATATCCGAAGGCTGTACCCACCACCGCCAGTGCGGAGACATCGGGACGGAAAAGCTGCCGAACTGGATCAGGGAATATACGGGAAAGAAACCGGAATTTACCTTTACATCGGGAACGGAATTCCCGGAAAATCTGGTCGGTTACCGGCTGGTGGTTCACTGCGGCGGATGCATGCTCAATGAAAGAGAGATGCGGTTTCGGCTCAGAAGTGCAGCGGACCAGGGGATTCCCATGACCAATTACGGAATTCTGATTGCCTATATGAAGGGCATTTTGAAGCGGAGTATTGCGGGATTAAAGAAGAATTAATCCAGTGTTAACCTAAAAACAAAAATAAGTTGACATTAAACGGCGGGAAGTTTATAATAATCCCTATCGAAAGGGGATTTTCACATGAGCCAAACTATTGCGAAAGAAATTATAAACGGACGCCGTTTAACCAGAAATGACGATTTATCCTTCCTTTTGGAAGAGGATTTAGATGAGCTTTGCCGCGGAGCCGACGAGATTCGGAAGGCGCTTTGCGGAAACCGGGTGGACTTATGCTCTATAATTAACGGACGGAGCGGCCGTTGCGGAGAGGACTGCAAGTTCTGTGCACAGTCTGCCTGCCACCACACAAAGATTGAGGAATACCCGTTTTTAGAGCCGGAGGAGATTCTTTCTGACTGTAAAAAGCATGAGGAGAAGAAGGTCCGCCGCTATTCCATTGTCACAGCCGGGCGCGCTTTGACGGGGAAGGAGATGGAGAAGGCCTTAACCGCTTACCGGAGCATGAAGGAAAACTGTAAGATGGAGCTGTGTGCTTCCCACGGACTTTTATCTCAGGAGGATTTTAACCGCTTAAAGGAGGCGGGGGTAAGCCGTTACCATGCCAATATTGAAACCTCCAGGAGGAATTTCCCGAATATCTGTACAACCCATACCTATGAGGATAAGCTGGAGGTAATCCGCAGAGCCCAGAAGGCCGGCCTTTCTGTCTGTTCCGGCGGGATTCTCGGTATGGGAGAGACCTGGGAGGATCGGATCGATATGGCATTCAGTTTAAATGAGCTGGGAATTCGCTCCATTCCGCTGAATATTTTACAGCCGATTAAGGGCACGCCGTTTGAGAACATGGCGCCGTTATCCGAGGAGGAAATCTTAAGGACGATTGCCGTATTCCGTTATATCAATCCGGAGGCCCATGTGCGTCTGGCAGCAGGACGAAATGGAATGACCCGTTCCGGAGAACAGGCATTCCGTTCCGGAGCCAATGCAGCCATTACCGGAGACATGCTGACAACCTCCGGAAACAAGATTGCGGATGATATGGAAATGTTAACTGCCATGGGATTCGAGATTTGAGGAAATGAAGGAAACAGGAGGCGTTAAAATGGCAAAGTCAATGTCTGCGGGAGCAGAGAAAAAAGCAGCTTTTTCTACAAGCCAGATGGCATTAATCGGAGTAATGACAGCGGTGACCTGTATTCTGGGACCGTTTTCGATTCCGCTTCCCATAAGTCCTGTGCCGATTTCTTTCACAAATCTGGCCATCTATCTGGCGCTTTATGTGCTGGGAGCAAAAGCAGGTACCATCAGCTATCTGATTTATCTGCTGTTAGGCTTCGTGGGACTTCCGGTCTTCTCCGGATTCACCGGAGGCGTAGCCAAACTGGCAGGACCGACCGGAGGCTATCTGGTAGGATTTATTTTCATGGCAATTGTGGCCGGACTCATGATCGATCACTTTCCGGGCCGATATGTGCTTCACGTACTCGGAATGATCGCAGGGCTTGCTATCTGCTATCTGTTCGGAACCGTATGGCTGGTGAAGCAGTTGGAAATGAACTTCATGGGCGGCCTTGGCGTCGGTGTGATTCCCTATCTGCCGGGCGATGCAGTGAAGATACTCTTTGCGGTCCTGGTGGGACCCAAGCTGCGCCGGGAGATAAGGCGGCTGGAGAGATAGGGAAGACTGACAGAAAAATAAAGCGTATGAGCAGAGCAGGAGCCGAAACATTCCGCGGGGAGATTTCGGCTCCTGTTTTTACTGCATTGTAATGGAAAAATAAACAGGAATTAATTTGCCACAGATATAAATATTTAGAAAATTATACCATAATATTGAAAATAGTCATGCTATATGTTACAATATAACCAAAGAAATCATTATCCAAAAGCACCATGCCGGTGCGGGGAGGAGGTCATCATTATGACTAAAAAGATAATCACCATCAGCCGTGAATACGGAAGCGGCGGCCGCCAGATCGGCCAGCTGACAGCCAGAAAGCTGGGAATGGAGTTTTATGATAAAGAGCTGATAGATGCAGCGGCCAAGGAAATAGGCTTTCCCTCCGAAATGATTGCGGATCGGGAGCAGCGCCTTACCAACAGCCTTTTGTATAATTTTGCCGTGGGAGCTATATATGGAATGAACTATCCAAGAGAGCCTAAACCGGAGGATCTTCCGCTGGCCGAGCAGATTTTCCTGTCTCAGAAGCGGGCCATTGAGGAGGCGGCGAAACGCAGCTCCTGTGTATTTATCGGAAGATGTGCGGACTACATTTTAAAGAGCCGCCCTGATGTGCTGCGTGTTTTTATCTATGCGGATCGGAATATCAGGAAACGGAGAGCCGTCGAGGAGTACGGGGATCTGGAGGAATACATTGACGAGTTCATGCATCAGACGGATAAAAGGCGCCGGATTCATTATGAGAATTATACGAACCAGACCTGGGGCAGCAGGGAAAATTATGATCTGATGTTAAACAGCGGTGATTTGGGAATTGAAAAGTGTGTGGAGCTTCTCTGCGAAGCGGCAAAGTAAAAATGATAAGATAAAAGAGAACGAAAAGACGGGCGGTGCGTATTGACTGCCCGTCTTTGCTGTGCTACAATTCAAACCATAATTTTTAGGAGGAAAACAGGATGCTGTCATTTGAAAGTGATTATACAGAGGGCGCGCATGAATCCATTCTGAAGCGTCTGATGGAAACGAATCTGGAACAGCAGCCGGGATACGGAAATGACCGGTACTGTGAAAGTGCGAAGGAAAAGATCCGAAGGGTCTGCGAATGCCCGGAGGCAGAGATTTATTTTCTGGTGGGAGGAACTCAGACCAATGCAACGGTTATTGATGCCCTGCTTGATAAGTATGAGGGCGTGGTGTCGGCTGTGACAGGTCATGTGAACGGTCATGAGGCGGGAGCCATTGAATATACGGGCCATAAGGTGCTGGCCATCCCGCATCACCAGGGGAAAATCGACGCAGGGGAGCTGGAACAGTACCTACGGGATTTCTGGGGAGACGCAAACCATGACCATATGGTCTTTCCGGGAATGGTCTATATCTCCCATCCGACGGAATACGGAACCCTGTACAGCGAGGCTGAACTTGCGGCTGTTTCGCAGGTCTGCAGAAAATATGACCTGCCGCTCTATCTGGACGGAGCCAGACTGGGCTATGGTCTAATGAGCCTGGATACGGATGTGACGCTTCCTATGATTGCCCGGTACTGCGATGTGTTTTACATTGGGGGAACAAAGGTAGGGGCATTGTGCGGCGAGGCCGTGGTATTTACCGGAAAGGCGCCGAAGCACTTTATGACCATGGTAAAGCAGCATGGCGCGCTGCTGGCCAAGGGACGGCTCCTGGGCGTTCAGTTCGATACGCTTTTTACGGATGATCTGTATTTTACAATCAGCAGACATGCCATCGAAATGGCAGAGCTGTTAAAACAGGGCTTCCGGGAGAGAAAATATGAGTTTTATCTGGAATCCCCGACCAACCAGCAGTTTATCATTTTGGAGAACGGGCAGATGGAACGCCTGAAGGAGCACGCGGCGTTCAGCTTCTGGGAGAAATATGACGAGACGCATACCGTGGTGCGTTTCGCCACCAGCTGGGCAACCAGAAAAGAGGATGTGGAGCGGCTGATGGCGCTTCTCGACTAAGACCCGCCGGTCTGGCGGCTCATAAGCTGCCAGCCGTGGTGCAGGGGTCCGTTCCCGCTTCCCAGATCAAGGTCTGCCGAAAGTGCGCCGTGAAGGTAGCGGCGGGCCTTTTGGATACTGTCTTCCATAGAGCAGCCGCAGGCCAGCCCGCAGGCGATGGCAGAAGAGAGTGTGCAGCCGGTTCCGTGGTTATTATGGGTGATTAGCAGCTTTTGGGAGAAACGGGTGATCCGTCCGTTTTCGCATAGAATATCCGTGCAGGCAGCTTCATCGGAAGGCAGAGACAGTGCCTGCTGCGGATGCAGATGGCCGCCTTTTAAAAGGACCGCAGTTTCGTATGTTTCAGACAGACGGAACGCGGCCTTTTCCATTTCTGCCTGATCCCGGATTTCGGTTTGGTTTAAAAGCGCGCAGGCTTCCGGAAGGTTGGGGGTGATGAGCGCTGCGGCCGGAAAAAGACGGGCTTTCATTTCCTCGACTCCGTCCGGATCCAGAAGCCTTCGGCCGCTGGTGGACAGCATGACAGGATCCAGAACGATGGGACATTTCCGGCCGGAATGGGACGGGTATTCGGTCAGCTTTTCTGCGATAATTCTGACTGCGTCAGCTGTGCCCAGCATACCGATTTTCACTGCCTGGGGAGGCAGATCGGCAAGTACGGAATCCAGCTGGGCGGCCAAAAGGGCTGGCGATACCGGTTCTGACATCTGAACGCCCCGCGTATTTTGGGCGGTGACGGCAGTGATGACGCTGGAGCCGTAGAGCCCCAGCACTGTGATGGTCTTTAGATCAGCCTGAATGCCGGCACCGCCGCCGGAATCCGATCCGGCGATGGCGAGAACGGAAGGAATTTTAAGACTCATAGGGCACCACCTCATCAAGCTTTTCCAAAAGCTTTTTGACAGCTTCTGGGATACTGGGCTGTCCGAAAATACCGGATACAACAGCGGCGCCTGCAATACCGGTTCCCTGAAGCCGGGATATATTTTCTGCCGTGATCCCTCCGATGGCGGTGACCGGGATGGAAACACTGCGGCAGATGGCAGACAGGGTTTCCCGGGTCATGGGAAGGGCATTTGTTTTCGTGGGGCTCGGAAACATGGCGCCGGAGCCCAGATAATCGGCGCCGTGGTTTTGGGCCTCGACGGCCTGTTCCACTGTTTTGGCTGTGATCCCCAGAAGCTTTCCGGGGCCTAGCCGTTTTCTGGCCTCTTCGGCGGGCATATCCCCCTGTCCCAGATGAACGCCGTCGGCCCCGCAGTGGAGCGCAACGGAGAGATTATCATTAATAATCAGCGGAACCTGGTATCGCTCCGTGATTTTTCGAATGCGGAGGGCCTCTTTCAAAAAGGCGTCCTCATCCAGCTGCTTTTCCCGCAGCTGGAGAAGCGTAACGCCGGAGGCCAGCGCTTCCTCTACCTGTTCCTCCAGGGTTTTTGTGCCGATAAAGGAACGGTCAGTAATGGCATAAAGACGAAAAATATTATGATTCAATGCGTACCCCTCTTTTCAAGACAGATTCCGTCATCAGGCTGACTGAATCGATAAAATGAGTTCGAAAGCTTCCTAAGCCCTCTTTCTGCTGATCGGTTTTTTCCTTTGCCAGCTCCCCGCAGAGCCCGGAAAAGGCAGCGGCCATGGCAGCGGCATCAAGAAGCGGGACTATGGAGAAGGAAGGCGATATGGCCGCGGCCGCGAAAGCGGCCAGAATGCCGTCCATCATACAGCCGCACCCGGTAATGCGGGCCATCTCCGGGCAGCCGTTGCGGATCAGAAGAACCCGGCTGCCGTCTGTGGCGATATCAACTGCCCCGGTGATTACAACCACGGCTTTCGTCCTCGCCGCCAGGGCCTGACCGGAAGCAGCGGAAGCGGTCAGCGTAGAGTCTGTGATGCAGTCAGAGAAGGAAACATCCACGCCGCGGCTTTCGGGAAAAGCGGCGGCGGGAGCTGAAGACAAGGTCTGGTTTCTATTTAGAGGCCGGGCCTGATTTACGTTCAGAAGCCGGGACAGTATGCGGATTTCGGAGGCATTTCCACGGATGATGCTGCATGGGATCTCCCGCAGAAGGCTCAAAATCACTTCCGTTCTGTGGCGGGAAGAACCGATGCCCACGGGATCCAGGACAATGGGATGTCCCAGCCGGGAGGCCTCCCGGCCGGCCCGCAGCATGGCAGTTTCCGACGTTTCCTTCAGGGTTCCGAGATTCAGCACCAGTGCCTGGCAGAGGGCTGCCACCTCGGCTGTTTCCTCCGGATGATCCGCCATGATGGGGGAGGCTCCCGCAGCCAGAATGATATTCGCCACATCGCCGGCCGTCACATAATTGGTGATGCAGTGGATCAGAGGTTTTTTCCTCCGGACCTCCTGAAGGAGAGCGAAGCTTTCTTCTGAAATCGGGGAGGACGGCGCTTTGGAAGCCGGAACAGTGTAATTTTCTGATACTATCATGCAGGCGCTCCTTTATTCATTCACCATCCGGTTTAAATAGGCGAGAAGTCCAAAACGGCGCAGAATTTCCAGCAGAAAGGCAGCCATGGCAGTGCCGCAGGCGGTGCTCATGAGGAAGGGGATAACGTAGAAGAAAAGCGCTACTTCCTTTCCCATCAAAAGCACAGCCACCGGATAGCACAGCGTTCCTCCGATGAGGCCGGTGCCGATTATTTCGCCCAGATAGGCCAGGCTGAAACGCTCTGTTTTGCGGTACAGATACGCGCCCAGAAAGGCTCCGACCATACTTCCGGGGAAGGCTAAAAGGCTTCCGGTACCCATCAGGTTTCGGATGAGGGAGGTACAGAATGCCATGGAAACGCCGTAAACAGGGCCTAAAAATACGCCTGCCAGCACATTGACAAGGTGCTGGATCGGAAAGCATTTAGAGGCTCCGATGGGAACGGAAAATCCGGATAAGGCGACCGTTAAGGCTGCCAGCATACCGCTGATTACGATTTTTTTCACCCGCACGGCAGAGACGGCCCGGGAGGCAGAATTTGTATTAAAATCAGAATGAGTCATGAGATTCCCTCCTTAAAAGCATGTGTTTTATTCATCAAAAATGTTTACGATTTCTCCGTCCAGAATCCGGTTCATGTTTTTCACAGCACAGAAATTGCCGCACATGGAGCAGGTGTCCTCTTTTTCCGGCTTTGCTGCCGCGCGGTAACGCTTTGCCTTTTCCGGATCAATGGCCAAATCAAACATGGCATCCCAGTCCAGCCGCTTTCTGGCCTCACTCATCTTATCATCCCAGTCCCTGGCCCCCTTAATTCCCTTGGCGATATCCGCGGCATGGGCAGCAATGCGGGAGGCAATGATTCCTTCCTTTACGTCATCCCGATCGGGAAGTCTTAGGTGCTCGGCCGGTGTGACATAGCAGAGGAAGGAGGCGCCGGAGGCGGCGGCAATGGCTCCGCCGATGGCTGCCGTAATGTGGTCATAGCCGGGGGCAATATCCGTGACGAGCGGCCCCAGTACATAGAAGGGAGCGCCTTTGCAGATGGTCTGCTGAATTTTCATGTTGGCTGCAATCTGGTCAAGCGGCATGTGGCCGGGCCCTTCAATGATCACCTGCACATCCTTCTCCCAGGCTCTCCTTGTCAGCTCTCCCAGGGTGACCAGTTCTTCTATCTGAGAGATATCCGAGGCATCGGCCAGACAGCCGGGGCGGCAGGCATCGCCGAGGCTTAAGGTTACGTCATATTCCCGGCAGATGTCGAGAATCTCGTCAAAATGCGCATAAAACGGATTTTCCTCCCCTGTCATCTCCATCCAGGCAAAAATAATGGAGCCGCCCCGGGACACGATATTGGTGAGGCGTTTGGCCTGTTTAAAACGATGCGCCGTATTTTTATTGATTCCCACATGGATTGTCATGAAATCCACGCCGTCCTCGGCATGCATGCGGACGATATCCAGCCATTCTTTGGAGGTGATTTCCTTAAGCGGCTTATGGTAATAGACAACGGCATCGTAGATGGGAACGGTTCCGATAATCGCCGGGCAGCCGGCAGTGAGCTTTCTTCGGAATGCTCCTGTATCGCCGAAGGAGCTTAAATCCATGATGGATTCGGCGCCCATGGCAACGGCGTCATTGACCTTCTGAAGCTCCATGTCCAGATCCATGCAGTCTCTGGAGGTGCCCAGGTTTACGTTGATTTTTGTTTTCAGCATGGAGCCGATTCCGTTTGGCTCCAGGCCGGTGTGGCGTTTGTTGGCGGGGATGGCAATTTTTCCTTCTGCCATAAGGCGCATCAACTCCTGGGGGTCAAAATGCTCCCTCTCGGCGACAAGACGCATTTCTCTGGTCAGGATCCCTTTTCTGGCGGCATCCATCTGAGTGGTGTAATTCATGTAGTGTCCTCCTTTTGCATAGTTTTATGGAGGGATCAATGGGGCAGATGACAAAAAACGGATCTACACCAACAGGTATAGATCCGTTCGGAAAACCGGTCATATATGATCCCTACGTTGGCATTACCCAAATCAGGTTATAAAGGTCGAAGTTCGATTACTTCCTCTCAGCCCGCACACGAGCTCCCTCTTGTCATTTGTATGGAGTGTAGCACCAGCGGGATGGGTTTGTCAACTAAAATAAAAAGGCATGCTTTCCGGAAGCACTTTTTCGTTACTGTTCACGGGGGAGCTGTCCTGCGAGGTGTTCAGGTGCGGTTTCGCACCTGAATCCCGAGTTTTGCAGCGCGAAATCGCAGAGGAGTTTGGACGAAAGTGAAAAATTGGAGAAAATGACAAAAAGGGCAAGAAAAAGTCGAATAAAATACAAAAAACAACTAAAGAAAAAAGCGATTTAAAAATGACCAGGTAAAAACTCACAAAAATAAGAAATAAAAACAGAAGAAACAATAAATGATTGACAAAATTCTGTAACAGCAAAAATTTTACTGACAGCAAAAAAATATTGACATAATAATGCGCATATGATAAAAAAGTATACATAAATTCTGAATTCGGAAATGGCAACAGAATAGGTATCACGTAACAGACGAGGATGTTTGACAGGAAACAGCCTCGTCCTTTTTTATTCACAGGAACATATAAATCCTGCATGAGAGAGTCTTTTTATGAAAAGGAGGAAATATTATGAAAAGAACTGCAGCATTTCTAATGGTTTTTGCATTAACAGCCGCCCTGCTGACAGGATGCGGCAAAGGAAGCGGCACACCGGAAGGTGCGTCCCAAGAGACATCCGCAGCAGCGGGAACGGGAGGAACCACACTCCGCATTACACAGTCATCGGGCGGCGTGATCGATCCGGGAACCGGAGAGGACTGTACCTCCAGTATCGCCTATGCCAATCTCTATGATTCCCTGGTTTATCCGGATATGGACAACGAGCCTACGGCCTCGCTGGCTGATTCCTGGGAAACCTCAGAGGACGGCCTGACCTGGACCTTTAAGATAAAGGAAGGAGTAAAATTTCATGACGGCTCTGAGCTTTTAGCAAGCGATGTGGTCTATTCCCTGGATCGCCTTCTGACACTGGGCGAGGGCTTTGCCTATATGTTTACGGATTATGTGGAATCAGCAGAGGCAGCCGATGATTACACGGTGGTTTTTCACTTAAAAGAATCCTTTGCACCGTTCCTGTCCATTCTACCCAGACTTTACGTGCTGAACGAGGATCTGGTAAAGGAAAATTATGCAGACGGATCTTACGGTGAAAACGGAGACTACGGAAAGGCATTCTTAGCAGAGCATGATGCAGGAAGCGGCGCTTACTATCTGACCGAGATGAAGACAGGAGACCGGATCTGCATGGCAAAATTTGAGGACTATTTTGCAGGCTGGGAAGGAAAGGATAAGGCGCCGGAGGCTGTGGAGGTGATCATGAACACAGAGGCAGCCACCGTAAGAACCATGATGAACAACGGCGAGATTCAGATGACGGATCAGTGGCAGTCCAACGAAGCCTATGATGCACTGGCCAAAATCGAGGGCGTAAGCGTCGGAGAATTTGTAAACGGCCAGATGCTGTATCTGATGCTGAATACGAAGAAGGCACCCACGGATGATATCCATGTGAGAAAAGCACTGGCCTATCTGATTGATTATGATCAGGTCTGCAATACGCTGTTCCCGGGCTATGTAAGAGCCACCGCTCAGGTTCCGGAGAATTTATTCGGCCATACCGCAGACGGCTTTGATTTTTCCTATGACCTGGAGAAGGCAAAGGCGGAGCTGGCACAGTCCAAGTATTATAATGACCTTTCCTCCGGTGCCATGGAGCTGGAAGTAGAATGGATTTCCGATGTACCGGATGAGGAGAAGCTGGCGCTCTTAATTCAGGCCCTTGGTTCTCAGATTGGTTTAAAGGTAAAAGTAACCAAGGTTCCGTGGGCAACCCATGTAGATAATTGCGGAAGCATTGAAACCACACCGAATGCCTCTACCTGCTTTGTTTCCACAGAATATCCGGAGGCGGGAGCTATGTTATACCAGAGATTCCATTCCGATACAGCCGGAACCTGGCAGCAGACAGAGTGGCTGGAGAGTGCAGAGGTAGATGCAGCCATCTCCGATGCCCTGACAACCACCGACGAGGCAGAGCGTGAGAAAAAGTATCAGGCACTGGTAAAGGAAGCAGGAGAAGAGGTTTGGGGAATTGCAGTGGCAGCTCAGGCAGAAAAGCATGCATACCGCGATAACCTGGAGATTCCGGCGATTAAACGTGCCGAGGCGGGAGAATCCGTTTCCACTCCTCTGGGGTATAATTATCTGTTCCGTGATTATGTAATGAACTGATTATTTTGAAACTTTGCCCCATATAGAAAGAAGGTAGTATATGAACCTGAAAAAGTTTATCCTGCATCGAATTCTGCTGTCGATTGTGGTTATCTTCGGCCTGTCGGTCATCATCTTCTGTATTGCCCGCGTTGTTCCGGGAGATCCGGCCAGGATGGCCCTGGGAGCGACAGCGACTCCGGAGGCGCTGGAAAAGTTCAGAGAAGCCAACCATCTGAATGAATCTTTGATGGTTCAATACTTTTACTGGATTTCAGGCGTGCTCCACGGCGATTTTGGAATTTCCACCACCACGGACCGGGCGGTGGCGAAAGATATTTTGGAATTTCTGCCGGCAACGGCGGAGGTTGTCTTCTTTTCCACCATATTGCTGGTTTTCGGCTCGATTTTCGTGGGAAAGCTGGCAGCCAAGCATAAAAATACTGTGATTGACGGAATTGTCCGCGTGTTATCCTATGCCGGTGTGGCAATGCCCGGCTTTGTAGTGGCAATTTTACTGCTTTTGCTCTTTGGCTATGTATGGCAGATTATCCCTGTATTCGGGCGTCTCAGCCCGGGAGTGAAGCCGCCGTCCCACATTACGGGCCTTTATGTCCTGGACGGAATCTTAACGGGACAGTTTTCCACAGCCTGGGATGCGTTTCTTCACCTCAGCATTCCGGCAGTTTCCCTGGCCCTTGGAGGCATGTTCCAGGATGCGAGACTGGTAAGAAATGCCATGGTGGAAAATTCCTCAAAGGATTATCTGGCGGCCATGAAAGGGTACGGCGTTCCGGAGAAAACCATTGTGAACAAGTATCTGTTAAAGCCGTCCCTGATTCCGGCTGTGTCCTGTATGGGCATGGACATTGCTTCCCTGATGGGAAATGCATTCCTGATTGAGACTATCTTCAGCTGGCCCGGGATTTCCAAATACGGACTCAGCGCCATGCTGGCAAAGGACTTAAATGCCATTTCCGGCGTCATTATGGTATTTGGGTTTGTATTTGTGGCCGTCAATATTCTTGTTGATATTATCGTTTCCTATCTGGATCCGAGAATACGTTTAGGAGGCGGAAAGTGATGAGCAGTAAGAAAGAAAAACAACTGAAAAAAGCTTTGGCCTTTGAAGCGAAACGGGTGGAAGAACGGCCGATTTTCAGCGAGAAAGAAAACCGGATTGAGAACCTGAAAAAGGCCTGGTATAAATTTTCCAGAAATAAGCTTTCCGTGGTGGGGCTGGGAATTGTCATTTTCGTGATTCTGGCAGCGGTTTTGGCACCTTACATCACACCTCATCCGGAGCATGCGGGCGCCTATACGGATTTTGCCAATGTCTGTAAGGCACCGTGTGCCAACTTCCTTTTAGGAAGCGACAATATGGGACGGGATATCCTGACAAGGATTATTTTCTCCTTCCGGGGCGCTCTTTATATGTCTCTTCTGGTTCTGGTCATTGCAGTCCCTATCGGCTCTGTCCTGGGCATGCTGGCCGGATATATGCAGGGGACTATCGTGGATATGGTGATCATGCGTGTGACGGATATTTTTCTTTCCGTCCCGGCCATGCTTCTGGCACTGGCAGTGGCATCGGTGATGGAACCGAACCTGACCAACTCCATGATTGCGGTAACGGTCATGTGGTGGCCCTGGTACTGCCGTCTGGTTTACGGCTCCGCCACTTCGGTGCGTCAGGAAAACTTCGTAGTGGGGGCGGATCTGATGGGAGCCGGAAAGCTGCACATCATTTTTAAAGAGATTCTTCCCAACTGCTTATCCTCCATCTTTACTAAGATGGCGCTGGATGTGGGCTGGGTTATCCTGATTGGAGCTACCTTAAGCTTTGTCGGTCTTGGAGAACAGCCTCCGACGCCGTCTCTGGGCCAGATGGTTTCAGACGGCTCCCGGTATATGCCGGATGCCTGGTGGATGACCATTTTCCCATCCCTGGCAATCGTTCTCATCATCCTTGGATTTAATTTCATGGGAGATGGAATCGGAGATATGCTATCGAAAGGAGACGGTAAAAATGACTGATGACAGAGTGATTCTTGAAATTAAAAATCTAAAGCTCTGGTATACCGTCTATAAAGGCTATTCCAAGGTTCTGGACGGAGTGAATTTAACGGTACATAAGGGCGAAAAGGTGGGCATTGTCGGCGAGGCCGGCTGCGGCAAGACGACGACCGTAAAGTCCATTCTTCAGATTATTCCGGAAAATCAGTTTCTGATTCCGGAAGGTGAGATTATTTATAAAGGAAAAGACATCCTGAAAATGAGCGGTAAAGAATTAAATCAGGTCCGCAGCGGTGAGATTTCCATGATTTATCAGGAACCGGCCAATGCGCTGAACCCGGTATTTACCATAGGCCAGCAGATGATGGATGTCATTCGATACTCAGAGCAGGGGCGGGATAAGAGCCGTTCGGAGCAGAAGGCCATGGTACTGCAGGCGATCCGGGACGTATTTATCCCCGATCCGGAGCGGATTTTTGACTATTATCCCAATCAGCTCTCCGGAGGCATGAAGCAGAGAATCTGTATTGCCATGGCGATTATGACTCAGAGAGATTTGATGATTGCCGATGAACCCGGAACGGCGCTGGACGTGACCATTCAGGATCAGGTGCACAAAACCTTAAATAAGCTGGTTAATAAGCGGAATATGGCGCTTATCATGATTACCCACTCGCTGGGCGTGGCCAGAGAGCTGACTGACAGTATCAATGTTATGTATGCCGGCACGGTGGTGGAGTCGGCTAAAACGGCAGAGGTATTTGAGCACACACTCCATCCCTATACAATTGGCCTGATGGAGGCGGTCCCCAGGCTCGGCGGAGGCGGAATCCAGGCCGGAATTTACGGCTCCATTCCCGATTACCAGTATCCGCCGAAGGGATGCCGGTTTGCACCCCGCTGCAAACGGGCCACGGAGCAGTGCTTAAACTGCAAGCCGGAGCTTTGCGACGTGGGCAGCGGGCATAAGGTTGCCTGCTTCAATCTGTAGGGAGGTGCTGTGATGGATGATATTATTATGAAAATCGAAAACTTAAAGCAGTATTTCCCGGTCAACAAAAAGGGGCCGGACGGAAAGCCGCTTTTTGTAAAGGCAGTGGACGATGTTTCTCTGGAAATCAAACGCGGAGAGGTCATCGGACTGGTGGGAGAGAGCGGCTCCGGAAAAAGCACCATCGCCTACTCTGTCATCGGAATGTACCGGCCGACCAGCGGCAGGATTTATTTTGAAGGAAGGGACGTGAATGAAAAGAGGAAGCGTTCTCTTCAGCTTAAAAAGGATCTGCAGATTGTATTTCAGGATCCCGGCTCTTCCATGAATCCGCACCAGACGATCCGGGAGATTCTGGAGTTGCCGTTAAATATCCATAAAATTGCAGTGGGAAAGGAAGAGCGGGAACAAAAGCTTAGAGAGCTTCTGAAGATGGTGGAGCTGCCGGAAAGCTATCTTTACAAGGTTCCGGGAGCCATCGGCGGAGGCGAACGCCAGATGGTGGCAATTGCCAGAGCCCTGGCCTGCGAACCCAAGTTCTTAATCTTAGATGAACCGACCTCCGCCCTGGACGTTTCGATTCAGGCCAAGATTATCAACATGCTTTTGAAGATTCAGAAGGAGAAAAACCTGACGTTCCTATTTATTACCCACGACTTGAGTCTGATGCGTAATATTGCGACCCGTGTGGCTATCCTGTACCTGGGGCGAATCTCAGAGCTGGCGCCGGCAGAGGAGTTTTTCTACCGGCCGGAGCATCCTTATACCCAGATGCTGATATCCGCCATTCCTGTTATTTCTGAGGAAGAGGAAAGGCTGAAACCCAAAAGGGTGGAAATCAGCGGGGAGATCCCGTCTCCGGTTAATCTGCCGCCGGGCTGCAGCTTCCATTTGAGATGTCCGTCTGTTATGAATCTCTGCAGTACCCTGGATCCGGAGATGATAAAGCTGGATGAAAACCACAGCGCCAGATGCCATCTGTGCAAGCAGAGGTTTGAGCAGTCCTGCGAGTAGGCTTGTTATGGAAAAATTTAGGGGAGGAGAGTATGGGAAGCATTTTGTTTATTAATCCTGTGGGCCATGATACATGGGATCAGGAGGTAAAGGATTATCTGACAGGCTATAAGAATAAAGATACGGAATTATATGTGGAAAGCATGGAAAAAGGACTTCCGGAGCATTTAGAATACAGTTATTATGAGGCGCTTATCGGAGAAAAACTCCTCCACAGGATGAAACGGGCAGAGCAGGAGGGATTTGATGCCTGCATTATTGGATGCTATTACGATCCGTTTCTGGAAGCAGCCAGAGAGATTTGTGATCGGATGGTGGTAACGGCGCCGGCGGAGGCGGCCATGCATATCGGAACCACATTGGGAAATTCCTTTTCTGTTCTGGTTGTGAGAAATAAGACAGCTCCGCAGATGCGGGAGTATGTGTACCGCCATGGCAATGAGAAATACTTAGCTTCGTTTCGCAGTCTGGAGATTGGTGTTCAGGAGCTTCAAAAGGATCCGGAGTTTACAAAGGCCAGGATGCGGGAGGAGATAAGGCAGGCAGTAAAAGAGGATAAGGCAGAGGTGATTCTGCTGGGCTGTACCATTCAAATGGGATTTTTCCGGCAGCTTCAGGAGGAGTTTCATGTGCCGATTATTGATGCGAATATTGCCTCTCTGAAATATGCCGAATTTCTGGTCGCTCTCAGAGACTGCGGGGCCGGATGGTACACGAGTAAGGCCGGAATGTATGAGACACCGCCATTTGAGGAAATAAAACGGTGGGGAATGGAGAGGCACTTTGGAGTAGAAGGAGTATGGCAGGGTGGAAAACAACATTGAAATCAAGGTAAAGAAGTTCAGAAAAGAGAAAGGCATGACCCTGGTGGCTTTAAGCGAAAAATCAGGTATCTCCGTAAGCTTCCTTTCCCAGATCGAGAATGGAAGAACTGCCATGACCATGGTCACTCTGAGTAAGATTGCCCGGGCTTTGGAGCTTCCCATGAAGGAATTATTCGAAGAAAAAGCCATGAAGGATGATTATGTACGCCCCAAGACCGGCTATGTGCTGGAAGGGATGCAGCACAATTATAAAAAAATCAGTATCTTAAGCGGCAGGTTTGCAGAGCGGAGGCTGGAGGGCTTTCACATGACCATGGAGCCTCATTTCATGGAGTTTGAGGAGCTGCAGCATCCCGGAGAGGAGTTTTTCTACATCCTGCGGGGAAAGGCCTGCTTCCTGCTGGACGGCAAAGCCCACGAGATTGAGGCAGGCGAGTCCATCCATTTCCCGTCTACGATCCCCCACCGGGTGCAGAACCGGGAGGGCGAGGAGCTGGAAATGATTTGCGTCATAACGCCGCCTATGTTTTAGCGTGTCGTTCGCAGGCTTCCTACCGGGAACCGGAGTGTTTTAAAATCATATCAAGCGCGGCTGCCTATAGTTCAAACGGCAGCTTCATAAAAAAGAGGAGGTAAATGTATGCGAGTTGCAACGGATATCGGAGGAACATTTACAGATATCGTCTACATTGATGATAATGGAAAGGTATGTGTTAACAAAAGCCATACCACCCCGCCGAATTTTGAGCAGGGAGTCATTGATGTCATTGAAAAGTGTAATCTGGAAGCGTCCGGAATTCACGATTTGACCCATGGAACCACGACGGTTATTAATGCCCTGACAGAGAGAAAGGGCGCTAAAACAGGCCTCATTACCACAAAAGGCTTCCGTGACACCCTGGAGATCGGGCGGGGAAACCGTCCGGATCTGTTTAATTTCAATTTTAAAAAGCCGAAGCCCTTTGTACCCAGATATCTGCGCCTGGAAGTAGAGGAGCGCATGGATTATCTGGGAAACGAGCTGGTTCCTTTAAATGAGAGCGATGTAAAGGCCTGCGTAGAAAAGCTGAAAAAAGAAGGCGTGGAGGCCGTTGCTATCGTATTTCTTCACTCCTACATCAATGCGGCTCACGAAAAACAGGCAAAAGAATTGGTAGAGAAGCTGTGGCCCGAGGCAGCCGTGACTGCCTCCTATGAGGTATCCAAGGAGTGGCGTGAGTATGAGAGAACGACAACGGCTGTGTTAAACTCCTACGTAAAGCCTCTGGCGCGGACCTACGTAGACAAGCTTTACAATAAGCTGGAGGAAATGAAGATTACCTGTCCGAAATATATTATGCAGAGCAACGGCGGAACCACTACGTTTGAGGATGCCAAGGAGGTGCCGATTAATATGGTGGAATCCGGTCCGGTAGCCGGTATTTACGGTGCGGCGATGCTGGGAGCCATCCTGGGAGAGGATAAGGTCATTGCCTTTGATATCGGCGGAACCACGGCAAAATGCTCTCTGGTGGACGGAGGCGAGGTGAAGACTACCACAGAATACCGTATTGAAAAGGATGCCAGAAACCCGGGCTATCCCATCCGCGTTCCGGTGGTTGACATTGTGGAAATCGGAAACGGCGGCGGCTCCATTGCCTGGATTGACAGCACCAACACCCTTCGTGTAGGTCCCCAGTCGGCCGGAGCGCTCCCCGGTCCCATTGCCTACCAGAAGGGCGGCACAGAGCCGACCACCACGGATGCCAACCTGATCGTGGGACGTCTTTCTCCCAGGAATTTTGACATGGAAGTCGATATGGATAAGGTAAGGAAGGCCTGCGAGGAAAAGGTAGGAAAGGCATATGGCCTGGATGCGGAAGAGGCAGCCATGGGAATCATCCGTGTGGCCAATTCCAACATGCTGAATGCCTTAAAGCTGGTATCCGTAAGAAAGGGCTACGATCCCCGTGAATTTGCCTTAGTGGCCTTCGGAGGCGGCGGCCCCATGCATGCGGCAGCGCTGGCCAGGGAGCTGAATATTAAGAAGGTCATTATTCCGCTGGCAGCCTCTGTATTCTCCGCCTGGGGAATGCTGATGACGGATCTGCGTTCCGATGATATCCAGACCTACCATGTGGATCTGACCCATCCGGATCTGGCAGCCATCAATGCAGAGTGGAAGGAGCTGGAAGAAAAGGCTTATGCGGCCAATGCCAAAAAGGGCGTTGCCAGAGAAAATGTGTATTTCCAGCATTATCTGGATATGCGCTATACAGGCCAGGATCACACCGTAAAGGTAAAGGTTCCCAATGATCCGATGACAGAGGAAAATCTTTCGGTGTTTATTGAAGAATTCCATAAAGCCCATTTCCAGAACTATTCCTTCCGCTTAGATGACAGCGGAGTGGAGATCGTGAACATGCACCTGGCTTCCTTCGGAAAGATCGAGAAGACACCGATGAAGGAGATAGAGGCCCTGCCCTACAGCCTGGAGGAGACGATAAAAGAGGAACGCCCGGTTATCTTTGAAGAGTTCGGCAAGGCGGCCACTAAGATTTATGACAGAGAAAAGCTGTCTCCGGGAATGGAGATGGAAGGCCCGGCAATCATTGAGGAGGTCAGTGCATCCACTGTTATCTATCCGGGCATGAAGGCATCCATTGACAGATTCGGCGATATTATTATCGAAACGGGGGTATAAACGATGAGCGGTAAGGCAACAGATTTAATCACATTGGATATCATCAGAGATTCGCTGCTGGCAATCGGAGAGGAAATGTTTATTGCTGTGGCGAGAACATCCAAGAGCCCGATTATCTATGAGACACTGGACTTTGCATCGGGAATTACGGATAAAAACGGGCGGCTTTTAACACAGGGAAACGGCGCCTGCGGCTTTTTGGGAATGCTGACCTCCCTGGTCCGTTCCGCCATTGATAAATATGCGAAAACGGGGAATTTAAAGGAAGGCGACATCATTATCTGCAACGATCCCTTCGGCGGCGGCGGATCCCATTTGCAGGATGTGGGTCTGATCCTTCCGGTCTTTGTGGACGGAGAGATTTTCGCCTACTGTGTAAATAAAGCCCACTGGTCTGAGTTGGGCGGCAAGGATCCGGGCTATGCAGTGGATTCCACGGAGATTTATCAGGAGGGTCTGATGTTCCCCTGCTTAAAGCTCTTCTCTGAGGGGGAGATCAATGAGACTCTGGTGGAAATGATCCGCGGCAATGTCCGCCTTCCCGATATGTCCATCGGCGACATGTGGGCCCAGGTATCGGGTCTTAAGACAGGAGAAAAACGGATTCACGAGATCTGCAGCAAGTACGGAAAGAACACGGTGGACGATGCCATCGACCGTCTGCTGGAAAGCTCTGCCGACTTCTCCCGCCGCCAGGTGGCAGCGCTGCCCGATGGGGTTTATACGGCCAGCGGTCTGATGGATAAGGGAATCAACGGGGACGGCCCCTTCCCGATTCAGGTAAAGGTGACTGTAAAAGGAGATCAGCTCTACGCCGATTTCTCAGGCTGTGCGCCTCAGAGCATCAGCCCGATTAACTTAGCCTACGACGGACTGGTATCTGCCGTGCGGAGTATTTTCCTGGCAGCCACGGATGCCAGCCAGAATGTCAATGACGGTGTATTTGAAAATCTTCACGTATCTGCCGATAAGGGAAGCATTTTCAATGCGGTCCGTCCGGCATCCGTATCCTGCTACTACGAATCCATGCAGTTTGCCCAGGATCTGATCTGGCAGGCCCTTTCTCCGGTGGTGGAGAAAGGTAAGCTGACTGCCGGCCATTTCCTTTCTGTCGGCGCCTACTCCATTTCAGGCACCCACTCCGTGACAGGAGAGACCTTCGTTGACGTAGGGCCGACGCTGGGCGGCTGGGGCGCAGGTTTTGACCGGGACGGAGACAGCGCCCAGTTCTGCACCGGAGACGGTGAAACCTACAACATTCCGGCGGAGGTGCTGGAGGCAAAATTCGGTTACCGCGTGACAGAGTATTCTTTAAATACGACAGATGCCGGTGCGGGAGAATTCCGGGGCGGCTGCGGCATTATTCTGGGCCACGAGGCGCTGAATGACGGAGTAACCTTCTCGGGAACCTACGGAAGATCCGATTTCCCGGCCTGGGGCTTTAACGGAGGAATGGACGGCTCTCCCAATGGCTTTGATTTCATTCTGGCAGACGGTACCTATGTGCCTCGTGTGGGCTCCGGATCGAAGATTCCGGTAAAGAAGGGGGATATTGTCCGTATGGTAACCGGCGCAGGCGGCGGCTACGGAAATCCGCTGGATCGTACACCGGAGAAGGTGGCCATGGATGTAAAGAACGGATACGTAACCCTGAAAGGGGCGGAAACGATTTACGGTGTGATCGTGGATCCTGAGACCTTTGAGGCAGCCGGAATCACAGAGGCCAGAAAAGCGTACCGGGAGTCAAAATAAACCTAAAGAGGAACGCATATCAGGAGTTAAAATGAACCCAAAAGCGAGTATTATTTTAGAAAACGGCGGTCAAATCGTGATTGAGCTTCTTCCTGAGGCGGCGCCCAATACGGTGAACAGCTTTATCTCTGCGGCGAAAAAGGGCATATTTGACCATCATAAGATTGAGCGGATCGTTCCCGAGGACTGGATCGACGCCAGCTATACAGGCTTCGGGAAACGGGAGGGACAGTATCTGATTCCCTATGAACATGACCTTCATCCGGAGCTGGAAGCGCTGGATTCCTCTTTTGGCTGTATCTGCATGGGCGGCTACGGAGAGCTGGGGCAGGCAGGCTGCGAGTTCTTCTTTCCGCTGAGAGACTGTCCGGAGCACAAGAATATTTATCCGGTGTTCGGCTATGTGACAGAGGGGAAGGAAGAGCTTCTGCGGTTAAAGAAGCTGGATTTAGAGCCGGTGCTTACCTACCCGAATCCTGCGGTGAAGGTAAACAGGCCTAAGGTTCCCCAGGTGATAAGGACCGTGGAGCTGGAGCTTTACGGAACGGAGTATCCGGAGCCGGTAAGGCTTGAGACAGGCGATCTGCCGGAATGCTGGAAGCAGTTCTGGGAAGAGAAGGAATAACGGTTCGGACAGAGCGTATTTTAAGGGCCATACCCCAAAAGAGAGGTATGGCCCTGTTTTTATTCCTGTCAGGCCGAAGACTGCGCGGATTTACATGCCGCGCGAAGGCCGTCCGGCTGTCAAAATACCCATGAACGGCAGGCTTTCTCATACGTGGCACAAAATGACATTCCATACTAACTTCTGGACGAACCCTACCCTTTATGGTATAATATCGCCAGATATTATACCTGCGCATGCCACGGTTTCTGCGTCAGGCAGAAATCCGTGCGCTAAAATCCGTCGGAGACACCATGTCCGGGGGACATGGTATAATATCGCCAGATATTATACCTGCGCATGCCACGGTTTCTGCGCTAGGCAGAAATCCGTGCGCTA